>ERZ1046367.1221-NODE-1221-length-15447-cov-6.675871_pt1 | contig 15447 bp, 16 predicted proteins | sample MGYA00383091_ERZ1046367 | MGnify/ENA primary metagenome ERZ1046367 (study PRJEB29581, sample SAMEA5548361) | metagenome | biome: marine; feature: coastal; material: water | depth 50 m | study: Short-term variability in the microbial, nano- and picoplankton... | reverse complement strand
ATCTTGCAAAACCTTTTGAACCAAAAGAACTGCTGCTTAGAATTAACTCTATTTTACGCCGCTTGCCCGACCCAAAAGAAGAACAAATTCTGCCTAAAATCATAACCCTAGGTCCTACAAGGTATGATTTAGAGCGAGGAGAGCTTTGGCATGGTGAGGACCAAATTCGACTGACCGCGACCGAGGGCCAACTGATGCGAATTTTTGCTGCCAGCGCTGGAGAACCGGTTAGCCGGGCGCATTTGGTGAGCGAAATGGGACGTGGCGCCGATCTTGCACAAGACAGAGCCATTGATGTGCAAATAACACGGCTTAGGCGAAAAATCGAAGTGAACCCAAAAGAACCGCGTTATCTTCAAACCGTGCGTGGATCAGGCTACATGCTGACACCAGACTAAGGCTTAAGGCTTGCAGTGACATAATTCACGCTAAGGTCTCGATCAGAAAGCCGCCATTGCCAACTCAGTGGATTGAAAACAAACCCCTTGCGATCTACTGGGTCAAGCTTGGCTTGTCGGATCAGTTCGCTCAGTTCATCTGGCGTAATGAACTTTGACCACTGATGTGTTCCTTTTGGCAACCACCGCATGACGTATTCAGCGCCGATGATGGCCATGGCAAAACTTCTTGGGTTACGATTGATCGTTGAGCAAATCATCAAACCGCCAGTTTTCAACAATTCTTGACAGGATGTAAGATAAGATTGCGGATCAGCCACATGCTCAATCACTTCCATATTGAGAACAACATCAAACTGCTCAGACTTTTCGACAAGAGCTTCTGCTGTCCCGGCACGATAATCAATCTTTAGTTGGGATTGCTTTGCATGCATCTTGGCTACTGGGATATTGCCTTCGGCAGCATCAACCCCCACAACCGTCGCACCCAGCCTTGCCATCGGTTCACATAAAAGCCCACCGCCACAACCAATGTCCAGAATTCTGAGGCCTTTGAATGGTTCTTCCAAACTCAAATCACAATCAAATTCTGCGGAAATTTGACTTATGATATAGTCGAGACGGCAAGGATTAAGCATATGCAAAGGTTTGAACTTGCCATGAGGGTCCCACCATTCAGCCGCCATGCGTTCGAATTTGGCGATCTCCAAAGGGTCGACAGTCGAATTTGAGGCTTGCATATTTTGCTCCGTCTGGTCATTTGCATTCATAATCTCATATATAGGTTCACATGGATAAATTCTCAGGTCAAAAAAGCGCAGCTCAGTATTTATACGCTCCAATTGATCCTTTTGCACATCAAATGCTTGATACTGGTGATGGTCATAAGCTGTATGTCGAACAATGCGGCAATCCAGATGGTATACCAGTCGTCGTACTGCACGGCGGACCCGGAGGTGGATCCAGCCCGATGATGCGGCGGTATTTTGACCCGGAGAAGTTTCATGTTGTCCTTTTTGACCAGCGCGGCTGCGGCAGGTCAAACCCAAAAGCAAGTGTTAAAAACAATACTACATGGCATCTTGTTAATGATATGGAGTTGATCCGCAAAACACTTGACCTTGACAGTTGGGCGGTTTTTGGCGGCAGTTGGGGCGCAACCTTGGCGCTAATTTACGCACAAGCACATCCCAACCTCGTTACACAACTCATTCTTCGCGGCGTCTTTTTGATGACCAAGCGAGAGCTAGAGTGGTTTTATGGGGGCGGCGCTGGTCAGTTTTGGCCTGATGCTTGGAGCAAATTTACCGAAAACATACCAACTGATGAACACTCTGACCTTATCGCAGCTTACAACCGAAGACTGTTCTGTGGTGATTTAAGAACTGAAATGCAGTTTGGGCGCAGTTGGGCGACATGGGAAAATGCCTTGGCTTCGATGACTTCAAATGGGCAAGGGGGAACGGCGCACAGCGATTACGCGCGCACTTTCTCAAGACTGGAAAATCACTATTTCATCAACAATGGGTTTTTGGATATTGATGGCCAAATCATTACCCAGATGGATAAGATTTCCCATATCCCAGGTTTTATTGTCCAAGGTCGTTATGACATGATTTGCCCCCCCCAAAGTGCGTGGGACTTGGCGAAAGCTTGGCCCAAATCTGATTTGCGGATGATCCGCAACGCCGGTCATGCTATGTCTGAACCCGGAATCAGCGCCGAATTGGTTCGTATTATGGATTTAATCGCGGAGATGACTGACTAGCAGTTTGCCCTATATGCAATGCGGGCCAGCTTTCTCGGCGCAGGTTCACACATTTTCAATTTTGGTGCTTACAGCTGTGTTGGTCCATCTTGAAAAACCATTAAAGCAATATCATTAAGAATTTTCGCACCCAGTCCACTTGCGAGACCAGGCGACAACCCCAACATTAAAATATATCCGACTAGGAGTTATTATGCCTCACCAAAACATCGCAGCAATGGATTTTTTACTTACTAGACGATCTTGGCCGGCCAAGACACTTGCTTTGCCAGTTCCCGACAAAGACGAAGTCATGCAAATTCTAACGGCCGCTGCCCGCTCTCCTGATCATGGAAAGCTCGAACCCTGGCGTTTTATTGTTCTCAAAGAATCCACGCTTTCTAAACTGGCTATTTTGGCAGAAGAGTGTGCTTTGGGCGAAAATTTGGATGAAGATGCTGCCGCGAAAGCGCGAAAACAGTTTGATCAAGGCCATTTGGCAATTGCCGTTATTGAGGTACAAAAGGCTTCAGATAAAATTCCTGCGATTGAGCAGACATATTCTGCGGGCGCTGTCTGTCTTGCTCTTTTGAATGCGGCGCTCGCCTCTGGTTGGGGCGCGAATTGGCTTTCTGGATGGGCTTCACACCATCGTGCTTTTGTTGAAAAGGGGTTTGGTTTAAAAAGCCATGAAAGGGTCGCTGGGTTAATTTATCTTGGTACGGAAACATCGAAACCGCCTGAACGCCCTAGGCCCCAAATAGAGACTATTTCAAAATGGCTATAAGACAAGTTTTCGAAGCCTTTGGCAAATCTTTGGCCCAATTGCCAGACCCCGCCTTAGGATCGGTTGTGATAAAGAGTATTGTTCTTACTATCGGAATATTCTTGGCGCTTTCCCTTGGGGTCTCTTATGGCTTTGGATCTTTGTTCGAAGAACGTATTGCCCTTCCTTTTTTAGGTGAGGTGACATTCCTCGGCCAGTGGATGAGTTGGGGGAGTTTTTTACTTCTTATCAGTCTTTCAGTTTTCTTAATGATTCCTGTTGCGGTTTTTATTTCGTCATTTTTTCTTGAAAACGTGGCACACGCTGTTGAAAAAAAATATTATCCCCATCTGCCCCCTGCCTTTAAAACCAGTTTTACAGACTCCCTAAGAGATTCGATCAATTTCTTGGGTCTTGTTATCGCGGCAAATCTATTCGCATTAATTTTATACTTTTTCTTTTTTGTATTCTCACCTTTGATTTTCTGGGCACTGAACGGATATCTTTTGGGGCGTGAATATTTTCAAATGGCCGCTGCACGGCGCATTGGCCATAAGGCGGCAAAAGCCCTTCGCAGACAATATACTGGCCGCATCTGGCTAGCGGGCATATTGATGGCAGCACCCCTTTCGATGCCACTGGTAAATTTGTTTATCCCAATACTAGGAGCAGCAACATTTACCCATTTGTTTCATCAATTGTCGCAGGCTTCATCCGATTAAGGAAATCTATGTCACGGATAGTGATAGCGCCCGAGATTATAGTGCCGGCAATCAGCGCCCATAAAAGTGCCGATATACCGGTTGTGATCCAAGCTTTTTTCTTTAATTGGTGAATTTCTGGTGCGCCTGCATGAGTGCCCGGGACCACATCGCCAAGGTCGCCTTGAGTTTTTAATCGTATGGGGATTGCAACCAAAAACACCATGAACCAAATCACAGCGTAAAGAACAATCGCAGAGGTTATTGACATTTAGAGCCTCGTTCCAGCTATTTAACTCTGTTCTAGCTCGATTAATGTTCCGTTAAAGTCCTTGGGATGCAAAAATAAAACCGGCTTGCCATGAGCCCCTATTTTTGGCTCTCCTGTTCCTAAAACGCGAGCACCAGTAGACTTTAGATGATCCCGGGCTTCCAAAATATTCTCAACCTCATAGCAAATATGATGAATGCCACCTGATGGATTTTTATCAAGAAAGCTCTGAATGGGGCTGTTTTCCCCCAGTGGATAAAGCAATTCTATTTTTGTGTTTGGAAGTTCGATGAAAATCACAGTCACCCCATGATTTGGCTCATCTTGGGGCGCGCCAACAGTTGCTCCAAGTGAAAGTCGGTATTGGTCTGCGGCTGCCGCCAGATCAGGGACAGCAATTGCAACATGGTTAAGTCGACCGATCATATTTTTTCCTCACATTTGTGAAACCTTATGCGCTTCACTTCAAAATTTCGCAACCCACGGTGCCTATGTATGCATAATTAACCAACTGTTAGGGGCGCTCGGTCAACATAGACTTTAGATTCGCAGGAAGACAGATGAACTCAAACCAAAAAACCAACCTTAAACTTTGCCCAACAAAGTTGCGACCTTTGCTTGGGTTAACTTTGTTGCTGGTTGAAGATAGCCGTTTTACTTGTGAAGCGGTTCGAATGATGTGCCAACGCAGCGGTGCGCGCTTAAGACGCGCTGATTGTTTAAAATCAGCAGAACGCCATCTTGTTGTATACCGCCCCAGTGTTGTCATTATTGATATAGGCTTGCCTGACGGATCAGGGTTGAATTTGCTTCGAAAGCTGCATCACGAAAGCCCTCGTATCCCGGCTATTTTGGCCACCAGCGGAGATGAGCTTATGCATCACAGTGCTCTCAAGGCTGGCGCCGATGGGTTTTTGACCAAACCAATAGAGAGTTTGGCCGGATTCCAATCCGCATTGTTATCAAACCTTCCTGCCACCCAGCAGGTCTTGGGACCGAGAGCCATCATTGATGACATCATTATACCCGATTCCATCGCCTATCGTGATGATCTGCGCCACGCCAGTAAACTGCTCAACCGTGAACCATCTCTGTTGCAAGATTATATTCTTAATTTCTTGGATGGAGTGTGTAAAAGCACAGGTGACGCTAAAATTGTTGCTGCGGTTAAGGAGAAAAACATCAGCCGCCTGAAAACTAAAATCAACAATCGCATTACTGAATTAACCGATAATTAAAGCGTTGGGTCCGATGAAACACGTGCCAAAGCAGTAAGGTCGCCCAAACGTTCTTTTTGTTCGCCATCTTGAGTGAAATTTTTCTGGGATAACCAAGCCTCAAATGCTTCTTTCAAAGCCGGCCAGTCCTTATCTATCATGGCAAACCAAGCAGTATCGCGATTTCGGCCTTTGACCACCAAAGCTTGGCGAAAAACACCTTCGAAGCTAAATCCAAGACGTTGAGCGGCACAGCGCGAAGGATGGTTAAGGGCGTTACACTTCCACTCATACCGCCGATACCCTGCCTCAAATGCCCATTTCATCATCAAATACATTGCTTCGGTTGCAGCTGTGGTTTTTTGGAGTTTAGGAGAAAAAGCAATATTGCCAACCTCTATACTGCCCTGATTGGGAGCAATACGAAGAAAGCTTGCGACCCCGCCCAGTTGACCAGTGGCCAAATCACGTATCGCAAAAAAAATAACATCATCACTTGCAGTGATGTCTGAAACCCATTTAAAAAACTGGCCTGATGAAATAAAGGGGCCCACGGGCATATAATCCCAGATTGTATCATGGCCTCGAAATGCTTGATATAAATCTGCGGCATGCTCTTGTGCAGATAAGCGGGTAAGTAGAGCAAAGCGCCCTATGAGCTTTATCGAGCTTGGCTGCTCAGGAGGAACCCAGTCCGCAACCAATTCACCGAGCTTATTGTCAGACATGATAGCTTTCCAGTGCTCATTTCAGCACCGCTCAAAAAATAGTGTATTTATAGCAACAAGCTAGTGATTGCTTACAAAAAAAGAAACCTAAAACTTGCCCACTAGTCTTGTTGAATAACCCGCAGGTTCAACTCCATGAGTTGGTCGCTCATAGGCTCGCTCGGAGCTCCCATCATCAAGTCCTCTGCCCGTTGGTTCATTGGGAACATAATAACCTCACGAATATTCATTTCATCAGCAAGCAACATCACGATCCGGTCAATGCCTGCAGCGCAACCACCGTGTGGAGGTGCCCCATATTGAAAGGCATTCACCATTCCGCCAAAGCGTTTACGCACCTCTGCTTCGTCATATCCAGCTATTTCAAAAGCTTTGAACATAATTTCCGGTTTGTGATTTCGTATGGCCCCTGAGACCAATTCATATCCATTACAGGCCAAATCATATTGATAACCCAATACCTTTAAAGGATTGCCCTGCAGAGCATCCATCCCGCCCTGAGGCATTGAGAATGGATTATGTTCAAAATCAATTTTACCTGTTTCAGCATCCTGTTCGTAAATTGGAAAATCCACAATCCACGCAAATGCAAATCGGTCTTTATCGGTAAGATTTAACTCTTCACCGATCACATTGCGGGCACGGCCTGCCACTGCTTCAAAGGTTTTGGGCTTACCAGCTAGGAAAAATGCAGCATCTCCAATTCCCATTCCCAATTGCTCACGAATGGCCTCGGTGCGTTCAGGTCCAATATTTTTGGCCAACGGACCGGCTGCTTCCATTCCGTTTTCGCCCTCGCGCCAAAAGATATAACCCATCCCTGGCAGCCCCTCTTTCTGAGCAAATGCGTTCATTCGATCACAAAATTTGCGGCTTCCACCAGTTGGCGCTGGGATCGCTCGAATCTCGGTACCTTCCTGCTCTAAAAGTTTCGCAAAAATTGCAAAGCCCGATCCGCGGAAATGATCGCTGACCACTTGCATTTTAATTGGATTACGTAAATCCGGTTTGTCGGTGCCATACCAAAGTGCTGCATCCCGGTAAGAAATTTGTGGCCAATCTTTGTCTACTGTGCGGCCACCGGAAAATTCCTCAAAAACACCTTTCAGGACCGGTTCGATCGCATCAAACACATCCTGTTGGGTGACGAAAGACATTTCCATGTCCAACTGGTAAAAGTCAGTCGGCGATCTATCAGCGCGTGGGTCTTCATCCCGAAAACAGGGAGCAATTTGAAAATACCGGTCAAATCCCGACACCATGATCAACTGCTTGAACTGCTGCGGCGCTTGCGGCAACGCATAGAATTTTCCAGGATGCAACCGACTTGGAACCAGAAAGTCGCGCGCGCCCTCAGGACTTGAGGCCGTGATGATAGGGGTTTGAAACTCCCTGAAATCGACATCCCACATCCGTTTTCGTATCGAAGCCACCACGTCAGAACGCAGTTTCATATTATTTTGCAGCTTTTCTCGGCGCAAATCGAGGTAACGATACCTTAGGCGGGTTTCTTCGGGGTATTCTTGATCACCAAACACCATAAGCGGCAGTTCTTCTGCTGCACCAAGAACTTCAATATCTCGGATGAACACCTCGACTTCCCCTGTGGGAAGTTTTGGGTTTATGAGACTTTCATCTCTGGCCAATACATTTCCGTCTATCCGAATGCACCATTCACTGCGCAAGGCTTCGACCTGCGAAAATACCGGACTATCTGTATCGGCTATTATCTGTGTCACACCATAATGATCACGTAGGTCTATAAACAAAACCCCGCCGTGATCACGTACGCGGTGAACCCATCCGCTAAGGCGAACGGTTTGACCCACATTGGATACATTCAAATCAACACAGGTATGACTGCGGTAGGCGTGCATAGGTTTGGCCTTTCGAGCGGGTAAAGTCTGTTTGTGCCGATACACAAGGTTGCGGGCCCGATGTCAAGCCATCAGTCATAAGAGTTCTGCTAAGATTTCACCACGCAGTGAATTTCCAACCATAATTTGGCGACATTTCAAAAGCTCATTGATCGTAACAACTCTTTCCCGAACGGTCCCGGATTGCAGTTTTATCTGACGAAAAATGCCAGGAAGGCATCCACTCGCAACAGGCGGAGTGATCCAATTGCCATCACTCAATTGGACAAAAACATTGGTGATTGTGCCTTCGCAAACCTCTTCTTTTTCATTCACAAACAAAAACTCATCGAGTTCTTTTGGCAGCGTGGATCTAGCTTCATCGTATATGCTTCTTTGCGTGGTTTTATGGTGTAGCCAAGGATCACATGAGGAAAGCTTCTGCTCTGCAATGGCAACTTTCCAAACCTTCTCAGTATTCTCGAAAGTCTCTGATTTAAGATTAAAGTCGCCCATTTCACTTAATGTTAGCCTACACCTCAAAGGGTGCTTACTGCTTAAATTGCCGATCTCTTTTACTATAGTTTTTTCATAAAATGGAAAACCGAATACCTTCGCACTATGCGCCATCCGCTTTAAGTGTAATGAAATATTTAGCGCACCACCTGTTGGATCGAACCGAAAGGTTTCAATCAGGCGGCAATTACTGGGGATCGCTGTGCGAAGCGGGCTTTCCATAAAGCCTCCTCATATTCTGATTCTGCGGTGCTATCATAAACCACACCACCACCGACGTTCAGTTGGCCAAGTTTGCTTTCCAGCATTAATGTGCGAATAGCTACATTGAATTCAGCGCGCCCATCCGGAGCAGCCCAACCAATGGAACCGCAATACACATCTCGAGCCAAAGGCTCGAGAGTGTTTAGAATCTCCATTGCTCTAACTTTCGGGGCCCCGGTAATTGACCCACATGGGAACAGCGCCCGAATTATATCAGACAGGTGCTTACCGGCTTTAGTCTGCCCCACTATTTGCGACGTCATTTGATGAACAGTTGAATAGCTTTCTATTTCAAAAAGCTGCGGCACCTTGACAGAACCGGGTTGGCATATACGTGAAAGATCATTTCGCAAAAGATCAACAATTATCAAATTTTCCGCCCTGTTTTTAGGATCATTAGCCAGAAAAGATTTTAATTCTTTATCTTTGATTGGATCGCAGCTGCGCGGCTGGGTGCCCTTCATCGGCTTCGTTTCTATCATTCCATCGCGATTCAAGGTAAAAAATAACTCTGGCGAACAGGAAATTATATCTGGGCCGTTTTCTTGCAAAACAAGGGTGCGGTAACTTTCTCGCTTGGCTTGTTTAAGCGCGGCAAAAATTGCCTCTGATGTCCCGTGAATTTCTGCATACATTGGAAAGGTCAAATTTGCCTGATAAATATCACCCGCCGAAATATATCCATGCACTTTCTCAAAAGCGTGGTGATAATCGGCGGCAGACCATTCTGGGGTAAACTGCCCAAACCAAACTTCTGTTTCGTCAAAATTTGGTTTGTCTTTTGGGCAGTCATAAACGCCCAATGAAATCAGCGGTATCCGGCGCTCTTTTGGCATCAAGTTTAACAGTTTTGACTCAATCGCATATCCAAGTTCATAGCTAAAATAGCCAGCAATCCAATACCCTTCATCTAGAGCAGCATCCATCCTGTCTAAAGCCGCATCTACCTCTGATGAATGCCGCGCCAAGATCATATTCACTGGCTTTGAAAATAACGCAGCCGAGCCTTTTGGACCCGTTTCAAATATAACCTGCACAAATGCCACCCCTATACCCTTTTGCAATGGTATACGAAAGCCACGCTTGTCAGCGCATTCATTTGCGTCCTTTTTGGTTTATTTTCCGATCCCTCTTGAACCTTTTCACTGGTTGTCTATAACGCAGAACAATTTGCGGTGCCCCAGAGTGGTCAACCTGCAATTGCTGCCACACCAAAGGTGTTTAAATGCCCAAAAGAACCGATATTTCATCGATCATGATTATTGGCGCCGGTCCGATTGTAATTGGACAGGCCTGCGAATTTGACTATTCAGGCGCCCAAGCCTGCAAGGCGCTTCGCGAAGAGGGATATAGAGTAATCTTAGTGAACTCTAACCCTGCCACGATCATGACCGATCCTGAATTGGCCGATGCTACTTATATTGAGCCAATAACACCAGATATTGTCGCCAAAATTATTGAAAAGGAACGGCCCGACGCTCTTTTGCCTACCATGGGGGGGCAAACCGGACTGAATACCTCGCTGGCCCTCGAAGAAATGGGGGTTTTGGAAAAATTCGGGGTTGAAATGATCGGGGCCAAACGCGACGCGATCGAAATGGCAGAAGATCGTAAACTGTTTCGAGAGGCGATGGATCGCATCGGCTTAGAAAACCCAAAAGCGACCATTGTAACGGCCCCCAAAAATGAAAATGGCAAAGCAGATTTAAACGAAGGCGTTCGCTGTGCGCTGGAAGCTTTAGACGATATCGGCCTGCCAGCTATTATCCGCCCCGCTTTCACACTTGGGGGCACCGGCGGAGGGGTGGCCTATAACCGAGATGATTATGAATTTTACTGTCGCAGCGGCATGGATGCGTCGCCAGTTAATCAGATATTGGTCGACGAGTCGCTTCTGGGTTGGAAAGAGTTTGAAATGGAAGTTGTCCGCGACACAGCGGACAATGCAATTATCGTTTGCTCTATCGAAAATATTGACCCCATGGGCGTACATACAGGCGATTCAATCACTGTAGCTCCGGCCCTTACACTGACTGACAAAGAATACCAGATTATGCGCAATGGGTCGATCGCCGTATTGCGTGAAATCGGCGTGGAAACCGGCGGATCTAATGTCCAGTGGGCGGTGAACCCCGATGACGGCCGCATGGTTGTAATCGAAATGAACCCGCGGGTGTCACGATCATCCGCCCTAGCCTCTAAGGCAACCGGATTTCCCATTGCCAAAATCGCAGCCAAACTTGCTGTAGGGTATACGCTTGATGAGTTGGACAATGACATAACCAAGGTCACACCAGCCAGCTTTGAGCCCACAATTGACTATGTGGTCACAAAAATTCCTCGCTTTGCATTTGAAAAATTCCCAGGATCAGAGCCGCATCTTACCACAGCTATGAAATCCGTCGGCGAAGCCATGGCAATCGGCCGAACCATTCACGAAAGCTTGCAAAAAGCGCTGGCATCAATGGAAACTGGGCTGACCGGTTTTGACGAGGTTGAAATCATTGGCGCGCCAGATAGATCTGCAATTATCAAAGCGATCAGCCAACAAACGCCTGACCGTTTACGCACAATTGCACAGGCAATGCGACATGGTCTAAGTGATGCGGAAATTCACTCTGTGACAAAGTTCGACCCGTGGTTTTTGGCACGAATACGTGAAATTGTCGACGCCGAGAATAAAGTGCGTGAGGATGGTCTGCCAACAGATCAGGCATCCCTCCGATCACTCAAAATGCTTGGTTTTACCGATGCGCGCCTTGCAACGCTTACAAAGCTCAGTGAAGCAGATGTACGCCATGCACGTCAAGCGCAGGGGGTCACCGCAGTATTTAAGCGGATTGACACCTGTGCGGCTGAGTTTGAAGCGCAAACTCCCTATATGTATTCGACATATGAAGCCCCAATGATGGGCAAAGTGGAATGCGAAGCGCGCCCAAGTTCCCGGAAAAAAGTGGTTATTCTTGGGGGCGGTCCAAACCGGATTGGTCAAGGCATAGAATTTGATTACTGCTGTTGCCATGCCTGTTTTGCCCTAACCAAAGCAGGGTATGAGACGATTATGATCAACTGTAACCCTGAAACAGTATCGACCGATTATGATACATCTGACCGGCTTTATTTCGAACCCTTGACTTTCGAACACGTTATGGAAGTGCTTGAGGTCGAAAAGAAAAATGGCACATTGCATGGTGTCATCGTGCAATTCGGGGGGCAGACACCTCTAAAGCTTGCCAATGCGCTTGAAGCTGAAGGAATTCCAATACTAGGCACAACACCGGATGCGATTGATTTGGCTGAAGACCGCGAACGGTTTCAGACTTTGGTCAACGAAATTGGGCTAAAACAGCCAAAAAATGGCATTGCCAGCAGCGATGCCGCGGCTTTGGAAATCGCTGGCGATATTGGTTTCCCGCTGGTTATTCGCCCCTCCTATGTTCTAGGTGGCAGAGCCATGGAAATAGTGCGCGATATGGCGCAGCTTGAGCGATATATAAAAGAGGCTGTTGTGGTTTCAGGCGACAGTCCTGTTTTGCTCGATAGTTACCTTTCAGGTGCCGTTGAATGCGATGTGGACGCGCTATGCGATGGGCAGACTGTCCATGTTGCTGGAATTATGCAGCATATTGAAGAAGCGGGTGTGCATTCGGGCGATAGTGCATGTTCTCTTCCGCCACATTCTCTATCAGACAAGATCGTGAACGGGCTAAAAGTGCAAACTAATGCTTTGGCCTTAGCACTCAATGTTGTAGGGCTTATGAATGTCCAATTTGCCGTCAAAGATGATGAAATTTATCTAATCGAAGTTAATCCTCGGGCTAGCCGCACAGTGCCTTTTGTAGCAAAAGCCACAGATAGCGCCATCGCATCGATCGCAGCGCGGCTGATGGCTGGCGAAAAAATGGACAGCTTCCCACTGCGCGCGCCCTATAAAGATGTCTCATATGGAGAAACTCTGCCGATGGCAGATCCAATGACATTGGCAGATCCAAATATGCCATGGTTTAGCGTCAAAGAGGCCGTTATGCCATTTGCCCGTTTTCCCGGGGTCGATACGATTTTGGGACCGGAAATGCGCTCAACTGGCGAAGTGATGGGCTGGGATCGCAGTTTTGCAAGGGCCTTTTTAAAGGCACAGATGGGCGCTGGAATGGATTTGCCGGACCCGTCCAAAGGACAGGTTGGAAAGGTATTCTTTTCCATAAAAGACAGTGACAAAACCCAACAGCTTGTTGAAACTGCGCAAATACTGATTGATTTGGGCTTTGCCCTTGTAGCCACCCGCGGCACAGCAGCATTTTTGGACCAAAACGGCATTGGCTGTGAGGTTACAAACAAAATGTATGAAGGTCGCCCGAACGTTTATGACCTATTGAAAGATGGTGAAATATCTCTGGTGATGAACACCACCGAAGACGCGCAAGCTGTTGAAGATAGCCGTGAAATTCGCTCGGTCGCATTGTTTGACAAAATTCCCTATTACACCACCGCAGCAGCGGCGCACGCCGCTGCATTGGCGATGCAAGCGCGCAACGAAGGCGAAATAGAGGTCAAAGCGCTACAGGCCTAACCAGCAGGCTTAACCCGACGGTAAAGTTGTCTTTAGCGATGCTCTTTGCGCCGTTTGGCTGTGCCACGCATCCAAGGCCGCATGTCCTTTGCGCCAATCCCGCGCACCATGACGAAAGTCGAGATAATCTAGGGCGCAGGCGGTGGCGAGGTGGGCTATGTTTAGATCGCCTTGCATTGCGGCGAACTCTTGGCGTTCTAGCGCGTCCAGTGCGTGGGTGATTTTTTTCCATTGCGCCTCAACCCAGGTCGCTGACCGGTTTTCTTCGTCTCTTAAGCGCGCTTCGTAGACCATTAAAACAGCCGCGTCCATGATCCCATCGGCCAAGGCCTCAAGCGTTAAAACATCCCAAATCCGCTCAGAAGGATAGAGCCCAGCGCCAGAAATATCGTTTAAATACCGGCATATAACCCTGCTATCGAACAGAGATTTGCCATCATCCAAAATCAAAACCGGAATTTTACCCAGTGGATTTGCACTGCGCGCCGCCGGGTCTGTGGCCAGCGGCGTGGTCTGAACGGGCATGGGCGTTACCTGATCTGTCAGCCCGCTTTCTTCGATCACAACACGGACTTTTCGAACAAAAGGAGAGGCCGGTGAGAAGATGAGTTTCATGAATTTTACCTATCTGTTTCGCGTCAGTATCGCGTTTGTATCGCGACTGTGCAAAAATCTACTTGCTCAGCGCCCGTCTGACCAGATTTATTTGTCTTTTTATGGGGTTCCGGCGCGTTGCATCAACTCCGCCAGTTCCGCCGTTTGCGCCCCTACCCTGCTATTTTTGATCTGATCCGCCGCGCCCAAACGCGCTGCATCGGGTTTGTTCTGGCCCAATTTCCAAGTGCTTTGAACATCCTCAATACTTAGGCGGCAGGGCACGATCTGGCGCATCATTTTATCCAAAACATCCGGCGTCATTTTGCTGCTTTTCCAGAGCGGTTTCGGAGCAAGGCGGGCCTCGAATTCCTCTGACAAGCGATCAATCACAGCGCGGATATTTTCCTGTGGCTGCAGCGACAGGCTGCCGGATAAATGCACGGCCACATAATTCCATGTGGGCACTTGATCTTTCACCCCGTACCAATCAGGGGAAATATAGCCATGCGGCCCGGTGACGGCGAGTTTGGCCAGGCACGCGCCGGATTTCAAAAGCCGCGCCATCGGGTTTGAACGCACCAGATGCAGCTCAACCTCGCCCTGCTCTTCATCGATTAAAAAAGGAATATGGCTGACCAGCGGCCTATCATCTAAAACCGCCATAAGATTCCCAAATCCGGTTTGGCGCGCAAAATCCAAGCTGCGCTGCGTATCGGTTTTTCGAAAAATTGGATTGGGATGCATCGCAAACCTCTTTGGCTCTGTCGCATTTGAGCTTGTCAGAGGGGGTTTGATGTGACAACCTAAAAGTGTTCTCAGGGCGGGGCGAAATTCCCCACCGGTGGTATATGGGCATCGTCCCATGAGCCCACGAGCGGCCCTTTAAGGGTGTCAGCAGATCTGGTGAAAACCCAGAGCCGACGGTCATAGTCCGGATGAAAGAGAGCGGTGATAAAAGGCGCATCAAGCGCCCTTTGTCATTGTCTTGCGCCTTGGGTGACGTGTTGTTGAACCAAAGGAGAAAGATGATGACACACACCCGATACGCCTTTGTCAAAGCCAGCTGGCACGCCGATATTGTAGATCAGGCTTTGGCAGGATTTTTAAAATTGATCCCCCGCGAACAGGTGGATGTCTTTGATGTCCCCGGGGCCTTTGAAATGCCGCTGATGGCCAAAGAGCTTGCCATCACCGGCCGCTATAGCGCCATTGCCTGCGCGGCTTTTGTGGTGGACGGCGGTATTTACCGCCATGACTTTGTCGCGCAATCTGTGGTGGACGGATTGATGCGGGTGGGGCTAGACACGGATGTGCCAGTGCTTTCAGTTTCCTTAACCCCACACCACTATCAGGAAACCGAACACCACAATACCATATACAAAGCGCATTTCGTTGAAAAAGGCCGCGAAGCCGCGGTTGCAGCGCTAAGCATTCTTGAGGCTCGCACGGGTTTACAAGACAAAGCTGCTTGATAAGGTCTGGCTCATAATTTTTTATTGCGGTTGATTTTATGAGCCAGATACACGCCATTTTTCTTCGCATTTCTGCCGCCGGTCTTTTGGTGGTGATGTCGGCCCTTGTGTATGAGGCCCTAAAGCAAGCAACCCTTGGCCAAGCTATCTTCTGGCGTTCGCTCTGGTCGCTTCCGGTGATAGTTCTTTATGCAAGGGTACTTGGTCCCTTTCGGTATAGTTTGCAAACAAACCAACCCTTTGGGCATGTTCTAAGGGGGTTAATGGGCCTAGTGGCAATGGCTTTGAATTTCCTATGCCTTGCTCATCTGAACATTTCCTATGCAACGTCGCTGGGGTTTCTA
>ERZ1046367.1219-NODE-1219-length-15451-cov-7.117433_pt1 | contig 15451 bp, 16 predicted proteins | sample MGYA00383091_ERZ1046367 | MGnify/ENA primary metagenome ERZ1046367 (study PRJEB29581, sample SAMEA5548361) | metagenome | biome: marine; feature: coastal; material: water | depth 50 m | study: Short-term variability in the microbial, nano- and picoplankton... | reverse complement strand
CGGCATGGGCATTGGCCAGGCGCATACCGGTCGGTTCGCCGACCAGCACCAGGTCGGGGACGCAGGTTCCGGCGCCGGACGATCCGGTGGCCAGTACGTCGAGCAGGCCCCGCACGCCGACGCAGCCGATCTCCTCGTCGTAGCTGAGACCGAGGTGGACCGGTGCCCGTAGGGCATTGACGTCGGTGCCCTCGAGTAGCACGAGGGCCGCGGCCAGGAAGCCCTTCATGTCAGCGGTGCCACGGGCGGCCAGGCGTCCGTCCACCTCGGTGAGCTCGTAGGGGTCGGTGGCCCAGCCGGTACCGGCCGGGACGACGTCGGTGTGGCCCGACAGCAGGATCCCGCCCGGGGCGTCGGGGCCGAAGCGGAGGTGGAGGTTGGCCCGTTCCGTCTCACCGGGCGCCACTTCTCCGGGCAACAGGTCGACCGCCGCGCCGGCCGCCGTAGCCCGCTGCGCGTACTGGTCGATGAGTTCCAGATTCGACGAACGGCTCTCGGTGGCATGGGCCACCAGGTCGGCCAGCAGGTTGACGACGCTGGTCATCGTCGGTTCGGTGCGCACCCCAGCATGCTGACCGACACCTTGACATCCGTCAAAGGGATGTCATGGATCCAAGGAATCGACTATTTTTATGAGTACTGGTCAGCGGGGGAATTCCAACGACGTCCGGGCGAAGGTCGTGAAGGCGTCCAGCACCGCCGGGCCTCGGTCGCCAGCACGACAGGCCAGGCCGAGGCCGAGTGGCGGCACGTCGGTCCGCAGCGGCACGTAGGCCAACCGGGAGCCGTCCTGAGCCTCGTCGAGGGCCGGCACCAGATTACCCAACGACCACCCGAACCCGTTGCCCACCAGCGTTCGCACCAACGACAGGTCAGTCACCGTCATCGCCGGGCGCATCGACACCCCCGCGGCCAGGAACAACGACGTGTAGTACTCCCGGCTGGTCGACAGGTCCAGCATCACGAACGGCTCGTCGCCCATCTCATCGAGGCCGACTGACACCGCCCCGGCCAGTGGATGGTCTGCGGCCATCAGCACGTGGGGCGCCGAATCGGCCAATCGCACGAAACGGATCCCCGGATGAACCGCGATGTCGTAGGTCAACGCGGCATGGAGGGCCCCGGATTCAACGGCCTCGAGGAGCTCCTCCTGGACGCCCGTCCGGATCTCGACCACGGCTCCCGGGTGGAGGTCCCGAAAGCGTCTGACCAACGACGGCACCACGATGGGCGCCGCCGTCATCAGCGACCCGAGCACCAGGCGGCCCGCCGAGCCGTCCGACGAGGCCGACATCTTCTCCTCCAGTTCGCCGGCCCGGGCCAGCAGGTCCCGGGCCTCGACCAGCAGGGCCTCGCCCTCGGGCAGCAACCCCAGGCCACGACCCCGGTGTCGCACGAACAGGGTCACACCGAGGGCCTTCTCCAGTTCCCGCAACGACGTCGACATGGCGGGCTGGGACAGGCCGATGGCCCGGGCCGCCCCGGTCACCGAGCCGTGCTCGGCCAGGGCCACGAAGTGTTCCAGTTCCCGGAGGGTCACCTTGCGCGCCATTGCCCAATGATGGCGCCCCACGGGACGCCTACGCTGCCGCCATGTCCGATCACCTCCATGCAGCCGGCGCCAATCTGGCCGACGCCTTCGCGACCGACGGTGCCGTGCACCTCCCGGGCCTGTTCACCGACTGGATCGACGAACTGGCTGCCGGCGTGGAGCGCAACGAGGCCCAGCCCAGCGAGTTCTTCGATGACAACGGCACCACCGACGACGCCGGACGGTTCTGGGACGACTACTGCAACTGGTCCCGCATCCCCGAGTTCGAACGTTTCGCCTTCCAGTCGGGCATCGCCGAGGTGGCCGCCGGGCTGATGCGGTCCGACACCGTGCAGTTGTTCCACGAGCACGTGCTGGTCAAGGAGGCGGGCGCACCCCGCCAGACCCCTTGGCACTGCGACGCCCCCTACTACTTCGTGGACGGCCCCCAGACGGTCAGCATCTGGATCCCCCTGGACCCGGTTCCGGTCGAATCCACGCTTCGCCTCGTCAAGGGCTCGCACCTCTGGGACGAGGCCGTCCACCCGGTGAGCTGGACGACGATGACCGGCTTCTACGGCGACGACGAGACGACCCGCAGCGGTGGCTTCCAGCCGGCACCCGACCCCGACGCCGAGCCCGACCGGTTCGAGGTGCTCGAGTGGGCGTGCGAACCGGGCGACGCGGTGGCCTTCCACTACCGGACCGTCCACGGCGCCCGCGGCTCGGCCGGTCTCCGCCGGGCCTTCTCTCTGCGAATGGTGGGAGACGACGCCCGCTACGTCCAGCGTCGGGGCCGCACCTCGCCGCCGTTCGACGGCCACGACATGGTCGATGGCCAACGCCTCCGCGAGGACTGGTTCCCCATGCTCCCGGTCGGCGCCCCGGCCTGACCGGCCCGCGCTGAACACATGGCCAGCACCGGTCCCCCGCTGGTCCTCATCCACGGCATCGGGCTGGACCGGTCCATCTGGGACGGCGTGCTCCCGGCCCTGGAGGCCGGTCATCAGGTGATCGCCTACGACCTGCCCGGCCACGGGGAGGCGCCCGGCGCCCTCGTCGAGCCGACGCTGAAGGCCTTCGCCGACCATGCCGTAGGCGTGCTGGACGAGAACGACATCGACCGGGCCGTCCTCGTCGGGTTCTCGCTCGGCGGGATGATCAACCGTCGGGTGGCCATGGACCACCCCGACCGGGTGGCCGGCCTCGTGGTCATCGCCTCGCCGCACGAACGTGGGCCCGAGGCCCAGCGCCTGGTCGAGGAGCGGGCCGCCCTCACCGCCGACGTCGGCATGGCGGCCACCATCGACACCACCCTGGACCGCTGGTTCACCCCCGTGTTCCGCACGAACCGGTTCGACACGGTCGCCGAGATCTGGCGACGGGTGCTGGCCACCGATGCCGAGGCCCTCACCCGGGCCCGCCACGTACTGGCCGTCGGTGTCGACGAGCTGGTTCGACCGGAGCCACCTCCGGGCCCGCCACAAGCCATGCCGATGCTCGTCATGACCGGAGCAGATGACTCGGGCAGCACCCCCGACATGGCCCGGGCCATGGCCGCCGAGGTCCCCGGATCCGAAGTCGTCATCGTGCCCGGGGTCCGGCACCTGGGGCTGATCGAGCGTCCCGACCTTTTCGCCGAGCCCCTCGTGCACTTTCTCTCCCGATGGGCGAGAATCCCCGGCGGATGACGACCGACCGGCAGTCCCGCACCGAACCGAGCACCATGTCCGGCGGCCTGGCGGCGGTCGAGGCGCTGCAGGCCGAGGGCGTCGAACATATCTTCGGGCTGATCGGCTCGGCCACCATGGAGATGTTCGACGGGCTCTACGACGCCGACGACATCACCTACGTGGGGGTGCACGACGAACGCACCGGGACCCACATGGCCGACGGCTACGCCCGGGCTTCGGGCCGGGCCGGGGTGGTCCTCGCCGGACAGAACGGCCCGGGTGCCACCAACCTGGTCACCGGCGTGGCCCAGGCCGCCGCGGCGTTCTCCCCCGTGATCTCCCTCGCCGGCGCCCTGTCCACCGGGCACGTCCACCGCGACGCCTTCCAGGAGGTCGACCAGGACGCACTGTTCCGGCCGATTACCAAGAAGACGTGGACCGTCCCGTCCACCGAACGGGTCCCGGAGATGATCCGCGAGGCGTTCCGGGTTGCACTGGCCCCCCGCCGGGGCCCCGTCCACCTGAACCTGCCCCGTGACGTCCTGGCCGGAACCGCCGAGTTCGATCCCCCGTGGGATCCCGCCACCTCACGGGCCCACGAACTCCCGGCCGGCGGGCCGACGGCCGTCGCCCGGGCCGCCGAACTGCTGGCCGCCGCCGAGCGGCCGGTCATCGTGGCCGGCGCCGGTATCAAAAACGGGGGCGACCACGCGGCGGCCGTCGCCCTGGCCGTGGCCGTCGGCGCACCCATCGCCACCGTACCCCGCCACGGCGACGCCATCCCGGCCGACCACCCACGTTGCGCCGGCCAGATGGGCCCCCGCGGCAACCCGGTGGCCACCCGCCTGGTCTGCGAGGCCGACGTGATCGTGGCCCTCGGAACCCGTCTCGGCTTCAACTCGACCTTCTACTCGTGGGACAACGTCAACCGGGACGCGGCGATCATCCAGATCGAAGCCGAGCCCACGGCCATCGGACGGTTCTTCCCGGTGGCCGTCGGCATCCACGGTGATGCCCCGACGGTGGTCCGCCAGTTGGCCGACGCTCTGGTCGATCACACCGTTCGGAGCGAGGCCGAAGCCTGGTCGGCGGCCTTCGCCGGGGATCGCGCCACCCACCGGACCCGCCGCGATGAGGAGGCCGCCACCGGGCACCCCATCCAGCCCACGGGCCTGTTCCGCGAACTACGTGCCGTGCTCCCCCGGAACGCGGCGGTCACCCTCGACGCCGGCACCCTCTGCCTGCAGGCCACCGACGCCCTCGACCACTTCGAGCCACCCTGCCTGTTCAGCCCGCTGGACTTCGGCCTCGTCGGGTTCTCGTTCGCCTGCGGCCTCGGCGTGAAGCTGGCCCGCCCCGACCGCCCGGTGGTGAGCCTCATGGGCGACGGCGGGTTCGGCATGACCCTCTCCGAACTCAGCACAGCGGTCACCCACCACATCCCCACGGTCACCGTGGTGATGGACAACGGCTGCTGGGGAGCCGAAAAGGCCTACCAGCGGGACTTCTTCGACGGCCGCTACATCGGCGCCGACGTGCACAGCCCACCGTTCGACCGGATCGCCGAGCTCTACGGCGCCGTCGGGCTCCGGGCTGAACGACTCGGCGAGGTGGGCGACGCCGTCCGGGCCGCGCTCGACGCCGAACGGCCAGCGGTGGTGGTCGTGGAGGTCGACGGCGACGCCCTCTACAGCTTTCGGCGGGACTCCTTTGCCCACCGCTCCAGTCCCCACCAGCCCGAAGATGACACGGAGACCTCGAAATGAAGTTCCAACTGGCCATCAACCTCGAGCGGCTCGACGACACCCTGACCATGGGCGACGTGGCCCGCCACACCCTGGAGATGGTCCAGATGGCCGAGGCCGGCGGCTTCACCACGGCGTGGGCCGCCGAGCACCACGCGCTGGAGATGACCATTGCCCCCAACCCGTTGCAGATCCTCACCTGGTGGGCCGGCCACACCGACCACATCCGCCTGGGCACCGCGGTGGCCGTGGCCGCCTACTGGAACCCCGTCAGGTTGGCCGGCGAGGCGGCGTTCCTGGACCTGGTCAGCGGCGGCCGCCTGGAGTTCGGCATCGGCTCGGGCGCCTACCAGCGCGAGTTCGACCGCATGCGTCCTGGCCTCAAGCAGTCCGACGCCTGGCGGTACATGCAGGAGATGCTGCCCGTACTCAAGGAGTTGTGGGCCGGCGACTACGCCCACGACGGCGAGTTCTGGTCGTTCCCGGTCTCCACATCGGTACCCAAGCCGGTCCAACAGCCCCACCCGCCCATCTGGGTGGCCGCCCGCTCGCCCATCACGTTCGACTACGCGGTGGCCAACGGTTGCCACGTCATGTCGTGGCCCATTGCCCGTCCGTTCGCCGAGGCCGAGCTCTACAAGCAGCAGCTCGACGCCTCGATCGCCGCCAGCCCAGGAGCGCCCCGACCTACGTGGGCCCTGATGCGCCACACCGCGGTGTACGGCTCGGCCGACGAGTGGATGGTTCCCGTCGAGGCCGCCCAGCGCCAGCTCAGCCAGTTCGAGAACCTGTTCAAGAATCTGGGCGACGTCGCCAACGGGTTCCCGGGGGCCATCCCCATGGACCAGGTGGCCAACGCCGCGGACTACGAGCCGGCCACCCTGAGCGAGAACCTCATGTTCGGCACCCCCGACGAGGTCATCGCCAAGCTGAAGCGGTACGAGGCGCTCGGTGTGGACGAGTTCATCTACTACGCCAGCCTCGGCCTGGGCCTCGACGAACAGAAGCGGTCCATGCAGCTGTTCTGCGACGAGGTCATCCCCGCCTTCGCCTGATCGCAGGCCCCCGGCAGGTACCCGGGCAAGGCCTTCAGTCCTCGGGGATCCAGGACTCCAGCGGGACGCCGAGGCCGTCGACGATCCGGTTGGCGTAGGCGTAGTAGGCCACCACCTCGCAGATGTCGAGCACGTCGCGGTCGCTGAACCCGACGGCCCGCAGGGCATCCACATCAGCAGCCACCACATCACCGGGATGGGCGGTCAACTTCTCGGCGTACGCCAGCATGGCCAGCCGCTGGTCCGACAGCCCGGCTGTGCGCCAGTCGTCCTCAATGGCGGCCAGCAGTTCGTCGTCCTTCAGGAGCCCGCGCAGACCGCGCCGGTGGTGGGTCGTTCAGTAGTGGCAGTCGTTGTAGCGGCTGACCACCAGGGCCACCAGCTCGCGTTCGACCTTGCGAAGCGTCTTCGTCCCGGCCATGGCCGACCGGTACACGCCGAGGTGCCCGGCCATGCCTGCCGGGTTCAGCGAGTGGATCTGCATGACGTTGTCCACCCGGTCGTGGTCACGGTCCACCACCTGGCCGTACAGGTCGGCCAACGGGCCCTCCCATTCGTCCTCCCGGATGGTCTCTATCCACGCCACCGGTCAGCCCTCCCCTGCATCCGGGAGACTGGCGTCCGGGAGGTTGGTCTCTGGCCGGCCCAGGCCGGGGGCCACGGTCCGGGCCAGAATCCCCAGAGTGGCCCGAAGATTGGTCTCCGAGACGACCGGGAAGATGGCGTCGACGGCCGCCTCCCAGTCCGGGTGGATGTCAGTCCAGTCGTAGGTCGAGGTGACCAGGGTGCCCCCGTCGATGGGTTCCAGTTCGTAGCCGTACACGTGACCGATCGGGGGCTGCAGCAGGGTGCTCTCGATGCCCCAGGAGATGGCCCGGTTCTGCTCAAACCGGGTGATGACCACGTCGACCTCGTACTCGCCCAACGGGAAGTCCTGTAGAGCCTCGCGGTCCATCTGCACGGTGAAGCGGTCGCCGACGGCACCCACGGGGTCGCCGCCGGCCGACATGAGCATCCCCGAGGCGTCGATGGCCACGTGTCCCGCCGGGCTGACCAGCACCTCGAAGATGGCCGCCGGCGACGCGGCGATGGGGCGTCGGACCTGGAGAACGCGTGCTGCGGCTGGGTCTGCCACTGATGGTTCGGACATGGACCGACCCTAGGCCCGCCCTCGCGGCAGGTCCGCAGCGGTCCGGATCAACGATGGTCGATGCCGAGGGTGGCCACCGCCGAAGCAGCCCGCTCCAGCACGTCGATCCGATGTGGTGGCTTCAGGTACAGAATCGGCTGGTCGATGCCGGCGGCCAGCTGTCGGCCGATCTCCTCGGCCAGTTGATCGACGGATGCCTCGTCGTTCACCACCAGGTTGGTGGAATGCCGGATGCTCGCCGGGTCGCGGCCAATGGCCTCGCAGTGTCCGGCCAGCACCTCGCAGCACTCGGCGTACTCGTCGGGGGCGAAGAACGGCAGGTTCCACCAGTCGGCCCACCGGGCCGCGGCGCGCAGGGTACGACGACGCCCCGAGCCACCAATGGTGAGCGGAGGGGGCACCTGGGGGCCCTTGGGCTCGAGGACGGCGTCGGTGACCGTGACGTACCGCCCGGCGAACGAAGTTCGCTCGTTGGCCAGCAGACCCATCACCACCTCGAGGGTCTCGTCAAACAGGTCGAACCGCTCGGTGAGGTCCCGGGGCAGGGTCAGCCCGTAGGCCTCGGCCTCCGGGAAGTGCCATCCGGCGCCGATACCCAGCTCCAGGCGTCCGTCGCTGACCAGGTCGATGGTGGCCACCATGTTGGCCAGCACCGCCGGGTGCCGATACGGCGCCGCGGCGACCATGCAGCCGAGGCGGATCCGATGGGTCGCCTCGGCCAGTGCGGCCAGCATCGTCCATCCCTCGAGGCAGGGCTCCGTTGATTCGGCCCGGATCGGGTAGAAGTGGTCGAAGTTCCAGCCGACGTCGATCTGCTCGAGGTCGTCAGCAGCCCGCCACACGTCACGCAGGTGCGACCAGGTGACCTGCTCGTTGGCCACCTTGAACCCGATCAGCGGCATGGGAATCCGATCAACGGCATGCCCTGAGACTGTCAGACCGGAGTGGCCTTCGTCGCCTCTGAGCGGGAGAATCCCACCGTGCCGTTTGCCACCGTCGGGGACCTGTCGATGTACCACGAGCTGCACGGCGACGGGCCGCCCGTGCTGCACATCTCCGGCACCGGCAACGACCTCCGTCGCTCCCAACCGGACCGGTCACCCCTCAACGCCCACTTCGCCGGGCTGCACTACGACCAGCGGGGCCTCGGTCGGACCGGGCGAGGCGACCTCGGCGGCCGGCCACCGACCATGGCCGACTTCGCCGACGACGCCGCCGGGCTGTGTCAGACCCTCGGGTGGGACCGCTGCCACGTGGTCGGCACGTCGTTCGGCGGGATGGTCGCCCTGCACCTGGCGCTCCGACACCCCGGGCTCGTCGACCGCCTGGTCCTGAACTGCACCGCCCCCGGCGGCGACCACTCGTCGTACCCACTGCACAGGCTGAGCGGCCTTGGCCAGGACGAGGCGTTCGAAGCGCGCACGGGCCTGATGGACGTGCGATACGACCCGACGGCCGTCGAGCCGATTCCCGGCTTCGGGGTCGGGCACGACGAGCTCCGCCAACTCATGGGAGCACGCCCGGAAGGCGAGGCGGCGATCGGCCTGGCCGAGCAGTTGGAGGCTCGACGCCACCACGACACGGTGGCCCGACTCGGCCACATCGGTTCGCCCACGCTGGTGTGCGCTGGCCGGTTCGACGGGATTGCCCCGATGGCCAACAGCAAACTGCTGGCCACCCGGATTCCCGACGCCGAACTCGCGGTCTTCAACGGCGGTCACCCCTTCATGGTCCAGGATCCCTCAGCCCATCCCCGGATGATCCGGTTCCTCGGAGGCAACTGACCGGAAGGGCCGACCGGGCTGACGGCCCGAGGGCGGCCGATTGACCCCTCTCGTCTCTTGTGCGAACCTCGGACAGTTCATTCCTGAGGCGGGAATGGCGAAACAGGAGGAGTGCGACCATGGCTTGGAACCTCTCAGGGACCTTCTACGAGAACTGCTCGTGCACGGCGACGTGTCCGTGTACCTGGTCGAACATGGAATATCCGGGAACCACCGAACGGTGCAACGCCGCCCTGGCGTTCAGCATCGAGGCCGGTGAGGTCAACGGCACCGACATGGCCGGCTGTGCCATGGCGCTGATCATCGACTCCCCGCCGCTGATGAGCGAGGGCGGCTGGAACGTCGGACTGGTGGTGGACTCCGGAGCCTCCGACGCCCAGGTCGAGGCCCTGGGCGCCGTGGTGAGCGGCGAGTTGGGCGGCCCGCCGGCCGCCCTCGGCCCGTTGCTGGCGAACTTTCTGGGCATCGAGCGAATGCCCATCTCCATCACCACCGAGGACGGCCAGCACACGGTGAACTTCGGCGATTCCTCCTACACCGGTCGCCCCCATGTCAACAGTTCCGGCGACCTGGTGGAGTTGCACGGAATCGACGCCCATCCGGCCGGACCGGTCCTGGGACTCGCCCCGGTGTCGACATCGTCGGTGTCGGCCATGGGCATCTCGTTCGGTGGCGAGGGCCTGAGCGGCTTCTCCAACCCCTTCTCCTGGGAGGGATGAGCCCCGACCCCGACGGGTCGGCGCCGGCAACGCCGGCGCACGGCCCGCCCGCGGCCGTGACGAGGCGTCCGGCCACCACCGTCCACCTGCTGGGCGCCGCCTGCTGGGTGGCGACCATTGGCTGGGCCGTGAGCATGGACATGGGCCTGTGGGGCATGCCCGGCACCATGGGCATGTCGTTCTGGTCGTTCCTCGTCATGTGGACGCTGATGATGGCGGCCATGATGCTGTCGTCGATGGCCCCGCTGGCCCTGCTGTACGGCCGCACCATCACCGTCCACCGGGGACCGCGGCTGACCGCCTTCGGCGGCGGGTACGTCCTGGCCTGGGGGTCGACCGGCGTGGTGGCCTTCGTGGTGGCCGGCCTGTTCGGCGACGTGGCTGCCGACCGACCCACCCTGGCCCGCTTGGTGGCCGTGGCCTGCTTCGCAGCAGCCGGCCTCTACCAGCTGACCCCGCTCAAGATGCGGTGCCTCGAGCACTGCCGGAGCCCGCTGGCCCACCTCATGCACTACCTCGGCTTCAAAGGGCCGCTGCGAGACGTGCGGGCCGGCGGACACCACGGCCTGTTCTGCCTCGGCTGCTGCTGGGCGCTCATGGTCCTGATGGTGGCCTTCGGGGTGATGAACGTGGCTGCCATGGTCGGCCTGGCCCTGGTCATCGCCGTGGAGAAGCACTGGCGGCACGGCGGGCTATTCGCCCGGGCCGTCGGGGTGGTGGCCGTGCTGTGGGCGTTGCTCATCGTGATCGACCCCGGCTTCGCCCCCGGTCTGGACCCCGACGCTCTCATGGACATGGGCGGAATGGACATGCCCATGGACGGCGGATCGGGAATGGACGGCTGACTCCGGGTCAGCCGATGGTCACCGGGATCGATCGGGGACCCCGCAGCGCGCCCTCGGCCCATGTGACCTGCGCGTCGGGCGCCAGTTCGAACTCCGGCACGTGACGCAGCCACGAGCCGATGGCGTGCTCGATCTCGAGACGGGCCAGGTTCGACCCGAGGCAACGGTGGATCCCCAGGCCGAACGCCACGTGCCGGTTGGGCTGACGGTCGATGAGCACCTCATCGGCCCGATCGAACACCTCCGGGTCCCGGCAGGCCGCCGGAAAGGCCATGAGCAGGCTGTCTCCGGGTTCCATCACCACGTCACCCACGGTCGTCGTCCGGGTGACCTTCCGATACAGGCTCACTGAGGCGTAGGCCCGCAGGAACTCCTCAATGGCCACCGGCAGCAGCTCGGGCTCGGCCACCAGGCGGCGACGGTCCTCCGGGTGGGTCGACAGGTGCCAGAGGCTGGCGCCGATCAGTCCCCACGTGGTGTCGATTCCGGCGATCAGCAGGAGGATCAGCATGCGGACGAGTTCGTCGTCGGCAATCGGCTCCCCGTCGATGCCGCTGGCCACCAGGTGCCCGATCAGGTCGTCGGACGGGTGGGCCCGCCGATCCTCGACCTGTTCGGTGAAGTAGGGAACCATCTCGCCGAGGGCCTCATCCCGTTCATGCACGTGGAGGTCGCCCAACTCGAGCTTGTGCATCCAGACCCGGAACCGCGCACCGACCGATGGTGGGATGCCGAGGATCATGGCGATGGCTGATGCCGGGATGTGGGCGGCGTAGTCCTGCGCCAGATCGACGGTGTCCCGGTCGGCCAGCGAACGGGCCAGCTGGTCACAGTGGTCCCGGATGGCCGGCTCCCACTGGGCCATCCGGCGGGGGGTGAAGAACGGCAGGAGGGCCCGGCGGACCTCCAGGTGCTCGGGCGGATCCAGGTGGATGGGCGGGAACTTCCCCCGGGGGGACGTCCCCCCGGCCGTGGCTCCGTCGTGCCCGCTGGAGAACGTGCCGGTGTCGTGGGCAATGGCCGCGATGTCCTCATGGCGGGTGGGCAGCCAGAGGCCTTCGTTGTAGCGATCGGTGTGGGCCACCGGGCAGCGACCACGCAGGTCTTCCCAGATCGGGAACGGGTCGGCCACCCAGTCGGGGTGGTGATGGTCCCAGTCGGTCGCCCAGTCCTCGACGTCACGGATGTCGGTCATGCGGGGATCCTCTCTGCCGTCCCGGATGGTTCGTCCAGGCGGTCGAGGCGCTCGAGGAGCGCCGGTCGGTCGTCCTCGGATACGGCGTCGGACAGGACGTGGAGGGCCTGTCGGGTGATGAGCGTCGCCAGGTCTTCGTCGTGCACGAGGCCGAACACCCAGCTGATGAGGACGCCCCGGTAGCCATACAGGAGGAGGTCGACCACCGCGTCGGTGGCCGGGCGCCCGGTCAGGGTTCCGTCGGTCAACGCACCATCGGCCCACTGACCCAGCAATGCCGCCAGACCCGTGCCCAACCACAGGCCGGGGGTCATCGCTCCGAGCGCACCGAGGGCCCGGCGATGGGCCACCGGATCGGACAGGATGACCTCGCCACCGGCAGCCAGGATCGACAGACAGCCGTCGACGCCCGGAAGGGAGGCGTCGACCAGGCGTTCGACCTCGAGCACCGTCTCGTCGACCACCGCCAGGAGCACCTGATCGCGGGTCCCGACCAGGTTGTACACGGTGGCCACCGAGACTCCGGCGGTGGCGGCCACATCGGGGATGGTCAGACCGTCGACGTCGTGCTCACGGAGCAGGTGGCGTGCCGCATCGACGATGGCCGCCCGACGCCGTACCGAAGGTCCGCTGTTACTTGGTCGGGTCCCGGTCACATATTTAGACTACTTTCTAAATCTGATTCGGACAAGCCCCGGATGATCACAAAGCATCGAGGCTCGGATCGTGCCGGCCTGGGCTCGCCTGATGCCCTTCAGGCCTCCCGCGGACGGAGGGAGACAATGGCCTCGTGTTCGATGGTGGCCACGGGGGCCCCGTCGACGGAGATCCGCACGTCGAGCAACACCCGGGTGCCGGCACGGGTGTCGAACCGGTCGACCACTGCGGCCTCCACCAGGGCGTCGGAACCAACGGCGACCCGGGAGTGGTGGACGATCCGACTCCGGGTATGGATCCACGGCCCATCCACCAGATGGCGGATCATCACCCCGTTGGCCAGCGAAGGCCACAAACAGGGATGCACGATCCCATCGTCGGCGTAGAGCGCCAGGTCCTCCCCGGCCCGGCGGGCGTAGTCACCCCGACCGTCTTCCAGCGGCTCGACGTGTGGGGGCAACGCCTCGCCCGATCGCGGCCCGTCGCCGCCCGCCCCCGCGGCATCAGGCCACGCCACCAGTCGGGCCCGCAGGTCCCCTCCCACCAGGGCCCGCACCTCGACTGATCCGTCGGCGTGCGACACGGGCACACAGTCCACCGGGTCACCGGCCAGAACCGGGCCCACGAAGGCCACGGTGGACGAACCGCCGGCCAGCCACGCCGCCCCCCACGCCTCGACGACCGGGCGGGTCAGGTAGGCGTGCACGGTGGTGCCGGCCACCATGGCCGACTCGAAGCCGGCGGCCCGCGCTCCCTCATCGGTGTGGATCGGGTTGTCGGCGTGCTCAGGCAGGTTTCGGGCCCGCACCGACCACGTGTTCGCCATGGCAGTCGTCATCGGGCCGGAACCTACCGTTCGGGAGGGCGCCGCTTTCCCGCGACCAACTAGGTTCCGGCCGATCAGGCCGCACTCCATCGGCCGGCGCGGACCCAGGGAGGAAGCAGTGACCAACCAGTCGGCACCGAGCCACGACTACGACGCCGTCATCATCGGCGCGGGTGTCCTCGGGGGTGCCATCGCCGTCGAACTGGCCCGCCGCGACCTGCGGACCCTCAACGTCGACAAGGCCCCCACGGCGGGAGCCGGCTCGACCAGCAACTCGTGCGCCATCGTGCGCTTCAGCTACTCGACGGTCCCCGGCGTCTCGCTGGCCTGGGAGGCCATGCACTACTGGAAGGACTGGCCCGCCTACATCGACACCGCCGACGAGCTCGGGCTGATCGCCTTCAACCAGTGCGGCCAGTTCAACCTCCTGATCGGCGGGGACGACCACTCGGCGACCGTTCGGGCGTTGTGGGAGCAGTTGGGCATCCCCTTCGAAGAATGGACACTCGACGATCTGACCCAACGGATGCCCATCGTCGACCACGGCCGCTACGGCCCACCCAGACGACCCGACGACCCCCACTTCTGGGACGACGCCGACGGAACCATCGCCGGGGCGTTGTTCTCCCCCGATTCGGGCTATGTGAGCGATCCGCAGCTGTCATGCCACAACCTGCAACGGGCCGCCGAGGCTGCGGGCGGCGAGTTCTGGTTCAACGCCGAGGTCACGTCGGTCGATCTGGCCGGGGAGCGGGTTTCAGGTATCACGCTGGCCGACGGGCGCCGTGTCTCGGCTCCGGTCGTGGTCAACGTGGCCGGCCCCCACAGCGCGGTCATCAACCGGATGGCCGGCGTGTACGACTCGATGAACATCAAGACCCGTGCGTTACGCCATGAGGTCCATCACGTTCCCGCCCCGCAGGGCTTCGACTTCATGGCCGACGGCATGATCGGCGGCGACGACGACACTGGCTTCTACTTCCGACCCGAGACTGGCAACAACGTGCTGATCGGCAGCGTCGACCCGACGTGCGATCCCCGCGAGTTCGTCGACCCCGACGACTACGACACCAGCCTCAGCCAGGAGCAGTGGGAGGCCCAGGTGCTGCGGGCCAACCGCCGCATGCCCACCCTCGGCGTGCCGCACGAGAAGCGGGGTGTGGTCGACCTCTACGACGTGTCGGACGACTGGCTTCCCATCTACGACCGCACCGACCTGGACGGCTTCTACGTGGCCATCGGCACCAGCGGCAACCAGTACAAGAATGCCGGTGCCGTCGGCCAACTCATGTCCGAACTGATCGAAGCGGTCGAATCCGGGCACGACCACGATGCGTCACCGCTGGTGGTGACCGGTCGCTACACCGGCTGGGAGATCGACCTCGGCTTCTTCAGCCGCAACCGTGAGGTCAACGCCGACTCGTCCATGTCGGTCCACGGCTGACCGACAAGGAACCCGGTTCAGTCGCAGACTGGCGGGGGCGTGAAGGACCCGCTGTCGAGGACCTGACGGGTGAGGTCGGCGGCGTGGGAGACCTGGGCCGAGTAGAGCGACCCCCCGAGGCTGATCCGGCGGACGCCCAGTTCGGCCAGGTCACCGACGGTCAGCCCCGGCGAGCCGTCGGCCCCGGTGGCCGGCCGACCCAGGGGCACGAGAACGTTCACCGGTCCACCGGCCTCGTCGACGACGGTGCGGATGGTCGCCGTGTCCCAGGTGCCGGGTGCGAAGAGGCAGTGGGCGCCAACCTCGGCGAAGCCCTGTAGCCGGGCCAACGTCTCGTCGAGACCTCCGTCGAGGCCGTAGAGCAGGACCTCGGTGCGGCCGGTGATGACGAACGGCTTCTCGAGGGCCTCGGCTGCTTCGACCGCGGCCTCGATGCGGGCAATGGCCAGCGCCCGGTCGTACAGGCCACGGTCACGATCTCCCGACCAGTCCTCAATGCCCATGCCGGCGGCTCCGGTGGCCGCGAAACGGACCACGGCGGCGGCCATGTCCTCGGGTTCGTGGCCGTAGCCATTCTCGGCGTCGACGTTGCACGGCACGGAGGCCGCCGCCACGAGGGTGGCGGTGTGCCCGGCGTGCTCTTCCATCGTCACGTCACCAGCTGCGTCACGCCGGCCAATGGTCGACGCGTGGCCCGAGCTGGTGGTGGCGATCGCCGCGACACCGGCGTCGCTCACCGCCCGGGCCGTCCCCGCATCAGCCACGTTGGCCATCACGAACGCGCCCGACTGGTGCATCTCCATGAACTGCGACCCGAAACTGTTCAT
>ERZ1046367.1211-NODE-1211-length-15559-cov-5.181437_pt1 | contig 15559 bp, 13 predicted proteins | sample MGYA00383091_ERZ1046367 | MGnify/ENA primary metagenome ERZ1046367 (study PRJEB29581, sample SAMEA5548361) | metagenome | biome: marine; feature: coastal; material: water | depth 50 m | study: Short-term variability in the microbial, nano- and picoplankton... | reverse complement strand
CAATATGGAACCATGTTGTCAGAAGCAGCCGTGGCTGCCTTAATCGCATACATCGATAACATTCGTCAACAACTTCTCGATGAAGGCGAAGATCCTTCTGAGCATCTGCTTACAGTAGCCCTCGATGGTGAAAACTGGATGTTCATGTCAGAATTCCAACATCATGACAACGCACGGCCGTTCATGGCTGAGTGGTATGGTCGTCTTGCAGACCACCCTACGATTGTGACAACAACTCCATCAGAGTTCCTCGAAAAGAACACATCCTTGCCTGAAATTCAAACCATTGGAACAGGTTCTTGGATTGATGGCACTCTCAGGACGTGGGCTGGAGAAGAAGAGGAAAGCCTTGCTTGGCAACGTTTGATAGAAGCACGACAAGAGTTGGTTGCATTTGAAGAATTGAATCCGAATCATTCAGGATTGACAGCAGCTTGGGAATCTCTCTACATCGCTGAAGGAAGCGATTGGTATTGGTGGTACGGACTTGACCAAGACAGTGGATACGACGAAAATTGGGATGTTTTGTTCAAAGTACATCTCTCCAATATCTATCGTGCAGTCAATCTTGAACTGCCACCGTACTTGCAAGATTTGTGGACTAACCCGGCAATACCCATAGCACCTGCTACTGGAATTATCGAACCAATGATCGACGGAATTGCATTACCTGGTGAATGGGATGGTTCTGCACAATACGATGCACCAGTATCAGGTGATACGTTTGATATCGAACAATTTTACATTGGATACGACTCTTCAAATGTCTTTGTCCGTATCGATGCAGACACTCCTGGTGAACTTGAAAACCAATCATCAAATGGAAACGAACCTGATTTGGCAATTTACTTCATGCAACCGAATGCGGTGAATTTCAATGAAGCAGAAACCAATTTCCGAACGTATTATGGAAATCAAATTCTCGGATTCCCTTCCAAATACATGGTTGCATTTGATTTTGATACCCTTCGTGATGATGGTCGAGCAAAGTGGAATCTCTTCACTGCAAAAGGAAAGACTGGAGATCAAGAGCAATGGGTTCTCAGTGGCAGTTCCTCTTTAGGAGACTGTGCAGTTGATGATGTCTATGAGTTCATGATTCCGTGGTCTGAAATCGGACTCTCTCCACGCTATTCAACTCGAGTCAAGGTGGTATCGTCATGGGCTGAATCCCTTGCTTATGGTGATGGTATAGATATGGAAATTGCACCACCGGCTCCTGCTGAACTTGTGTTGCCTGATCTTGAAGAGTGGGTGACGTTGCTTGTATTGAATGATACAATCGGTGACGAAACCGGAGATGGAGACTATACTTATCCACTCGCAAGTGATTTCGCAAGTCCAAACAATGGAGGTCTATGGGATGCTCAACAATTAACGATTCGTCAAAGTGCTTGGAATGCACAATTCATCCTTGAAGTTGGTGAAATGACTGACATTTGGGGGCTTTCAAATGGATTCAGTCATCAAATCGTGCAAATCTATGTTGATCAAGGAAATACCTCCTATGGTTCTACAGATATGCTCGATGGAGCAAATGCTGAAATCCATCCCGATTGGGCTTGGGAAGTCGCCATAAGTGGGACCGGAGAACCTGGTGCAGTTATGGCTGTTCAATCAATGACAGGAAGCACTTCTTCTCGTGGTGTTGATGTTACTGGTGATGTTACTTCGAAAACGATTACGTTCACTGTAAGTAAAGACGTGATTGGGGATGATATCCCGAACTATCGTTACATCGTTGTTGTTGGCAGCCAAGATGGATTTGGTACTGGAAAGTGGAGAGATGTCGACGCAACTGCAAGCACATGGACTCTTGGTGGTGGATCGAACCCTGCTCTCGATGATGGTCTTGATTATGATCCGAATGTTTTGGACATCGTCCTCGACGGTGCTGGTCAGGAAACAATGCTCTCGTCCTATGATGTCGATGGGCATGTCTATGCTCAATTAACTGGCTTTGAAATGCCAGACGTGCCTCAACAAATCTTTGGAGCATCTGTTGACACAGTCACCTCGAATTCAGCAGTACTCACATGGTCAACGACTGTTGCAGATGCGACTTCAATTCAATTCACAACCTCTGGAACTGACCCAGTTGATTCCACGAACCCAACTCAATGGACTGTATTCGCTACAGATCATGCAATTACGCTGACGGGTCTTGAAGTCAATACGTCGTATTGGGCGTATATCCGTGCCAATGGAACGGCTGATGTTATGGTGACCTTTACCACAAGCAACATCGTCGACTTAACGCCTCCTGAGTTACTGAATTTGGATGTTGAGGTGCTTGAAGACGGAAAAGCGAGAATCAGTTGGTATACTTCTGAAAGTTCGACAGAAGAAGTCTATCTGGATAATATTCTTGTCTTTTCAAACGAGTTCGCAACCAAAAAGAACCATGAGTTTGTATCCGATATTCTTGCTAATGATGATTGGACTCTTCTTGTCAAGAGTTCAGATGCATCTGGTAACATGAACTCAAGCACACTGTTGTTTACTGTCGACGTATCGACGACGATTGATCCCAATGAGCCAATTGATGATACTGAGGATCCTGTTGAAAATGATGATGAAAGTAAATCATCGTTAAGTTCGTCAGCTATTATGCAAATTGGAGTACTTGTCGTCGTCCTTCTTATCCTCATTGCATTCATACGAGTGCGTAAAGGTGAGTCTGGTGATGATGAATGGTCCTAATCACATCTCTTGCCTATTTGGTCTAAGAATCCATTCGCCCAAGTACGCTGCGACAAGCCCCATTGCAACTTGGGCTAGCCCTCTGAGGATATGCGCCCACAGAGGGAACGTACTTCCATTCAATTCGATATCATAGATCCACATATTCAGATTCGCCCAATACAATAACACGAGGAGACCTAATGTCGCTCGTGCTGCAATGACTCGAGTTTTTGGGACGATTAATCCAATTCCGCAGAGGACTTCTGGAATCCCACTGAGAATAACCCAAAACACATCTGTACCCGGTAGAATCTCGGGTACGATTGCTGTAAACCATTCAGGATCAATAAAATGGAGAATTCCAACATAGGTGAAGAAACATCCAAGTCCAATTGCGAGTATGTCACGATGATAAGACCACAACGTCTTCATCGCTTCACCACGATTGTCAAGATATCTCCGTCTTGTAAGAGATGGTCCAAACCAACTCGCTGCCAGTCGAATTTTGCAGATGGGCCCTTGATTCGAGCGAATCTGAACTTGCGTACAAAGTCGCGGTGCAGTTTGCTACAAATTGTTCTGACAGTCGAATCATCCTTCACGATGAGAGGCTCCTCCATATCGGCTTCTTGTCCTTGCGGTTTGAGATACACTCGCATGAATCCAAGATTATCATAAATGAAATCCTTCAATTCATCAAGTCCAATATCCTTGAATGCAGAGATCTCCATAATTGGCCAATCTTCAGGTAATCCGATTTTTGCTCGAGCAATATCTTCAGGAGTTGCGATGTCAATTTTGTTGATTGCAATAACAGCTTTTTCGTAAATGATATTACCTGCTAAACAATCAACAATCTGTTCGGCAGTCGTATTTTGTCGTAACGTAACAATGGCTGATGTGAATCCAAAAGACCTGATGATATCACCCATCTCCTCTGGTGTGAGATATGTCTGCTCAACAGTTGTACGGACATCGATTCCACCTTTGTCTGTGCGCTTGATAAAGACAGGAGGTCGCTGTTCATTAAGGCGCAATCCAGAGTTGTGTAATTCTCGATGTAGGACCTTAAAGTGGCCATCTTGAAACGGATCTACAATGTATAGGACCATGTCCGAAGAACGGATGACGTTGAGGATTTCTTTACCTCTTCCTTTCCCTTCTGCAGCTCCCTTAATCAATCCTGGCAAATCCAGAATTTGGATTTTAGCACCCCTATGTTCCATGACACCAGGAATACACGTCAATGTTGTAAATGCATAGCCACCTATCTCTGAAGCAACATCTGTCACTTTGGAGATCAATGTCGACTTACCGACCGATGGGAATCCGACGAGCGATACCGTTGCATCCCCTGATTTTCGAACTTCAAATCCCTTTCCACCGCCACTGGCTTTGGAGTGAGCAGTAGCCTTTTCTTCCTTGAGTTTTAATTGAGCGATTTTGGCTTTCAATTTCCCAATGTGGGCATTTGTTGCCTTGTTTTTTTGGGTCTTATCAATCTCGGCGCGAATCAAATCGATTTGCTCCTTAATCGTCGCCATCGTAACGCCTCATTCGCAATGGCAAGACCGCTGTTCTTCAATGCTCTTGCGCATGAGGCTCAATTTATTGAAAAGTTGAAGTCTGTGGAGAAGCCGAATGCCTCAAAGAAGAGTTGTGTTTGGTTACGTTCATGGGACTCGAAATCATCGTTCTTTTAGTCGATGTTTCTCGTCTAAGGTTGACCATGGATATGGCGTGGAATGCACTGTATGAGGGTTTGGAAAAGCGCTCGCTACGCAACACTCGTCCAGTACAAGATTCTCGTTTGAAGATCTTGTTTGATATTGATGCAGAGGCTGAATTACTCGATTGGATGGATGCTCAACCGTGGGATAAAAACGAGAAGAAGTCATTCCATCAACTGCTTGCTGAATCGACGGATGGTGAAAAGGGCCTCCTTCTTGCAATGAAATGGGCAAGTCCTGGTGCTTGGGAAGTATGGGAGGGAAGAGCCTATCTCTATCTCGATGTAGCACTAAATACCGTCATTGATGGAGAAGATGTACTCTATGGAGGTCAGACATGGGATGATGTTTGTAAGGAACTGGCAGGTCTTCCTGAATCAGAATATGCGGAGAAAGTGTGTATGGACTGGATGGAGCGAAGAAAGGCCTTGGGCGAAACTCTTGACGAGAAGGAAGATGCTCGAATTGTTCCAACATACGAAGCACATGATCGGGCTGCAAAAAGTCTCGTTTACACGATGACTCGTTGGAATTCAGAACCTGACATGGTTGCTATCATTGGCAGAGACCACCTCGAAGCCCGTAAGTGGGGTACAGGGTCTTGGAACGTATCGACTGTTTTAGCACACGGTCTTCCTGACGATACGACAGCGTCGGGTTGAAAGACCACTTCTGTTTGGGATGATTTATGTCGAAGGATGAAGAGATGCCGCAGGAGGATATTCCTGAACTGCATGATGATGAAACTCCTGAATTCGAGGATGTCACTGAACAGATTGATTTGGCGGAACATGTTGAACCACTCGACCCTTTGGAAGAGGCGACGCAAAGAGCCGAAAAAGCGGAAAAAGAAATCGCATACAAAGAGGCTGAAATTCAAAATGTTCGTAAGCGTCTTATGGCAGAAAAGTCAACACTCATTCAATATGGTGGAATGGGACTTGCCCGAAGAATGATACCAATCCTTAACGATGTAGACCGCGCTCTTCAGCAAGTGGAGGAGGGTGATGAATCACCTGTCGCACAAGGACTGCGTCTGCTTCGAAACAAGTTGTGGAGAGAGTTAGAATCTGATGGAATCAAGGCCATTGAAGCAAAGGGATTAGCATTCGATCCGTCCAAGATGGAGGCGATTACGACATTACCTGCCTCTGAACAATTTCCAGCAGGTCTTGTGATCGATGTCTTGGAACCTGGTTACATGTACAAAGAGCGTGTTCTAAGCGCAGCTCGTGTCGTTGTAGCAACAGAGTAACTAGCCTGCGTGTGGCCCTGCATTCAGTTGTAAAAAGCGGTAAAGCGCATCGTTTGTAATCAACCATTCAATGATTGCCGTTGGTACACTTGGACTGAGCACCGAACGGGTTGCATCATCATCATAGACAGTTGAAAGCATCATGCATGATTGTCGAACTCTCCATCCTTCAAATTGTTCTCGCTCATGCAAATCAATCCATTGAACTGGAAATTCCTTGGAGGTATAGAGGTCTTTGGTGTTCTCGTCAGATGTGACTAACGTTCCTTCTCCATGTGTTTTGGATGCGTGTTCAACCCAGTTTGGTGGGTCGTTGATGTCTTCAATCCCGACAACAGTGATTCGCTGGTTCAAATTCATCTCTGTCGCCCATGATTCAATCATTGCTTGTCGTTCCTTGAACGAAAATGGATTGTTTGTTGTCCATTCTTCTTGAGATGATCCTACTGCAATTGTAACTTCTTGGAATTGCTCAAGAGCTTCGAGAACAAGATGTTCATGACCATTGTGGAATGGCTGAAACCGTCCAAGAACAATTCCTTTCGCCATGTTTTAGGCAAAGTACGGTGCAACATCAACGTTTGGAAGCGCATGTCCCATCTCATTGAAGCAAGCAATCATTCGTTTGCAACCTTCAACCATCTCTTCGACGGTGGTTGTACCCATACTTCCTACTCTGAACATTTTACCCTTCAAGTGATCTTGTGCACCGATGACTTGGGTGTCATACTTTGCTTTGAGTGTACTTCTCCATGAATCATCGATTCCTTCAGGATACATGATTGCAGTAACTGTGTCGCTTTGTTGCCCGCCATCTGCAAGAAGCAAAAAGCCGAGGTCGGTGAAGAGATTTCGTACGCCGTTTGCAAGTTTCTGACATCGAATCCATCGATTCTCAAGGCCTTCTTCTTCCAATTCACGAAGGGCAGCAGCCCAACCCATTGCGAGGTTGATCGCAGGAGTCCATGGTGTCTGGTCATCATCTCCTTTCTTGAGGGCTGAGACAAGGTCGAGATAGTAGACTGGATTTGAGTCACCCTGTTTGCGAATGGTTTCCAATCGTTCAATAAAATGCTCATTGATTGCAATGGCGGCAATGCCACTTGGTCCGGCTGTACATTTCTGTGCCCCCATCACCACTGCTTCTGCTTCCCATTCAGCAGGATGTACCGGTGCTCCTCCGACAGATGTGATTCCATCAAGAATGAATGCTACGTTGTATTCTTTACACATCTGTGCTAAGGATGCAGCATCTTGAGTAATTCCTGTACTGGTTTCATTGTGACAAATGAGAACCGCTTCGTATGTGCCACGACCGAGTTGTTCCTCCAATTCCACGAAGTCAAAACTGCGACCCCAATCATAGGCGATGTGTTTTACTTGGCAGTACTGCTTACAGATCTGAGCGACACGTTCTCCGAATTTTCCATTTGTAGGGACAAGAACACGATCATTTGGACGGAATCTGTTTGCAATAACCATCTCCATTGCAGCAGTTCCACTTCCAGATACAGCGATGACTTTGTACCCATCTTCACCGGACCAAGATTGAGTTCCTCGAGTTCTCTCAGATGGTGTAAGATTGAACGCAGAACGTAACCCCGCATTTAGGTCAGCCATGACATCCCTAAACTCAGGGCCTCTTGCCGTCATCACAGGAGTAGCCATTGCCTGCAAACAAGCATCGCTCATTCGAACAGGGCCGGGTACAAGAAAGCAGTCGCCTTCGTGGGTCATGATTGAATCCAGACGCGCTCGGTTTTTGAACAACATCTATGATTTTACGATGAAGTTGCAATTTGCGTGGATGCTATGACCTAAAGAAGAGGACTTCTAGGAGTAATCATGTTGCGGATTGGTCTTGCTATGTTGCAAGGTGCAAGACATGAGCATGAAGAGGCTCTTCTTGCTTCAGCGATGGACTTGGAACTCGATGTTGAAATCGTCTATCTCCGATCAGCTAACGATGTTGATGAAACAATCGATGCCTTGGTTCTTCCAGGTGGTGAATCAACCGCGATGAGAAAAGCTTCAACCGCAGAAGGTCTTCTCGATGGAATCTACTCATGGATGGAGCAATATACGCAACGGCCTGTTCTCGGCACGTGTGCAGGAGCAATCCTCCTCGCAATGCCTGGCAGCGGACGTACTCCATTCATTCAAGCTAAGATTTCACGAAATGCTTGGGGTCGCCAACGTCAATCATTTGAAGCAGATGTGGCTGTAGATTTACCCCTCCATGTATCTTCCAATGTGAAAGTAGCACGTACTGCTGATGAATTCGGTCATACGCCGCTGGCAGTTGATGGTCAAGTGAATGACGAGGATTCATCATCGTTCCCTGGTGTGTTTATCCGTGCACCTCGTTTTGATTTAGAATCGGTCACATGTGACGTCATCGCAAGATTTGGAGATGAAATCGTAGGTGTCATGGATGGTTCAAAATGTGCTGTGACGTTCCATCCAGAACTCACCGGTGATCGTCGCTTCCATACGTGGCTTTTGCAACAAACGATTGAACAAGCACCGACGAATTGAACAACAAGAGGCTTGAGGGTTACACATGGTCGTTCATCTTCCTATGATTTCAGAGGTCCTGCCTGCTGAAGAAGGTGAGGCAGAGGGCTGTATACAATGCCAACAGGGTCGTAAGTTAGTACTCTTCGTGACTGGCAAATGTCACTGGGGTTGCGATTATTGTCCGCTTTCAGAGAATCGTAGAGAATCCCCTGACATGTTTGCGAACGAACGTCGTTGCAGTACTTGGGAAGAAGTCATCGAAGAAGCCAATGCAATGAAAGCCACAGGAACTGGCATCACTGGAGGCGATCCAATGCTCGACCCTGAGCGTTCAGTCGAGGCAGTTTCTCAACTCAAGAACGCCTTTGGACCTGAACACCACATTCATCTTTACACATCAATTCCATTCAAGGATGAATGGGTTGGGAAACTTGCTGAGGCTGGCCTAGATGAACTCCGATTCCACTTACTTGACGGAACGACTCGTCAGTATGAGGATGTTATTCGTTCAGCACATGAAGCAGGAATTAACGTTGGAATCGAGTTGCCTTGTGAACCAGATAAAGAGGCCTCTTTGTTCTCGCTTCTCGACCAACTTGAAGCACTTCCAATCCAATTCATCAATCTTAACGAACTTGAGATTACAACAGGAAATCAAGAGAACATGGATGTTCGAGGGTTCAATCTATCAAGTGGATTATCTGCTGCAGCAGAAGGTTCTCTTGAACTTGGTCTTCGCTTGAAAGAAGCCTCTATTGACAAACCATATCACCTCAAATTCTGTACTGCTTCTTACAAAGATGCTGGGCAATTAAGAGCTCGTTTCCGTCGTCGAGGCGAGGCTACACTGCGTCCATATGAGCAACTCTCAGAAGATGATACGATTCTCTTCGGTGCGATTCCAACCGTTCCATCCGATGCTCGTGATGATGTAGAAGAACTACGCGAAACGCTTGCGATTGATTCGGCTTGGCTTCGCTATGATGCTCAAACACAACGCATCGAAATGCCTGTGAGTGTTGCAGAAGAACTTGCAGAAATCCTTTCAGTACCTGTGCTTATGGTCGAAGTTCATCCAACGCATGAGCGTCTTGAGGTTTCTGTAATCCATCTAAACCAACATCGATGAACTCGGAAGGACTATACCTCTTGGGCCACTTTGGTGGTTCATGAAGAAGATTGCAATTCTGCTCGCGTGCACGATGATGCTTGCTGGATGTACCGAATTATTAGATGACTCAAACGAACCAACAACATACACAAACCAAGATCTCGAAGGTGTGTATTACGGATTAATATTTAGTTTGCGTGTGGAAATGAATGTCGATGATTCATACGTCATCTATTTGTTAGAAATGAAAGATTGCTTTGATTCGGTTGATGAGGCGAATGAATATCTCGATGAAGCAGATGATGAAAGTGGGGCGGTCTATGACACCTGTGTGTATGAAGAAATACCTCTTGAAGAAGAAGAAGATCTTCAAATAACAAGCGAACTATCATCGCAGTCAGACGTTCCATATATTCATCTCGAGTTAGCTACTATCGAGTCAATCTTCACTTGTGATGCAGGAGATGAAATTCCTGGGGATTGGGTTAACGATGGTAATGCAGATTGTGCAGAGGGTGAAGATGAAGAAGAAGGGGCTGAAGATAATGTTACTTATTCAGAAGAAGAAGAAGAGTTTTCAATGTACCTCGCCGCTGATGGCAATGGTGTACTTATTTATCCCGAGGATAATGATTTTTCAGAAAACGGATTCCCTTGTATTACAATGAATAAAGCACCTCAATACTCCATAATGGTTGAAGCCGCTGAAATGTTGACTGAATTTGATGAAGATGGCGGTGAAATTGATATTGAAGATGCTTCAACTATCCCATCAGACGTGATCGATTTATTCGCATCGTTCGATGAAAGTTTTTCTGAAAGTATCATCCAATCTCTCGCTCCAGAATGTAACGGCGTATCGTTTTCACAAGCCAGTTTGATATTCTATATTTGGGCGTCAAGTCTTGCTGAAGGCAATACAGATGCTAGTTTTTCGATGTATGATTTTGATGTGTCTGATGCTGGTACGAGCCTTTCAAGTGCCTCAAATGAATCATTAGTCTATATTGAATTTAATCAAGGAGATGATTTGAACTGGGCACAAGTGAACTTACAATTGTCCGTAAATGATGGTGCTTACATGCAATGCACAAATCCACAAAAAACTGCTGGAACAAGTTGCCATCTTACGGATGATGGAGACAACATTTGGGCCTTTACTGAAACAATTACTCTAAGCGAAGGTTCTGACGATCTATGTGATGGCTCTTCCGTTTGTGATATACGAATAAAAATCATCGATTCAATGAATGGAAATATCATCTATGAATCGACTTTTGTATCAGTTGGAAATTGATGAATGAATCCATTAGATTCATTTGTGTCATGTTAGTGGAATTTCCATGGGCCTCCTCCAACAAGCCGATTGGGACGTTTTCAAGCGTTCTGAAACATGGAAGGCTTTTGGCATAGCCGTGATAATGTTTGGAACAATTGCCTTTGCAGGTTTGACATTGTTCGACAGCATTGATGACATTTTTGAGTCCGATGCTGAACCCGCACCAATTCCTGACATCATGATGGATTCGTTGAATCGAACTGGAATTGAATCTGAAATTGCTGACGAGAATGGTCGAATTACCACTTCTTCTCTTCGAGGCGATGTAATCATTCTCGATATGATGGCGCATGATTGTTCAAATTGTCATTATGTCCAAGAACATATTGAAGAGAAAATGGATGCATGGCAGGCTTTAGCCGACGACAATGGTGTCAATTTGCACATTCTAGGTTACGGGTCATGGTATGGGGAATCTGTAAGTTATCTCAATGAAACAAGTGGTGAATACACCGTTCCGTTGTATCCTACTGGCTTTGGTTCCGAGGATGCCGCAACCCTTGAAGACGGTAGTACAACAGACCCAGTGCGACTGTTCACAACAGCAGGTACTGGACAAATTCCTGTGGTAATGGTCATCGATGTTGAAGGATATATCATTGAAAAACAAACTACAGGAACTCCAAGTAATGGCTGGGGTGACTTTGATTCTTCACTTGAATCTGCACTCACTGGAAACGTATCGATAACCATGTCTGATCGAATCGCTTGGGAAGAACCATCAACATCCTTTATGGCCGTATTTGTTCTTGGAATGATTCTGTCCATTCTGGTCTATTTTTCACCCTGTGCGTTCCCTGTTTTACCTGGTTTCATCTCCTACTACCTCAGCCTTGGTGCGAGAGAAGATGAACTCATCGAAGAAGGGAAACTGAAAACTAAAATGCCATCTTCATGGGTTATTGGAACACTTGCTGGATTAGGAATGTGGACTTTCTTCATCCTCATTGGTATCCTTGCATTCGCAATGGGTGAAGCGTTTGCGAAGTCTGGATTAATTCATTATATTGCGATTGGCATCGCGATGCTTCTTGTTATTCTAGGTACGATTATGCTCCTTGGGATTACATCACATCTACTTGGATTCGTTCAGAAACTGGTTGACCGTTGGTCAACAACGGAAATGGATGAAACATTCACGCCACGTAGAAACATGTACCTCTACGGTATTGGTTATGCAGCTGCTTCCATTGATTGTACTGCTGCTGCAGTGCTTCCATTCGTTATCTTCCTTGGAACTCTTGGGACATCTGCAGTCATATCTGGACTGAGTGGGTTGATGATTGGTTTGTTAATACTGATGATTCTTGTTACAGTCCTTGTAGGTCTTGGTCGTCAAGTGATGATTAATTTCCTAAGACGAATGACTGGAATGATCAAGCTTGTAGGGTCTTGGATGATGATTATGGCTGGTATTGGTCTGACCATCTATCTGACACAACCTGAAGTTGTATCTGCAGTTTTCGCTTGAAACCTATTCACTTTCGAGTCGATGAAGTTCATTCCATTCGATGATTCGATCTCCGATGATTGCAGCCTCTTCATGGTCATGAGTGACATGTATCGCTGCAATACCTTTTGATTTCAACGTGGTTCGTATTTCCAATGCCAATTGACGTCGTACGTCTAAGTCAAGAGAAGATAATGGTTCATCAAGAAGTAATAATTCAGGATTTGTGAGTAAGGCTCTAGCCAAAACGACTCGCTGTGCTTCTCCGCCAGAAAGCGTTTCTATGGTTTGACTCTTCATTGCGTAGATGCCCATGTCCTTCATGATTTCATCTACTTCTTCCATCTTACGCTCTTTCTTTTTTCTATATGCAAAGAGAATGTTTCCAAGTACGTCTTTGTGTGGGAACAGTACAGGTCTTTGGAAAAGCATGCCAATGTTTCTTTGCTCTGGTTGGAGTTCATTCAAGATTTTACCATTGAGGTGAATTGTCCCAGAATCAGGTTGTACAAATCCAGCGATTGCTCGTAGCAAGGTTGTCTTTCCACATCCACTTGGTCCTAATACGACGAGGATCTCTCCTTCTGTTAAACGTAGATTACACTTCGAGAGGATGATGTTTTCATCATAAGAAAGTGTTAGTGATTGAATTTCGATTGTCATCAGAATCCTCCTCCTTGATGTTCTCTAAAGCGTTCTGTGATGACAAATAAGACGAAGGTTATCATCATCAAAAGAGAAGCAGTCGCCATGGCAACTGGTTCAACGAGTTGGAAATATTTTGGTCGAGCCATCAATTGGTCAACAAGAATAGGTAATGTGTCCCAAGAACCAGAACGTAAAAGAATCCACGATGCTCCAAATTCGCCAAGTGAAAAGGCGATGGAAAGTGTAGCGGCTACGACAAGTGAACTTTTCATCAAGGGGATTCGCACGTTTATGAATCGCTGGAAGTTTGAATATCCAAGCATTGCAGCAGTTTCATCATAACTTGAATCAAGACTCCTGAGAGCGGGGAGGAGGATTCGAATTACAAAGGGAGTTGTAAGCATTGCATGGGGTATTACTGGAAGTCCATACCATTGGAAGAGTTCTGGCCATATCTTGAGTACACCAAGTAAAACGCCTAATCCAACCATGACGCCAGAGAGTGCCAAAGGAAGCATTGAGAGTACATCGATTGCCATCGCTGTTTTCCTCTTACCCTTTGATTCGAAAGCGTGGATTGATGAGGCAACAGCATATCCAAGAAGAACGGATACCAACATACATGCTATTGCATAAACGATCGAATTTGATAATGCTTCTATTGCTGATACATATGTCAAATCTCCAGTAAGTGCAATGTCCCACGCTTCTGTACTCCATCGATACGATTCATTGCTACGATCTCTGATTCGTACTGACGAAAGCAACATGGATACTAACGGGGCAAGTGCGAAGACGAGGGACAAAGAGACGCCTATTCGTGCAACACGTGATGGTTTTCCTGCTGTTTTTCGTGAAAAGGATTCAGAGACAATATCATTTGTTATTGCCTTCTTTTGTTCCCAATAACCTGCAAGGCCAAGTGCGAAAAGAAGGATTATTCCTTGTAATGTCGCTCCGCCGAGTACGAGTAAACTCGCTTCAGTTCTGTAATTAGGGATGCCAGCAGCCCCTCCTTCCACTGCCATCAACGCTTCGAGAGTCCACATGTCAGGGGCTAACCAGCGAACAAGAGCAAAGGAGGTGAATGAAAATATGAATGTGAAAATAAATGCAGAGGCGATAGAGGTTCTCAACATTGGCCACCAAAAATATCTTACTCTATTTAATCGAGTTCTTCCGATTGGTAGTAAGCGAATCGACTCCTCAAATCGAGGAGGAATTGTTGCGATTCTTGGTTCGACAAAACGGATGACTAAAGCGAGATTAAACCAGGCATGAGCAAGTAATAGAGCGATAATATGCCCCGAGTTTTCGATTCCAGTTGTACTTGATAATCGACCAATGAAACCACTCTCAAATCGAAGATCAATCCCAATTGATTCAATGGGACCTCCAGTTTTGAATAGAGCAAGGAAACCCATTGCTGCTACGATTGTTGGTGTTACGAAAGGAAGCGTGAGTGCAGCTCTGATTATATTCAGATGCTTCCACTGATGCCTGCCTAACCACCATGCTATGGGCAAGCCGATTGCAATCGTAAGGGCTGCGGATAGAATTGCTTGTATGAATGAGAAGTAGAGTGCTTCGCTTCCCAATGGATGATCGGATAGAGAAAGGATTGCAGAGAACGGGGATGAACCTGTCACATCCATTAATCGTTCAACAGCAAGCCATATAGGGATGAGAATCAATCCCAAGTATACCAAAATGGGAACACTTCGGACATTACGTAATACCATGACTTCAACTCATATTGAGTTCGTTGAATCTCGCCACTCTTTGAGCCAATCTTCCATTTCTAGACCAATACGATCCATTTCAATGGTTGATGGTTGCGATGGGACAAGGCTGTGATATCTGTACCCATTTGCTTCAGGAAGGTCTTGACCATCCAGAACAGAATACATCAAATTATTTTCTGGCATGTTGATGTTCACCTCGTCACTGAGTAGGAATTCAATGAATGCATTTGCAGCATTACTGGCTCCACCTCCGTTGACAAGTGCAGCATACTCAACTTGAGAGAATGAAGCAAAATCAATATCCACAGCAGAAGAAAGCGTTGAATTTTCCGAATAATATGCTTCGACTCCAGGAGAGTGGCAGTAAGATACTGTTAGCCATGCATCGCCGAGATGACTCTCAAACTCTGTAGCATATCCTCCAGTATAGTGAGTCTCGTATGCTTCAGTCCAGCCGCTGGTGAAAATCGCATCATTATCTGCCATATCGGCCCACCAATCAAACGCAGTTGTGTCGCCCGATTGTTGTTCGAAATAATCGATGGTTGCGACCATAAATGCTCTCCCAGGCGATGAGGTTACTGGGCTTGGGAATGCAGTCCTTCCCCCCCATTCTGGCCCTGTAAGTTCTTCGAGAGAAGATGGGAACGAAATGTTGTTTTCACTCAATGCTTGAGTATCCGCATTTAGGCAGATGTAGCCTTGATCGAACGGCACTGCTTTCATTCCATTGTACGGTTGTGTTGCTTTGGAGTCAAGTTCAGGAATTACTGCATCATGATCGGCAAGAAGATCGAATTGTAATGCAGTTTGTAAGTACGTATTGTCGAGGCCGAGTGCCAAATCAGCTTGTGGGTTATCTTTCGTGAGTAAGAGAAGTTCAAGGATACCTCCGGCATCGCCCGTACGAATCATCTCAATTTGGACACCTGTTTGATTGGTAAATATATTGAGTTACAAGACTCCTATAAATCGATAACTGAGGCTTTCATTCATGCTGGTTCTTCAAATGAAACCAAAGTAAAAGTACGATGGATTCACTCTGAAAGCTTAACTGTTGAGAATATAGAAAATAA
>ERZ1046367.1202-NODE-1202-length-15639-cov-7.917929_pt1 | contig 15639 bp, 22 predicted proteins | sample MGYA00383091_ERZ1046367 | MGnify/ENA primary metagenome ERZ1046367 (study PRJEB29581, sample SAMEA5548361) | metagenome | biome: marine; feature: coastal; material: water | depth 50 m | study: Short-term variability in the microbial, nano- and picoplankton... | reverse complement strand
GTGGCGAAAGAGTTATATTCGCTTGTAAATCTGTTAAAGCATTATTACAAGAAGATAAACAAGCAAAATACGGAATAAGGTTACTTAAAATATTAAACTAATGCAAGGTAGAAATTTATTACTAGGGTTGTTAACATTCATAATAATATTAGGTGGTTTAAGTTTAGCATATGCCGATTGTACAGGTTGTGGTGATGATGGTCACCAAGTTTGTCCTATTGAAAAGAAACATACACACAAAACATTTATGAAAGAAGAACATAAAGAGTCTTCATCTACACCAGAGGATGGTGTTGTATTTGCAGTATGTATTTTTGAAATAGATGAAAACGGTCAGAGAAAATTAGTTGACCATGTTGCAAGTGAAAACTTAATGGACTGCTTGAAAAATAAAAGAGAAGCAGAGAGAAAGTATAAAGAATCTAAAGATAAAGAAGGCGTTTATAATATGACATGTGATAAAGTAAATGCTAAAGTAAGAGTATTAGAAAATGGTGAGTGGGAAATACTAGAGATTACAGGTAGACACGAGCAAGCATACGAGAGAAAAAAGGTTTACGAATAAGAAAGATATATGGACTCTGAAGCAGTATTGATGATAAGTAGATTATGGCCAATATTTGTGGCATTTATATTACTTATAGTTACATTAGCTCAAGCTCATTATAGAATAAAGGTACTAGAAGAAAAAATCAAAGTAGCCTTTGAACTTATCAATAAATTAACAGATAAAAAATAATTAAGCTGCTCTAAAAGGCAGATTTAATTCCCTTAATCGTTTTAAGATGTATAATTTTTTGAGTGTTCTTCTTCTTCGTCTGGCTTTTTGAAGTTTTATCTGATACCATTGTAAGTTAAGTAAATAAAGTTTAAGTCTTTTATCATATCGTATTTGCTTGGTCAATTTTTTCCGTAGTTTTTTCTTTTGTAATTGAGTCATTGCTCTCCCTAACTGTATAAATTGATACTTTATTTGATTTACCTTTCACTTGAACATCATCTAATTTTTGAAAGTTGTATTTGTGAGATATGTTTTGGTAAGTATCTTCGCCGACCACAAGGGTTGCGTCATAATTTTTTGATATGCCTTCTAATCTACTTGCTAGATTTACAGCGTCACCTAATACAGAATAATCAAACCTTTGTTCACTACCCATATTTCCGACCACGGCTTCTCCCGAGTTGATACCTATTCCAATATTTAGTTTATTATCATCTCCGAAAGCATTACTATCATTTAATTCTTTTAATTTATCTATCATTTCTAACGCAGAATCTATTGCCATTTCTTTATGATTTGGTGCGTCAATAGGTGCATTCCAAAATGCCATGATACAATCTCCCATATACTTATCAATAGTACCACCATTTTTCATTATGATGTTAGTCATTGGTGTTAGAAACTTGTTTATAACTACCGTAAGACCTTGAGGATTAGTTTTATATTTTTCAGAGATAGGTGTAAATCCTCTAATATCAGAAAATAAAAATGTTAATGTTCTAGTTTCACCACCTAATTTTAACAATGAAGGATTGTTTTGTAATTGTTTGACCATATCTGGAGAGAGATAATGTTCAAATTGTTTTTTGATTTGTAATCTTAATTTATTTTCTCTAGCATAATTTAAATATGTTAAGTGTGCCCATACAATAGAACATATTACAAGAGGACTAAACCAATCATATAGATATGAATATTGCCAAAACATAAACCCAGCTGAAGCAAATAAATCTGTTAGAAAAATTGCATACCAAATAACAGACCATTTAACACCAACTCTTGGTATTAAGATAATAAAAAATAAGACACCTAAAAGTATGTGTGCTAATTCAGCATATGGTAACCAATCAGGTCTATCAATAAATTTTTTAGACAGTAAGTTTTCTGTACTGATTGCCATAATCTCATGTGTATTTTTTAAACCACCAGGAGTGAGAACATAAGTAGAACCTTTGAAAGTTGTACCAATAAAAACTATTTTATTTTTCATGGCTGACCAATCTTTATCAGCGTAATCTATTCTAGGAATATTGTGTCTAAAATCTACCCATATATCACCATCTTTTTTACTATTAAATTTTATTACTTTTAATATGACTTCTGGTATAGAACCATCTAATGGCAATTTTCTTATAGTACCATCAATATCAATGGGAACTGTTACATTACCTATTGCTAATGCTTTTCTTTCTATACTTGTTAGATTTTTTACTTCATTTGTTTCAGTTAATATTACAGGATATTTTGATATCATTTTCAAGAACATATCATCACCACCTAATCTATCTTTGTGTGGAAATACCACTTGGAGAACGACCAGAGCGGCTCCATTCTTGTACGCATTGATAATAGTACGACCAAGTACATCTCTTTTCCAAGGCCATTGTCCTTGTTTCTTTAGAGCTGCGTCAGATATATCTAGTAAAACTAAACTTTTTGATAAGTAATTTGTGCCAAATTTTTGGTATGAATCAAATACATTTAATTTAGTTGACTGTAACAATATGGGATTTGTTATGTAAATAGTCAATAATAAACCAAAGACCACAAGTACAGACCATATTTTATTAAAATTTTTAATCATTTCAATCCTTACTGACTATTTATTATAAATAATAGTATAGTAAAAGAGGAAGTATATGAAATTAATAATCACAATAATAGCCACATTATTCCTCCATACTAGTCTATTTGCAAGTGAATTAAACTTTAAGTTTGGAAGTCCATCATTTTCCGGTGTAGGTAAGTCATCACACTATCTTACGATAGAAAATATAGAAAAGACTAGAAAGGATGCGATTGAGGCTCAAAAGAAAGCAGACGCAAAAGCTTTAAAAGCCGAAACAGACGCATTGCCTATCAATAAATTTAAGGCAAATATAGAAGCAAGATTTTACACAGCACTTGCTAAACAAATTACAGACAATGTATTTGGTACAGATGGTCTACAACAAGACTCTGGTACATTTACATCACCAATAGGTGGCGAAGTTGTTGCATGGACAACACCATCAGGTACAGGTAATGTAGTAGTTACAGTTACAGAATCAGATGGTACAGTAACAACATTTACAATGCCTAAAGAGGATAATTCGTAATATGTTTAAGACAATTGGTATATTACTACTAACACTTTTGTTAGTTAGTTGTGCTGGTAAACCTGATTTAGATTTTGATGTAAGAAAACAATCTATTCAGTATAAAGATTTAACAGAAATTAACTCTCCAAAAGGTGAGCCAGTTATAATTGCAGTATATGATTTTGCAGATATGACAGGTCAAAAGAAACCAAGTGATAATGTTGCTTCAATGTCAACAGCAGTTACACAAGGTTCTTATCAATTATTAATTAAGGCTTTACAAGACGCAGGTAATGGTAAGTGGTTTAGAGTAGTAGAAAGAAATAGTTTACCAAGTCTATTACAAGAAAGAAAATTAATAAGGTCTACAAGACAACAAGTAAATGGTGAGGGTGCAGAACCTTTACCACCATTACTATTTGCAGGCGCTTATATAACAGGTGGTATTGTAGGTTATGATAGTAATACTAAAACAGGTGGTATAGGTGCAAGAGTTTTAGGAATACAGACGCACAAACAATGGCGACAAGATGTTATTACGATTATATTAAGACTAGTTAATGTACAAACTGGTGAGGTTGTAATATCAACAACAATAGAGAAAACTATATTGTCAGCTGAAACTGGTGGTGATGTATTTAAATATTTTGACGCAGATACAATGTTAGTAGAGATAGAAGCTGGTGTTGCAAGAAATGAACCAGTTACATATGCAGTTAGAAAAGCAATAGAAGCAGGTGTAGTAAGTTTAATTAATGATGGTGCAGAAAAAGATTTATGGGAGTTTGATATAAAAGAGGTAAAAGTACCTGAAATCAAAGACTATGATGATGTTGATATTAGAGTTGACATAGGTGATGAAAAAGTTGAAAAAACTTATGAGATGTACCTTGAAGAAAAGAAAGCTAAAAAAGAAAACGAAGTAGCAGACGAGAATTTAAAAAAAGAGGCCGCTGAAGAAGAGTGGAATCAATTAGATAAAACCGTAGAGGAGCAAGATGATAAGACTAATAATGATGATTCTGGTGACTCTGGTAACCATCACAACTAATTGTTGGGCTGGTAATAGCGTATATATTCAACAGGATAATCAAGACAAAAACGGCTCTGTTTTCATAAAACAGGATGGAGCGAGTAATTCCTTTGGAATATCCACATCATCACCATTTGTGATAGATGGTCCTAATCTTACAATAATTGTTAAACAATTAGGTAATTCAAACGCTACAGATGATTCTGGCGATATGAAATTTAAAGGTTCTAATATGACCTTTGATTATATTGCAACTGGTGATTCTAATAAATTAAGAATAGATTTAGCCGATACAGACGCAGATGGTCATTTTTATGATATAGATGTTATAGGTTCATCAAACATTGTAGATATTTCAGGTCGTGCAAGTGATGATGTACAAGATACCCATATAGATTTAGATATAAGAGGAGACTCAAATGATTTTTGGGCAGAATTAAGAGGTGACTCACACTTTCTATATGTTCTTATGTCAGGTAACTCAAATGATGTAGAGTTTTTTGGTAACACTAATTCAAGTGGTATGGTTGGTGCTGATAAGGCAAACATTATGATTGGTCCTAATGTAGAATCACACGGACAATTTGCTGACACAACTGGTGATGAGGGCGCTACAATAGATGTTTATATTATTGGTTCATCAAATCAAGTACATATGTCCAGCCACGGTGCTGACAATTATCAAGTACATGATGTCATAGGTGATTCAAATGTTTTAGATGTTCATCCAGACGCCGTTGGTTCTCATGTTAGAATGGTACAATACGGCGATAACAATTACATGAAGACGGTTACAAGTGGTAACAACAATACAATTAGATATTATGGAAATGGTGGAAATAATAATGCTCAAGTTTATCTGTACACAAGTGGTGCAATTGTAGAACTAATACAATTAAATGGTGGCAATACGGCAAACTTAACAGTAAATGGTGATTCAATTTATGATTACACTTTACTAGTTGACCAAGATGGCTCAGACACTTGTAATTACACTTACAATAGAAGTAATCAAACGGCAGATACAACCATTCAGTTAACAAATTCAGGTTGTTAAAATGCAAAGAATTTTTTTATTAGTATCAATACTGGTACTTTTCTGTACTAGTATCACATCAGCTCAAATAACAAGTCCTAAAGTAGGAGAAATTACTGGCCAAATGGGGTCAACTTTCAACGAAAGGGAAGGTGAAACTGAAAAAGTTATAATGGGTTATGAGTTACAGATGAAAGACTTTTTACAAACAGGTGAAGATGGTGGTATGATAATAAGTTATGTAGATGGTACAAAGTTTACAATGGCACCAAATACAGAAAAATCAATTGATGAATTTGCTTTTGATACTTCGGTTGTGCCAATAGAATTAGCAATGAATGTAACTGTAAATGTAGGTTCTTTTACTTATGAATCAGGTTCAGTATCTAATTTAGGTGGTGAAGTTAATATAAGTGCTGGATTTGCCACGGTAACTGTACAAGGTACTGCTTTCTCAGCAACAGTAGAAACTTCGGGTGTGGCAACAATTACATTATTACCAGATAGTAATGGTGCAGTAGGACAGGTAACAGTATCAACAGACGCAGGTTCTCAAACAATTACTAATGTTTACAATTCTGTATCAGTTACATCAAACAATTTAACACCAACACCACCAAAAATAGAAACTAATAAATCAGATATTATAGAATTAAAAGACATTGAAAAAGAAATCAAAGAAGATACAAGTAAATCTTTTGGTGATACAGATAAAAAATCTGAAATCTCTAAATCAGAGGATAAAGCACAAAAACAAGAAGAAGCTTTAATTAACGAAGATGTATCTGTACAAGAAGATAGTAACGCAATTGTACAAACTGATATGTCAGCTAGTGAAACTGATTCTATGATTGAAACAAAATCAGCAGAAGAAAAAACACTAGATACGGCAGCTGTAGAATCAGAGGTAGATACTTCTTATTATGACCAATGGGAAGAAGATTTAAAAGAATGGGATATTATAGATGAAAACAATGAGATATCAGTATGGGACGCAGATGGTGAAAAGAAAATGGATTGGGATGACGCAAAGAGTATGTATGCAGAAATGGACCAAGCATACTTTGACGCTATAGGTTGTTCAGATTGTACATGGGATAATATTGATTGGGACAATGTAAATTGGGACGAGGTAGATTGGGACGCTTATGACGCTGCTTATAATGAAACACTAGAGAAATATGGTCTTGCCTCTTACAATGTAGAAACAGAATCAGTTGATGTAGTTGAAGATACAAAAAGTGAAACAGAGGCTGATGTTTCAGACGGATATAGCTGGGAAGATTTTTATATGGATGACGCTTATTATTCAAATGCAGAATACATTAACAACGGTGGTCCTCCTACATTAACACAATCAAACTATTGTGATTACAATGGTTATGACCCCTCTTGGTGTAACCAAGAGTACCTTGATTATCTAAATGAATTTTATAAAGATGACTGGACTTTAAAAGTTACTGAAACCTCTTGGACTAAAAAGTCTAAAGAGATATTTGGTAAGTTATATGGTTGGTGTGGAACTTATCCTAATTGGGAGATGTGTCCTGACCAACCTAAACCATGGAAGATAAAAGATTTAAAAGACAAATACATTGCAGATTGGACATGGGACGATTGGGATATCTATTGGCAAAAAGTAAATGATTGGTGGTATTCAGGTTGGGAAGATGAACAAGCTGAAGATAATTGGGAAGATGAATACACTTATGAAGATGATTATGATATAGACGCAGAATTAGAACAATGGTTATCAGATATAGACAATCAATGGGATTGTGAATGGTATGGTTACTATTGGGATAAAGCAAACTCATCATGTGGTACAGAATGGGTTGATAACACAGCTACTGAAACAGAGATAACTGCTAGTGGTGAAGAATTAAATTATACAACAGGTAATATTACACAAACTATTACAACATCAAACGAAATTACAGGTTCATCTTCAGAAACTAGAACTGGTAGATACTCTACATTAAATAATGAATTTGACGCAACTGCTTCAACTTCAGGAGACTACACAATTATAAATAGATATAACGACAACCATAGAGCTTATATAAAAACTGAATCTGCTAACGAGGCAGACTTACAGATTTTACAAGATAAAGAAGCTCAACACCTTGATGTTGGTAATAGCGCCAACCAAAATAATATAACAATCATTCAAACGGACTAAATATGGATTACGGAACAATAAATCTTATTTTAATATCAGGCCTTTTACTTTATTACAATTGGTCTATATATAAATGGATTGATAAAGAATTTTAATAGGAATAATTAATGGTAGATAATACAGATATTAAGGTACAGATTGAAGGCCTTAAAAAAGATATAGAAAATGTTAATAGTATTCAAGGTCGTTTAGATACTGCTATTGATAAACTTACAGATGTATCAACCTGTGTTAAATCTATGTTAGCCGTACATGAAGAAAAAATCTCCAGACAAGAACAATTAGATGATGTTATTTTTGACAAATTAAAAGAGAGAGCTGGAGAGATAGATAATGTTCACAAAGAATTAACAAAAGAAATCCAACATGTAGAAAAGAGATTACTTGTAGAAATCAAACAACTCAAGCTTGACATTGGCGGGAGAGTTGGTATACTAGAGAAGTATAGATGGTTAATAATGGGTGGTGCTATAGTTATAGGATGGTTTATAGCTCTAAACGGTCACGAAATCTTGGAGATGATGTCCTAAGCTTGACTTCTAGGCCATTTTAGTGTATATTATGATTTGCTATGTCGAGTTATATTGATTTAAAATTTATTCAAGAAGTATCTGCCAGATTGTCGCAGTTTAAAAAGAAAGGTGATTACCTTTTTAATTTTAGATGTCCCCATTGTGGTGATTCTAAAAAGAACAAGACAAAGGCCAGAGCCTACTTCTACAGAGTGAAAAATGATATGTTTTTCAAATGCCATAATTGTGGCGAAGGACAATCTTTTTCAAATTTTCTAAAATTCATAGACAATAAGAAGTATGAAAATTATCTATTAGAAAGATACAAAGGGTCGGCACCCTCCACGCCTCAGCCGAAGTTTACAGACTTTAAACCTAAATTTAAAGAAGTAAACATATTAGATGATCTTCAACCAGTAAGTGATTTGAATGAAGATCATCCAGTAAAACAATATATTATAAAAAGAATGATACCTAAAAAATATTATTCTAAATTATTTTTATGTAATAAGTTTATGGCTTTTGTTAACAAAGTTAAGCCAAACACATTTAGTCACACAAAAGGTGAACATCCAAGATTAATCATACCTTTCTATGACATAGACGAAAAAATATTTGGTTTCCAAGGCCGTGCTTTTGGTAAAGAACAACCAAAATATCTAACAATAAAGTTAGATGAGAACAAACAAAAAGTTTATGGTTTAGATACTGTAAACTTACAAGAACCTTTACACATTGTTGAGGGTCCTATTGATAGTATGTTCTTAAAAAATTGTTTAGCAGCTGCTGGTGCAGATTTAACAATAAAAGTAGAACCAAGTAATGTGACATATATATTTGATAACGAACCAAGAAATAAAGAAATTATTAAAAGAATGTATGATGTGGTTGAAAAAGATTACAACCTTGTCGTGTGGCCAGACAACATGCGACATAAAGATATTAATGATATGATTATGTCAGGAATGTCAATTGCAGAGGTACAAACTATCATAAGTACCAACACCTTTGCTAAGTTAGAAGCGTTGACCAAAATAAGTTATTACAAAAAATGTTAGGAGAGATAAATGAATAAAGAGATTTTAAATGTAAGAAAAAGAAACGGCAGAGGAAGTGAACCTCTTAACATTGAAAAGATACACGAAATGGTTGAGTATGCTTGTGAAGACATATCAGGTGTATCGCCATCACAAGTTGAGATGTCAAGTGGTCTACAATTTTATGATGGCATGACAACAGATGAAATACAACAAATTTTAATTAAGTCCGCTTCTGACCTTATCTCTTTAGAAAATCCTAACTATCAATACACAGCTGCTAGATTACTTCTTTACAGTTTAAGAAAACAAATTTTTCGTAGATTGTGGGACCACCCACACATTTATGACCATGTAAAAAAGTGTGTAGACCTAGGTGTTTATGATTCTGAAATCTTAAATTGGTATGACAAAAAAGATTTTGACAGAATGGAAAATTGGGTAACACATGAAAGAGATTATGATTTTACCTATGCAGGATTAAGACAAGTTATAGACAAATATTTGGTGCAAGATAGAAGTACAAATAAAGTATTTGAAACACCTCAATTTATGTATATGATGATTAGTGCAACTCTATTTGCCAAGTATCCTAAAAACAAAAGGATGAGTTATGTTAAAAAATATTATGACGCAATTTCAAAATTTAAAATTAATATTCCTACACCAGTTATGGCCGGTGTTAGAACACCTATTCGCCAGTATGCTAGTTGCGTGTTGGTTGATGTTGATGATACTTTGCCTAGTATTTTCAGTAGTGATATGGCTATTGGCAATTATGTTGCACAAAGGGCTGGTATCGGTGTTAATGCTGGGAGGATCAGAGGTATTAACTCTAGAATTAGAGGCGGTGAAGTCCAGCACACAGGAGTTATACCATTCCTCAAAAAATTTGAAGCGACGGTTAAATGTTGTACGCAAAATGGTGTTCGAGGAGGTAGTGCGACAGTTCACTTCCCTATTTGGCACAAAGAAATAGAAGATATTATTGTATTAAAAAACAATAAAGGTACAGAGGATAATAGAGTTAGAAAACTAGATTACTCTATACAATTATCAAAATTATTTTATGAAAGATTTATTAATGATGAAGATATAACTTTATTTTCACCACATGAAGTACCTGAATTATATGAGGCATGGGGTAGTGAATCGTTTGATGAACTTTATCTAACAGCAGAAAGAAAAACTAGTGTAAGTAAAAAGAAAGTATCAGCACAAACTTTATTCTTTGATATGTTAAAAGAAAGAGCTGAAACAGGAAGAATTTATATAATGAATATTGACCATTGTAATTCACATTCTAGTTTTAAAGATAGAATTTACATGTCAAATTTATGTCAAGAGATTACTCTACCAACAGATCCTATTCAACATATTGATGGTGATGGTGAGATTGCATTGTGTATTTTATCTGCTATTAATGTTGGTAAATTAAATTATCTAGAAGATTTAGAAGGCCTATGTGACCTTGCAGTAAGAGCTTTAGATGAAATTATAGATCATCAAAAATATCCAGTTAAGGCTGCCGAAGTATCTACAAAGGCAAGAAGAAGTCTTGGTATTGGTTATATTGGTCTTGCACATTATCTAGCAAAACACAAATTAAGTTATTCAGATAAACAAGCGTGGAAAGAAGTTGACGAATTAACAGAGAATTTTCAATACTATCTGTTAAAAGCGAGTAATGAACTTGCAAAAGAAAAAAGTCAATGTGATTATTTTCACCGTACAAAATATTCAGACGGTATCCTACCTATAGATACTTACAAAAAAGAAGTTGATGAAATTTCAGGCAGAAAACTGACTATGAAATGGGAACAGCTTCGTAAAGATATCAAAGAGCATGGTTTAAGACATAGCACCTTATCAGCTCAAATGCCGTCTGAATCTTCTAGTGTGGTTTCTAATGCGACAAATGGTATCGAACCACCTAGAGATTATCTATCTGTTAAAAAGTCTAAAAAAGGTACATTAAAACAAGTTGTGCCAGATTATAACAGATTAAAAAATAATTATACTCTTTTATGGGACATGAAAGGGAATGAAGGATATATAAATATCGTTGCAGTAATGCAAAAGTATTTTGATCAAGCAATAAGTGGTAATTGGTCTTACAATCCAGAAAATTATGAAGACAATCAGGTGCCTGTTTCAGTTATGGCTCAAGACTTATTGTCAACATACAAATATGGTTGGAAGACTTCATATTATCAAAATACATATGACGCTAAAAGAGACGTTGATGAACCAACACATTCACTTGGTTGGCAAGACAATGTAAAAGAAACAGAACCGACAACATTGCAAGCTGAAGAAGATTGCGATAGTTGTACAATATAGAGAGAAAGTATGGCATATTTGTGTGTTAATGTACCTCATGTTGACGTTTATGTTAAGAAAGAATATCTATATGATCTTAAAAAAGGTCATGGTGAACTGGTTGAAGGAGTGTGGGTAACAGCAAAGTCTATTCAAGGTAGAGCATTATACTTTGAGACTTATATACCAGAATACGGTGCCTTGTTTGACAAGTTACCTATTAGTGCGTTTGTATGGAAAAAAGATTTTATAGGTGAAGTACCATTAACAGAATTACAGCTATGGGATTGTTTTAGTTATGATATTTCAGTATGTGAGAAACAAATGTTAAGTGGTAATCAATGTAAGTATTTATCGCCTAGTAAAAAATGGTATGCAGGATGGTATATGTGGACTTTAGATAATGCTAATAGTACGAATTTAGAAAGAAATGTAACTTATAGTGAAATACCATCACAACATAAGTCATTTAATATTTTAAAATTAGAGAACGGTTATTTTGCCGCTCAACCTAATAACAGAGTAATATTCTATGATAAGAGTTATACTCCTAGTGAGTTGAAGTTTCCAGATTTCAATGTGTCAACTAAAGAGTATAGTGTAGAATGTGAACAAAAATGGACAGCAGGAGATGATGATAAATTCTTTTATGATTTAGAGGAGAGAAAAGAGTAATGGCAAAAAGCGTATTCAGTAAAGAAAAAGGAATAGACTTCACAAAACAACCTATGTTTTTTGGTGAGGACTTACAAGTACAACAATATAGTGATATGAAATATCCTATATTTGATAAACTAAACCAACAACAACTAGGTTATTTTTGGAGACCTGAAGAGGTTTCTTTACAAAAAGATAGAAATGATTATCAAGACCTATCTGAACAACAAAAGTTTATATTTACAAGTAATTTAAAATATCAAACTATGTTAGACAGTGTACAAGGTAGAGGTCCATGTTTAGCATTTTTACCATTTGTATCTAATCCAGAATTAGAAGGATGTATTGTAACATGGGACTTTATGGAAACAATTCATAGTAGAAGTTATACATATATAATTAAAAATTTATACGCTAATCCTAATGAAGTATTTGATACTATTATTGAAGATGAAAAGATTGCAAAAAGAAGTAAATCAGTTACACAAACTTATGATGAACTAATTGATTTAGGTTATAAATGGCATTTAGATAAAAGTAAAGTTGAATTATATGAACTTAAAAAGAAAATGTATCTTGCAATGGTAACTGTAAACATACTAGAAGGCTTACGTTTCTATGTATCTTTTGCTTGTTCATTTGCATTTGGTGAGTTAAAACTATTAGAAGGCTCTGCTAAGATTATATCTTTTATTGCAAGAGATGAAAGTCAACACCTTGCAATGTCGCAGACCGTTATTAATAATTGGCATGACCGTAATGATGACAAAGATATGTTAAAGATTAGAAAAGAATGTGAAAAAGATGTGTACAAAATGTATGATGACGCATTAGCTGAAGAGAAAAGGTGGGCAACACATTTATTCTCAAAAGGAAGTATGATAGGTCTTTCAGAAAAACTATTACACCAGTTTGTAGAATATATGGCAAATAGAAGAATGAAAGGTATAGGTTTAGAACCTAGATACGAACAAAAAACAAATCCTTTACCATGGGTTGACCATTGGTTGAATAGTAAAGGTACACAAAATGCACCACAAGAAACAGAAATTGAATCTTATGTTATTGGTGGCATTAAACAAGATGTTACAAAAGATCAATTTAAGAAGTTTAAATTATAATGCCAGATAAAATTACAAAAACCTGTTCTAATTGTGAAACTAAATATAACATAACCTGGGATAGTGAAGAGCATGAGTTACAGCCCTTAACTTGTCCTTTCTGTGGATATGAGGTAGAAAATGAAGAAGAAGATGTTGAGTGGGTCAACAAAGACGAAGACGATAATTGGAATTGATTATAGTTTAACAAGTCCAGCCGTTTGTGTAATAGATGGCGAAAAGTTAAACTTTTACTATCTTACAAGTAAAAAAAAGTATGATGGTAAGATGAGTGACAATATAGAAGGCCAATTACATGATGTTTGGGATACACCCATGCATAGGTTTGGTTTAATATCAGATTGGGTTTTCTATGTATTATATGATTTACATGAGGGTGATTATGAAATATATATTGAAGGCTATTCATATGGGTCAAAAGGTCAAGGTCTATTTCAAATTGCCGAAAATTGTGGTATTCTAAAATACAGACTTGAACAAGAAGTATTACCATATAAGATAGTTGTACCTAGTGTTGTTAAAAAAGGTGCAACAGATAAAGGTAATGCTGATAAAGACATGATGTATGAAGCATTTTTAAAAGAAACAAAAATAGATTTAAAAAAAATATTTGATACTAATAAAGTAGGTAATCCTATATCAGATATAGTAGATAGTTATTACATAGCAAAGGTTGGTCATAAAAATAGCATTAAGGGAGATTAAAAATGGTATTACCCTCAAGGTTTCTAAAGAATAAATTTAGATGGTTTGGTTTGTTGTTAGCTGTGACAAGTGTAACAATATTATCTAGTGCTAATATATCTACTCAATGGGTAGGGTGGTCGCTAAGTGTCGCAGCCTGTATCATGTGGGTATGGTTTGGTTATAAAGACAAAGATTGGCCAAGAATGATTATGGAATTTATGTATATGGTGTTAAGTTTGAGAGCGGTATTTAATTGGTTAGGTATGTAATACCAACGAATCTACACAAATCCAATCAGGATTAAGTAAAAACGCATAGATTTAGGGCTGTGCGTTTTGACGCACCTCTAAAAATGAGACCAGGTCTCAAAAAAAACTCAAAAAAAAGTAAAAAAGTGCTTGCTTTATGCATGGAATTAGTGTATTATATGTGTATATGATAAAGAAAAAAACACTAAAAGAAAGAATAGAAGACGCCAAGAAAAGAAATTACTTGACTCTACTACAAATTTTTGATATAATATTAACTAACAAAGGAGAAAAACACTATGGCTAAAGTAAAAAACTATTATTGGAACGAGGCTGAGAAAGCTGTTGACGCTATCTTACTTGAACTAAAAAACAATGCAATTAGCAAAGAAGCTGCTAAAGCAAAAATTATGAATGTTGATAATGTAAATTTGTGTGATATTGATGAATACAATGTTGACGAAGTAATTGATATGGAGCTAGAGGCTGCCTAATGATACAAATTAGAGGTTATAGTAGAAATTATACATTTACAAAGTTGCCTGCTCAACAAGTAGAAATTAAACAAGTTGTTCGTTGTAAAACATCATTTACACATGGTAGAATGAGAATGAAAAACGATAAAAACTTAAACGGCGGCGGTGCCTACAAGTTAGAAAGTATTAAATAATGAGTAAAGAAGGAACATTACATCTTACATACTGGAGAGAGTATCAGGATCCTGAAGATTATGATTGGTTTAAAATATATTATACTATCTTTAGAAATGTACCTTTATCTCAATTGAAGAGATTAAATTCAGAAACATTTAAGAATAAAATTAAAAAGTATTGTGACGACAGATTTAATGAAACGGCTACAAACGCAACTGGTCACTCTGGGGTTGACATGATACACGGTTCAGAGTATTATAGAACATATCAAGATGAGTTTGGTGATATTGCATGGAGAGATAATTCACTATTTAATGATTATGGTCAACTATACAACACTAGACAATTCTTTAAATATGATTTTATGCCAAAATTTACAGAGAAATATAGTTATAAAAATTTAAATAAAGGTGTGGGAGGATATAAAAATGATAATTAATATAGGTGACACAATAGAAGATAAAAAAGGCAGACAAGGTGAAATTGTTAATATCGGTATTGCAACAGAAAAAACTGATATAGCTGCTGAGAATGATACAAGTTTAAATGCACAAACATATGACACAGAATTAGGATATGTTGGTGCAATAACATTTGGTTCTAACTGGTGTTATTTTGATCAAATTGAAAAAATAGTAAAAAGAAAGGCTGATGATTTAGAATAATGAGTGATAAAGATATATTTGACGAAAATGATAAAAAGATTGGTTATTGGAGAAAACTAGAAGATGGTGCTAATGGCGACAATCTTTATGAAGTTTATTTTGATGACAGAGAAGATGAGGGCGATTATCTACAATCACAAGAGTTTGTATCAGATGATGAAAACGCCGAAGAAGAAGCTTATGATTATGCAAGGAGTATATAATGAAATATAATGAAGATAAAATAATAAAAGAAATAAGCGATTACATAAAAGGTACTTATGGTGAACACTATAGTACCACAAAAGATGGTTTTCAGGTTCAAGATATGTTAAGACACTTGAATATTGATAAAGATTTTTGTCAAGCAAATGCTATTAAGTATCTTTGCAGATTCGGTAAAAAAGCAGGTCGTAATAGAAAAGA
>ERZ1046367.1200-NODE-1200-length-15647-cov-18.618971_pt1 | contig 15647 bp, 10 predicted proteins | sample MGYA00383091_ERZ1046367 | MGnify/ENA primary metagenome ERZ1046367 (study PRJEB29581, sample SAMEA5548361) | metagenome | biome: marine; feature: coastal; material: water | depth 50 m | study: Short-term variability in the microbial, nano- and picoplankton... | reverse complement strand
AGGCTTCAAAAATCAGCCGCTTTCCCTTGATCCGGGAAGTGATGAAAAAACAGCAGCGGAGTCTGGTTGAAGAAGTGCGAAAATCTTCAAGTTACAGGGGCGCGGTTTTGGAAGGCAGGGATATTGGCACAGTCGTTTTTCCTGCAGCGGAATTCAAATTTTACGTAGATGCTTCTCCGGAGATTCGCGCTAAACGCAGGTTGCTGCAATTGCAGGAACGTGGTGAAGGGGGAAATTATGAGGAAATATTATCCGCCCTCCGAAAACGTGATTTTCAGGATCAAAACCGAAAAGTGGCACCACTGAAACCTGCAGACGACGCGATTATTGTCGATACAGGAAAGCTGTGTGCAGACGAGGTTTTGAAACATTTGCTCAACCGTGTGCTAAATGAAAAAGAAGTCAGCCAGTCCGGAGTTCAATGAATTTTAAACATCTCAACGTTTTTTTCAAGGTGACGTCATGAAAGCAGTTATTCTCGCGGCTAATCGCAGTACCCGATTGAGTCCTTTTATTGAAACCCGCTGTAAACCGATGATTCGCATTGCAGGGCAATATATCCTCGAAAATACGATTTGTTACCTCAAGGAAGCAGGGATTCACGATATAGTACTGGTCGTTAATCATCAGCAGGAAATGATCCGTCAGTATTTCGGCAGTGGACAAACGCTTGGTGTGAACCTTGAGTATGCTGTTCAGGATGAACTAAAGGGCATCGGCCACGCTCTGAGCCTTTGTCGCTCGTCTTTAGAGAAGAAGCCTTTTTTGCTGGTTTATGGTGATGTGATGACCGACTACAACCCATTTTTATCCATACTGCAGACTTACTCTGAAACTGACAGGGAGGTTGCTTTGATTGCGCTGCCGGAGTCTTCAAAAGAATTTGGTAATGTCTATCTGGATCATGAAATGAAAATCAGCCGACTAGTTGAAAAACCTCAGGCAAATCAGGCGAATTATGTCTTTGCGGGAATGTTTGTTTTGTTTCCGAAAATTTTTGAACTATTGGCTGAGAATCAGCATGATATTTCCCGCAGCTATGAGCAAATGATAGCAAGCAGTGGACTTCAGGCATGTTTGTGGGAAAAAGGATGGATTGATATGATACATCCATGGCACATTTTGGATGCAAACAGGATGTTGATGAGTTCCTGGCAAACTGCTGAAATTGATTCTACGGTAAAACTGTTGGGACACGTGCATCTGGAAGGAGCGGTACGTATAGGTCCGGATGTCACTATTGAATCCGGAACTGTACTCAAGGGCCCCTGTTACATAGGTGCCAATTCATACGTCGGAAATAATTCACTCATTCGTAATTTTAGTGCGATTGGCCCTAATTCGATGGTAGGTTACGGATCAGAGTTGAAAAACTGCGTACTCTTTGGAAACAACGATGTTGGCCGCCTTTCATTTGTTGGGGACAGTGTGTTGGGAGAAAATGTAAAATCAGGTTCAGGACTGACGACAGTTAATCATACTGTAGATTATAGTCGGATTAGCTGCAGTTCCAACTCAGATACGGTAGAAACTGGTTTGACGAAGCTGGGGGCATTTATAGGTGACAGCGTGTCCATTGGAGCCCGTCATACTCTCGGCCCAGGCAGCATTGTGGAATCCGGAAAAATCATCGCGGATTGTATTACACTTTAATTACAGCATCCTAAATTAAAACCCGCTAAGGCAAAAAATATGTGTGGTATCAGTGGCATAGTCCATTCAGAAAATATAGGCAGAAATCTATTTAATTCAATCCGCAATTTGGAATATCGTGGATATGATTCCTGCGGAATGGCGATGCTGAATGAGGGTGAACTTGATTTACGAAAAAATATTGGAGGAATAGATGAAGTCAACGCCTTGGAAAATTTGGACAAAATGCAGGGCAGTATCGGAATTGCTCATACGCGTTGGGCAACTCACGGAGGAGTAACCAAGGAAAACTCACACCCTCATCTTTCTTACAAGCAAGAATTTGTGATTGTACACAACGGTATTATTTCAAATTACCAGGAATTGCGTGAACGTTTGATTAGTCAAGATGTTGTTTTTGAGTCATTGACTGATACAGAAGTTTTCGTCAACTTGTTGGAGGAATCATATGCGGAGCTTAAGGATTTAGAAAGAGCTTTCTTAGTCGCCTTGCAGCAAATAGAAGGTTCATACTCTATTGTGATGCTTTCCACGCATGACCCGGAACATCTGTACTGCGTAAAAAAAGAATCTCCATTGTTGTTGGGACTAGGCGAAGGATGTAATTATGTTGGCTCAGATCTCAATGCTTTTTTGGAGTATACAAGGCAGGCGATTGTTCTGGATGATGGAGAGTATGTCGTCTTAGGTCGTGATGATTACCAAATCCGTAATGTGCAAACCGGTAAAATTGTTGAAAAAGTGGTTATGCACATTGACTGGGACGTGGAAACTAGCAAAAAAGGAGGGTATTCTCATTACATGCTCAAGGAGATTTTTGATGAACCGCAGACAGTACGGCAGGCAATGAAAATTCCTACGGAACAAATTTCAGAATTCGCCTGGATGTTTAGTGAAGCTTCTCGTGCATACCTGATGGGAGTGGGAACGACTTTCTATGTGGCGAATATCAGTCAATACTATTTTTCCACCCTCGCAGACCGCTATTACCCAGCCCTCAGTTCAGACGAATTTTCCGTAGTTACAGTTGAGTCGGGAGATTTGGTGCTGGCGCTTTCTCAATCAGGAGAAACCTATGATACAAAAACCTCGCTGGATTATGCAAAGACATCCGGAGCACAAACCGCGGCGGTTGTAAATGTGATGGGATCGGCAATCAGCATGATGGTTGATCAAGTGATAATGCAGGGTTCCGGACCGGAAATATGTGTTGTTTCTACTAAAGCAGCCCTCGCGCAAACATTCATTATGCTTCGCGTAGCCTTGGAACTTGGCCGGATAAGAGACTATCTAACGCAGGATGTTTATCAAAAACATCAGCAGGATTTGGAATCGTTTCCTGAAATGGTTCAACTGATTCTCAACGAACAATCCGGATTTGTTCGCAATATAGCACGGTCTACCAGTCATGTGGAACATTGGTTATTTCTTGGCTGCGGTGTCTATTATCCTATTGCCATGGAGTCTGCACTGAAAATGAAAGAGGTTACTTATCAACATGCGGAAGGAATGCCGGCCGGATTTCTCAAACACGGAACCCTGTCGATGGTAGAACCAGCTCTGCACTCCCTGTTTTTTGTGCCACTGAAGGAACAAAAGGATCTGCACGACCGTACGCTGATTGCCATGGAGCAAGTGAAAACTCGGGGAGGAACTGTGATCGGAATCATGTTTCAAGGAGATGAACGCGCTTTGGCAGTCTGTGATCAGGCAGTGCAGCTACCTCAAATGAGTGCGTTGTGTGCTCCACTGGCGCAAATGATAATGGCGCAGATGTTTGCCTACTACGCAGCTCTAGAGTTGGGACGTAATATTGACAAACCCAGAAACCTGGCAAAATCCGTAACTGTCGGCTGAGTCTCTCCCCCCAATCACGTATTTCTTTTGAAGAAAATATGAACAGTAACCTTCCTGCCGCCAAGCCTGTTTCTTCCAACGAATCAATGACTATTGAACGAATACAGGGAACGGATGGCATACGTGGTCCTGTTTGTCGTTTAGAGGATAGCTCCTCCTCAAATCCTCTTGCCGCTCTGCTGAATGAAGGTGTAATGACTGAAGAATTTTTTGAGTTGTATACTTATGCCTATTGTCAGGAAATGCTCGAAGCCGATTTTGCGTCAGCACACGACCTCGTTGTAATCGGCTGGGACCCACGGGATTTAAGTGGTCGTTTTAATGAAGCAGCAGTGCGCGGCATCAGAAAGGCGGGACTGACTGCGGTGGTTGTCGATATTTTACCGACTCCGGCGATTTCACTTTACCAACTACACGTTAGAGCCGCATGTGCTTTCGTCTTAACCGCATCCCACAATCCTGAAGGACAGAATGGTATCAAAATCTTTTTGGGTCATTCCAATCTGAAATTATTTCCAGAAGATGATAAACGCCTGACTCGAAGGTGCATCAGCATAGATTTTCAGGAACTGCGGAATGCGCCTCTGCTTGGTGAGCTTCGCAATGAGCTTCTGGCAGCGCGAAAGTTGTTTTTGGAATTTATGGCAGACCAAACCAATCATTGGTTAAGTGATAATAGCTTGGCGGGCATTACGATAATTGTGGATGCGGCAAATGGCGCATTTTCTCCGATAATCACAGAATTACTGAAAAACGTTGCTGCTGATTTTGTCATTACTAACTCAGTTCCAGCTCAGGGTATCAACCGGCACTCTGGAGTTGCTGATCTTGAAGGAGTGGAATTTATTTCAGCTAAAGAGATAACTGAAGGCACATTTTATAGTTATGAAGCATTAGGGCAGGTGTTGAGAAAAGGCCGTGAAGAGCAGGATAAACTGCGAAACAGCTCAGACCTCGTGCTGGGCTTTGTTTTCGATGGTGACGGTGATCGCTGTTTTTTATTGTGCTATGATCCTTTTCAGGATGGGATTATGGTATTGGGCGGTGACGTACTGGCCTTTTTTCAGGCAAGCTTTCTTCAGCAAAAACACAATTGGTCGAAGCCGCCTTTGTTTGTCAACACTGTCGAAAGTGATCTGGAGGTTGGACGGGCGGTTCAACAGGCCGGAATTGAAACCATGCAGTGCGCGGTTGGCGACAAATGGATTTTGTGGCAGGCCTGTTTCTACGGTTGGCAGGCCAGGCAGGAATTTTATCTGGACAAAATAACAGTTCCAGAATTTATAATTATGCTGGAGCAGGCAAATGCCAAGCTCGGGCAGATGGTCAATAATTCAGCCTTTGACGCATTATCCGCAACACAGATTATTACAACTCTGGAAAACTGGATCCGGAAAAACATGAGCGATGAGCTGGTGAAAAGTGCATACAAGCACGCATCTCAGCAACAGAATAATTATTTTGCAATAGGAAGCGAAGAATCCGGACATGTGATTACTTTAGCTAAAATAAGTTCCGTGGGCGCAGTTACTCCTGTGTTTATCGGCAATGGCTTCAAATGCGCCGTAAACAGTCTGGCTGCGATTCTGGCTTTGCGTGTACCTAAAAATACTATCGAATTCTTTGCCTGGTTAAGAAATCCTTATCCTTCCGGATTCCAAGAAAGTCTTCCGGTTTATTATGTGGATAAATCATTTCTGGATGAAGGCTCAGCGCTGCGCGAAAAGTTGATAGGAATATTGCTTACTGAGCTGAAATGGCCGAAAATGGAGGTTGAGATTGTTAAACGTGAGGAGGAGCCTGAAATGCTACTGCTGAATGTTTTACAAAATGGACTTCTGGTAGCGGCTGTGTTTGTAAGGAATTCCGGAACCGAAGATAAACTGGCACTCTATCTACGCGGCAGGGCCGATCTTACCGGACGCTTCGAAACCCTCGCCGAAAGAATATATCCATTTTTGCTGTCCTCATTTAAAAACAAAACGAGCCCAATGGCGCAGGCAGAATACACAGTTTTACATTGTTTAAAAGATGAAGCAAAACAGACCAGCGATTTGAAGCTTAACAATATTGCCAATATCTCCCCTGAGCGCCTCCTGCTCGAAATGAGCTCCCGTCAAAAACTGATACGCAAAGATGGTGAACTTTGGAAAATCACTGAATTGGGACTGATCTGCCTAAAAAATACTGAACGTTCAGCATAATTTGCTTTAATCAGGATTATTCTGAACGTTCAGAAAAATAATTAAAGAGCTAATCCGCAAGCAGAGTCTAATCGTAAATCGGAAGTAAAAAAACCTTTACGGTAATCCCAAATTGTTCCCGATCGAATATGAAAGAGTGTTGAGAAGTAACGTGGAGCTATGGAGTAATCTTCAGCGGTAGGCCTGCAATACGTGGCTGGGGAGAAAAAATTAATTCTCCTTTCCAAAAAGAAGAGTTGCCTGTTCGATGGATTTTGGTGGAGTTGTGAGCACGATTTCGACGCGCCGGTTTATCTTACGGGCTTTTTTTAGGGCATTGCCTGAGAGTGGAGAACCAATAGAATCAGTGTATTTAGTTTTGGGACGCGTGTCCGCGTAGCCGACAATTGAGATTGATTGTTCAGGATATTTAATACGATTAATCAGCATACCTGCGATCATGGTAGCCCGCGCGGAACTCAGTTCCCAGTTACTGGAAAACTTTTTGCTGCGCATTGGAACATTGTCCGTGTGGCCTTCTACTGTTAGTAAATCGGATTTGTGCTCGGGTATTTTAAGAATTTGGAAAAAAAGTGGGGAGAGGGCTTTATAGGCGCCTTTCTTAAGTACAGCGTCTCCGGAACGAAAGAGGAAGTCCTGTGGTAAAGAAACGATACAGCTGAGTTTCGTTGAGCGCAGTTCATATTTACTGAACTGGGCTTTATTGCTACTGAGAAATTGCTCCAGACCGCTACAATTTTTAGGTTGAGTGGAAAGAGCGTTCAGTAAAACGAAAAAGCAGAACAGCAAGGTCATTAAATCCGCAAATGTTGTAATCCATCCGCCCTCTGAACTGGAACTGCGGCCCATATTACAACCCCAATCCTTGACTCATTGCAGCCTGTTCCTCCTGCATTACTTTCTTACGCAGCTTGGGGGGGAGATATATTACCAGGTCCTTTGCAGCAGTTTCAGGAAGTTCTCTGCGTTTTAGGTAGAGTAGCCCCTCCCTAATCATCTCCATCAACAGGACTTGCGACTCCTTGAGTTGAAAACGCTTAGAAGCGATTGGCAAAAAGATCAACTGTGAAAGCAGTACGCCATAGAGTGTAGTTATCATCGCAACTGCCATGCCTCCCATCAAGCCCGCTATGTCAGCACCGCCTTCTCCGCCAACACTGCCCAGCATCATGATCAGCCCGACAACTGTACCAATCATGCCGAATGCCGGCGCGGCGCGGCCCATAAATTCCAGCATGTCTATTTCTTCAAAAGAACGATAGTTGTACATCTCAATTTCAGAACGCACAATTTCCTCGATCATTTCTTCTGTTACTAAATCGACAGCAATAAAATCCTGGAGCCATGTTTGAAGGTCTGAATTTTTTACCGCGCTGATTTCCTCATCACTTATTAATTCATTGTTGGCTCGTTTTTCACATAGGCTTATTATCGTATGATAAACTTCTAGGAAATCCTTGTCTGCTTTTCCGCTTAAAAAAGCTTTTGCGATGAATAGAATCGCTCGCATCGCGTCTCCAAATCGAAAAGCAATTAATGTTGCTGCATAGGATCCACCCAGTACTATCAGAAAAGATTTCAAATCAACAAAGCGGGAAATAGAGCCGAGCCATGAACCTTGAAATTCAGCAAAATTTGACTTTAGTGCCCGAATTTCTTCTATAGAAGCCTTTGATGCTTTTAATGCTTCCAGCGCCGTCTCAAATTCCCTGAACTGGTACATATAATAATTCGAAAGGTGATCCGGCCAGATTATGCCGAAAATCACCAACGATGCTCCTATCATCATTCCCAGAAGGGTTCCAATTTTGTCTAACATGAGATCCTTAAAACAATTCGCATCAAAATATTTTTAATAAATATATCAATATCATGCACTAATCATCAGTCTAAATAATCAGTTATCGCACGAACAGGAATAGCCTGTCCAAAAAATTCATAGTAATAAGCCTGAAACATGATAGGATAACAACATTGAGAGCCTTAATAGAGGCAGTCAGTCGGTTTTATGTTTCTTCCGAGCATTCTGTCTTAAAAACCTAAGAATTACAATACATTTTCTGAAAATGCCGATAAGCATTCTTCTAAAGCATTTTTAGCACAATGCAGTATGAACCAATAATGACAGAGCAGTCGCATTTTTTTAAGACATTAGAGAAAAAACAAGGTGCTTGCCTTAGGGAGGCCCCATGGATAACCTCGCAGATTAATCTAGGTACGGTGAATCTGTTGAGTCGGAAAAAATTTACTGAAAATTTACTGGAGTGTATTCTCCCTATGTTTGAGGTTAGTGGAGATTTGAACAGGTTTGCGGGACTGCAGCCGCTTTATGAGGGAATAAATCTGCTTGACCCGCATTATTGCCGCAGAGATGAAGCACAGCGTATGATGGAAAAATGCCTAGGGCTTAACGATCATCAACGAACCCACCTGGCAGGCGCGGTGATGCATTTTATGGAAATTGTTAAAGAGACAAACCTGAATACGTTGGAACTACAAACAAAAGAAATATTGACTTTATGGTGGAAGATATTTCCGCAAACTAAAGCCTGGAATGCTTTAAAGTGGCTCTGGAATGAAGGAGTAGCAGTACCTCACAGTCCAAGTGGATTTCGCGCATGGCGTCGTTTTTCACAGGGAAGTTTAGCAGATACGGAAAATATTTTGGAAACCCATCCGAAAAAATGGCTGGAAATCTGTGAGGAGCAAACCGATTTTGCAACAGCACTTGAAGCAGACCGAATGGCTGCCGGGTTTTCTGGAGATGGGAGACACGCCGGGCTGGCAGGAATTTGCGCGGAGTTGCCAGACTGTGAGAATTGTGAGCTAAGCTCGGAATGCCTCTGGTGCGCTGATGGCACAAATTCGGCAAAATTCGAAATAGAAGAAAAAATACAGCGAAAATTAATTTCAGCAGAAGATATTCCGGAACTGATGCGCTGGCTGCTTACTTCAAATCCTGAAGAAGGCAAAGCACTTGAGCATGCACTTAACCCTGACACTCCGCTCAAAGATTGGAGTCGGAAACGATTGAGAAGCCTGGAAAAAAAGCAGCCGCTCGGCTCAAAGCTGATTTTGCGGGTGGAAGCACTGAGGGAACTATGCAGATATTACGGGATTGAAAAGCTGAAACCTCAGGATCAATTTAGTTCCAGCCGAGATATTTTTAAGCATTTTCATCAACAGTTGTCACGCCAAAAACAGGAGCAGTTTATCATTGTTCTGTTGGACAATAAACACCGCTATTTAGCTGAGGAAGATGTCAGCAAGGGTATTTTAAATAAAAGCCTGGTGCATCCCAGAGAAGTGTTTGCTTCAGCGATTGAACATCGAGCGGCGGCAATGATATGTATTCATAACCATCCGTCCGGTGATCCGGAGCCTTCACAGGAGGATTTGAGAATTACGGAACGTCTGGCTGAAGTAGGAAAACTGGTGGGAATTCCGGTGCTGGATCATGTAATTGTCGGAAATGAAAGTTACACAAGTTTTGCTGATAAAGGAATAATTTGAAAAAAATTAAAGATCACTATTTTCACAAGGCAAAGCGTGATGGCTACGTTGCCCGTTCTGCTTATAAACTTGAAGAAATTGATAAAAAACATCGACTACTCCGCAAAGGCAATCTGGTGCTGGATCTTGGCTGTAGTCCTGGCTCATGGTTACAGTATGCTGCCGGAAAAGTTGGAGGGCAAGGACAGGTACTGGGCGTGGATCTGCAGACGGTTAAACTTTCACTGCCGAAAAATGTCAAAGTACTGCAGGCTGATATTTTTGAAATGACGGTAAAGGATCTGGAAATGAATGGAGGTATGGTTGACGTGATCCTGAGCGATATGGCTCCAAAAACTACCGGAATTCGAAATACGGATGCCCAACGTTCCTATGCGCTGAATCAGCAGGTTCTTGAGCTGTCGGGCGACTTGCTGCGGCCTCATGGAACTCTGATGGTAAAAGCTTTTCAGGGAGCGCCTTTGGAGCAGCTGCGCCGTGAATTCAGCAGCTCATTCGCCCAGGTTAAGTTATGTAAACCAAAAAGCTCACGCTCTGAAAGTGTGGAAATATTCCTGCTAGGATTAAATAAAAAGTGAGCTTCCCAAAAAAATCCTAAAAATCATTCCGCAGCTGAATCAGTAATCCAGGAATGAATAATGTTCAGAGTTGTTCTGCTGTGCTGTCATTTCAAAATTATAAATTAAAGTCTAATAATATTAGAATATTAGCTGAGTGTCGATTTCTCGCTGCACTCGAAAAGAGGTTCTCCGGAGGACTTTATACTTGCTCATCAAAAGTGAAGATGCAGAAAAATGTAAATATTGTTAAAGATTTTACGAAAATTGCCGATTTAAAACACGAGAGTTAACTCTGGAAAATTACCGGAGAAATTAGTTAAACCTACAAACAGTTAATCTTAAAGTCTTTCAGCGACAATGAAAATAAGACAAAACACAACAGCCTTAAACTCATTGAGACATGCATCCAATTACTTCAGCAAAGTAAAAGGCGGCATTGAGAGGCTTAGTTCCGGTGTCAAGGTAAACAAAGGCGCTGATGGACCGGCAACATTGATCGCCTCAGAAAGACTGCGTGGGAATATTTCGGGACTTAAGCAGGTTTACAGCAATGTTTCAAATTCTGTTTCCCTCCTGCAAACGGCAGAAGCGGCCTTAAATGAAGTCAGTAACATGCTGATTAAGATCAAACAATTGACCGTTCATGCGCTGAACGAAGCAACCAACAGTTCTGACATGTTAGCTGCAGATCAGCAGGAAATTGAAAATCTTTTGAGTTCAATTGATCGTATTTCGCAGAATACAGAATTTGGCGGAAAAAGACTCCTTGACGGGAGTATGGGTTCAAGCGGTACTGCCGTAGGTGAGTCATTGAGTTTTGTCTCTGCCGAAGCAACTGCATCCGCCTCACCGGAAAAAGGCTGGGAAGTTGATATTCAGCAAATAGCAACACGAGCCCGAAAGAAAGGCACAGTCAGAATTGATGTAAATAACATCCGAGAAGGGCTGCAAATACTGTTAAATGAAGGTGGAAAGAGCATTTCTCTGAATACCTCAGAGGGACAGTTGGCGATGGACATTGAGCAAATGCTCAATGATGTGGAGCAATTTCCTTTACGCTTTCCTGCAGAGGAAGTGTCTTCACAAATACGTGAAATGTTAGTTTATGCTTTAAATCAAAAAATTGATGAAAACGGATTAGAGCTTCAGGTAATGGAAACTCCGGATAATATTTTACAAGTTCAACACAAAAAGTTTGGAGATTCCAGTACATTTTCTGTGACCAGCTCAGTTGCAGGAATACTCTCCGAAGAAGCAAATATTGCTCAAACTGCAGAGCGTGGGAAAAATATAGAAGGTACAATCAACAATCAGCTTGCGTTGGGCGAGGGGCAGTACTTGACAACTTTACAGGGGATGGAAGAAGGTGGTATTACTGTAAAGTATGATAAAGAACTAGGTTATCAAGAAATTCCAGTTTTTGATGATGCAGGCCTCAGAACAGACACCCTTTTGGTTGAGCAAAAAAACGAAGACATTGTTGGTGGGCCAGATGATCCAAAAATAGAGGGCTATGTCCATGTTTCCCAAATGTCAAAAGAATTTCAGGTAGGAGAAGATAAGCAGTCACACTCGGCATTCTCATTTGCAAATGTACGCACAAATGCTTTGGGTAACGGTATGAAAAATAAAAGCGGATTCCTTAGTCTCGCAGACATTGATGTAAAAACCGTACAGGGGGCAAAGGACGCCGGTAAAATTGTCGACCAGGTAATTGAACAAATCTCAGTCTACCGTGGTGAATTGGGATCATTTCAAAAAAATACACTTGAGAGCAATCTCACTAGCCTGAAAGTAGCGGAAGAAAATATCACCCAAGCAGAATCTACTCTGCGTGATTCAGATATGGCCGCCGAAATGTCGAATCTCACCAAAGATCAAATCATGCTGGAGGCAAGTACTGCGATGATTGCCCAAGCTAATCAAGTTCCAAAAACTGTACTGGGTCTAATCCAAAACAGCGCATAGACTGAAAGCTGGTTCTCATTTTAAAGCACAGGTAGCTGAGTTCCCTTGTATCCTCCCATCTTCCATTTTCTCTTACGGACTTCCAACTGTTATTCTCCAAAAAAACTTGCCGTTTACTCAACTTAGGGGCTAGAATTACGCCGATTCAGAAATATATTCTGCATTCAGTAAATCTAAAAAGTCTGGGCATTACCGCCACTTTGACACTACAGTATGAACTCAACTTAAATGGAAACTCCACAAAAGTCCCCGCAACTTTCTTTGGAATTGAGAGGAATTACCAAAAAATTTCCCGGCATTGTTGCTAATGAATCGGTTGATTTTGACTTGCGTGAGAGTGAGATTCACACCATTCTTGGCGAAAACGGTGCAGGCAAATCAACCTTGATGAACATGATCGCCGGTCTTTTTCCTGCGGATGAAGGAGAGATGCGAGTTTTTGGTGAAAAGGTAAATTTCACTAATCCCCGGCAGGCGATAAAAAAAAGTATCGGCATGGTTTTTCAGCATTTTATGTTGGTAAAGAACCATACAGTTGCAGAAAATATCATCCTGGGTCAGCCCGGTATGGTGAGGCTTAATTTGAAAGAAGTCCATCAGCAAATCAGGGAAATCAGTGAGCGTTATGATTTGTTTGTTGATCCGGAAAAGAAAATTCAGCAACTCTCAGTCGGCGAGCAGCAACGTGTTGAAATTGTGAAAGTGCTGTTCAGAGGAGCACGTATACTGATTCTTGATGAGCCAACCGCAGTTTTGACTCCGCAGGAATCGGAAGCATTGTATGAAATCATGCAGCGCATGACGAAAGAAAAACATTCCATCATTTTTATCACTCATAAAATGAAAGAAGTGATGGCGCTTTCACACAGGATTACGGTTTTGAGCCGTGGAAAAGTGATGGCAACTTTGCAGAGAAAAGAGACTAATCCGCAAAAACTAGCCGACTTGATGATTGGTAATCTGGAAGCTCAAGATGTTGTTAAAGTTTCAGAATTTCTGCGTAAAACAGTGGTTGAAGAAAGCATTGAAGTTGATTCAGAACCTCAAAAAATACAGCAAAAATCAGGAAACTTAACGGTTGCATTAAAAAATATTCATGCGGTAAATGACTTGGGACATCCAGCTTTGAAGGGAATTTCATTTGAGATACGTTCCGGAGAAATTTTAGGTATGGCCGGAGTTTCCGGAAATGGTCAACCGGAATTGACTGATGTGTTGAGCGGCTTGCGACCAGCGACTCAAGGTACGTATCAGTTTGAAGAGGCGGCACTAAAAAATCCTACAGTGAACGAAATGATTGAACGTGGAATTGGTTATATTCCGGAGGATCGTAAGAAGTATGGAGTGTCTTCCGGAATGTCGATTGCCTATAATTTCCTGCTGCGTGATTTTCGAAATCCGGAATTTTGTTCTCACCAACTGCTCAAGCAGGCAAATATATTTGATTATGGTCAAAAGAAAATGGAGGAGTTTGATATTCGTGCTCCTTCAGCAAAATCTCAGGTTGGACTGCTTTCCGGAGGAAACATGCAGAAAGTAATTCTTGCCCGTGAAATTTCACGTCCGTTGAGTCTATTTCTGGCTTCACAGCCAACCCGGGGTTTGGATATTCATGCGACCAGTTTTATCCGTGAGCAAATCTGCCGTGCACGCGACAATGGTCTGGCGGTGCTCTGGATTTCAGAAGATTTAGATGAATTGCTGATGGTCGCCGACCGTATCGCGGTGATTTTTGATGGACATATTGTCGGAATACTTTCGCAAGAAGAAGCCTCAGTCAGTCTGATTGGACAGATGATGACCGGGATGAGCGGTGACGGACCGGAAAATTTGCTGGAGAACAATGAAAATGCGTGATTACCTTTTATTTTATGTAAACGGCATACGCCACCAAATTTCCGGTGAGCGTAGTTTTCAATCTCTCTCTGAATTTTTACGTGGTGATTTGGGATTTGTCGGCACAAAAGTAGTTTGCGCTGAAGGGGACTGTGGCTCATGCACGGTGCTGATTGGACGTGTCCGGAACTCCGTGATGTGTTATGAAGGAATTAACAGCTGCATTCAGTATCTGTATCAACTGGATTGTGCCCATGTGATCACCGTGGAAGGCTTAAAGGACGAAACCAAAAAAATACATCCTATACAAAAGGCGATGATTGACACGCTTGGGTCACAGTGCGGATATTGTACACCGGGATTTGTGATGTCACTGGCTGCAATGTTTGAAACACAGGAAGCTATGACGAGGAGTTCAGTACAGGACGGTTTAACCGGGAACTTGTGTCGCTGCACCGGCTATGAACAAATAATAGACGCGGCCTTGTCTTTGAATCCAAAAGAGATACCCAAAGCATCTAAACGTTTCAATGCAGAAGCAATACTGACGGATTTTAGGGAACATGTTTCACAAGCTGTTTCTTGTGAATTTGAGGAAAAGTGGAACGGCAGCTCACAAAAAGTTCAGTTTTATGTTCCGACTACTTTGAACGAAGCACTTGAGTTTAAACAAAAACATCAACATGTCACCGTGGTTGCCGGAGGTACCGATATTTCGGTACAGATGAACAAGGAGCGTCTTGAGCCAAGCAGGGTGATGAGTCTTACTCATTTGAGCGGGTTGGAAAGTTTCGAAATAAACAATAAAACTGTGACAGTTGGAGCAAAGCTGAGCTGGTCGAAATTAGCAGAACATTGCCAACAGCATCTTCCTCAGTTTGCCAAAATAATCGAAATTTTTGCTTCACGGCAAATCAAGAATGCGGCAACACTTGCAGGCAATATCGCCAATGCCTCACCAATTGCGGACTCTCTACCCTTCCTTTATGTAATTGACGCAGAAATTGAATTGAGCGCATTTCAGCCGAATGCTGAAGTGGCTGATAAACGTTGGGTCAGGATTAATCATTTTTACCACGGTTATAAAATAACCGAAATGAAAGCGGATGAATTGATCACAAGAATTCGCTGGAATCTGCCGGAAACGGAGGATGTACTGAAACTCTACAAAGTTTCAAAACGTAAAGACTTGGATATTTCAACGTTTACCGCAGGAATATGGCTGAAGTTGAAAAAAGCTAAAATACAAAATTCGCGTCTTGCTTTTGGGGGAGTTGGCCCTGTTGTTCTGCGTTTGCCTGAGACAGAGGAATTTTTGCGGGGCAAACCGCTACTGCCGGAAATTTTCCAGCGGGCAGGTAAAATAGCTCGCCATGAAATTAGCCCGGTTTCAGATGTACGCGCTTCTTCGGATTATCGGTCGCAGTTAGCGGAGAACATTTTGTTGAAGTTTTTTCATGAATGCTGCGACTCCAGGAACAAAAAAGAGGTGGTATGAAAGTAGTTGGAAAACAAGTTCCGCATGATTCCGCAGTAGGACATGTGACAGGAGAGGCTTTGTTTGTGGATGATTTAGCCTTCACACAAAATGAGTTGATCGTTGATTTTATCGCAAGTCCTGTGGCACATGGTAAAATAAAAAGTTTTAATACCGCAGAATTGTCCCAACTGGACGGAATTGCGGGCGTTTTTACTTCTGCGGATATTCCCGGACATAATCTTTATGGACCTGTAATTCAGGATGAACGCTTCTTGGCGGAAGAGATAGTGGAATATGTGGGGCAGCCAATCGCGGTTATCGCAGGTGAGTCTCGGAAAGCGATTCGTCATGCCAAAAAAAAGTTGTGCCTCGAAATTGAAGAATTGACTCCGGTTTTCTCTATCGATGAGGCACTTGCCGCAAAACAGTTTATCGGTGACTCACGTGTGTTTAATCAAGGTGATTTTGATAAAGCATGGAGCATAGCAGAACACACTGTGGCAGGAACTTTTGTCTGCGGTGGTCAGGAGCAATTCTACCTTGAATCACAAGCTGCAATCGCGTGGCCGGGAGAGC
>ERZ1046367.1186-NODE-1186-length-15721-cov-5.872463_pt1 | contig 15721 bp, 4 predicted proteins | sample MGYA00383091_ERZ1046367 | MGnify/ENA primary metagenome ERZ1046367 (study PRJEB29581, sample SAMEA5548361) | metagenome | biome: marine; feature: coastal; material: water | depth 50 m | study: Short-term variability in the microbial, nano- and picoplankton... | reverse complement strand
ACATTAATCCCACTACTATCTATCGTTGCTCTTTCAGCATTATCAGTTATAATTTCAAATTTATCTGTACTGTGTTGGTATCTAAATTGTCCTGAACGATCTAAACCCGCATCCCCAAATGCAATTCCTACCTGACCAGTTCCAAATAATGTAATACCTGTATTTGTTGTGCTGGTTGAACCAAATTGTGCATCACCGAATACGGCATTTGCAGTTCCATTTGGTGTGGAGTCTGTTAGTGAAAATTTTGAAGAACCTCCACCAATTCTTATTCCTGAACCGGTTATATTTCCATTTACCTTAATATTTCCCGTTATGGATAATTTTTGATCTGGAGTGGTTTCTCCGATGCCGACATTACCATCCTTCAATGTCATTATATGAGTATTGGCGGCATGAAATCTCCACTCATCCCCATCATGTTTATATTCTAATTGACCTCTATATGCTTGATCACCACTTGTACCATCTGCCATCAGTATAGATGATATTCCATTTGTGTTTGTAGCAATTGTCAAATAATTAACAGAAGCTTGATGTGTTACCAATGGAGAATTATAATAATCTTCTGGATTTGTTAACCCAATACCGACATTACCAGAACCCACATGAAGTGGTAATCCAGCAGATCGAATTGCACCAAATGAACCGGTTGAGGTTGCTGAACCACTAACAGTTCCATCGTTTGACACTATAAAACTATCTGATTCAATCCGTATTGGGCTATTTCCACCTATTACAGATGCTTCAAGTCTACCAAAGGAACCAGTTGAAGCAGCTGAACCACTTACATGTCCTTTTTTAAGGATAAGATCATGATTTAAAATATTTTTACCGATGTATTTTAAATCTGACATATTATGTGATCTCTAATATACTTGCAAAAACATCTATTGATGAGGTTTGTGATGCCTGTGCTTCTAATTTATCTCCAGCCCCTAAGTTAATTGGTTTTTCTATAACCACGGTTGAATCGGCTGGAACATCTACGGTTTTAAGTATGTATTTCCTATCGTTGAAAAATGCACTCCCACTCACACTTAAATTTATTGTTTGATCTTTTGTACCATCCACATTACTTAAATATACAGCGTGTACAACAGCAGTTGTAGCCACTGGACATGTATAAAAAGAACCTATCAAATTTGATGATCCCGTAACAGCACTCTTAAAAGTATTTGCCATATTATCCTCCGAAAACTATCGACATAGCCGTTGCATGGTCTATTACCGATGTACCCTTTTCAAAAATTCTACCATCAGCTAAAATGTCTCCACTTGCACTAATGTTATTTGAAGCAGTTATATTACCACTTATAATTATATTACTCTGTAAACTTACATTCTCTGTAACACTAACTGATCCTGTAAATCTATGTAAATCATCTGATGTATTACCGAATAGTGTTGAACCACTTGTAAAGATAACTGAAGCACTCTCTATCTCTGTATGTATTTCTTGAGCAGTTAACTTACCTTGAACTATTACATCACCACTAGCAGTTATATTAGCAAAAAGCACATTATTGATTGTACCCAAAGATTGTATTTCTCCAGCACCTTCTAAAAATGTGGTTCTACTTGAAAAACTTGAACTGTCAGCAGTTATTCTTGTCGAAAAACTTGAACTGTCAGCAGTTATTCTTGTCGAAAAACTTGAACTGTCAGCAGTTATTCTTGTCGAAAAACTTGAACTATCGTTTGTAATTCTTGTAGATAATGATGATGAAAAGTCAATTAAATTTGGATTACTCAATCCAGCAACAGTTACATAACCAAATGAACCAGTTGAAGTTATTGAACTACTTATATTTCCAGTAGCAGTAATATTCTGTATAGAAGTTATACTATCATCAGCACCAAATGCTACATCATCTTGAAAGGATATGGTTTCACTTCCGTCCCTTGATACAAAACTATCAGCCGAAACCTCACCTGTAGCGTAGATATCTCCAGCGGCAAATATTCTTCCGAATGATCCAGTTGATGTGACAGAACCACTTATGTTTCCAGCTATTTCTAAATTAGCACTACCAGTTACATCACCAACCAAATTTATTATCGGTGATGTTATTATAGTTGATGTTGTGGTATCAATGGCAGTTGTTGCATTATCAATATCAATATTAGAATCGATATTAACTTGATTGCTACCTTCAACTTTAAACTCACCATCTGTGGTATTAATTGTTACTTGATCTAATGTGGTTGCCCCATCCACATCCAATGTTAAAGAAACATTGGTTGCATCTAAATCCGTAGTTCCATCTACATCTAAATCACCGTTAAAATCAATATTACCTGAAGCAGTTATATTTGTAACTTCTAATTTTTCTACATATCCCCTTCTCCAATTTTTAGCACCTGTACCTAAATCGTAAGTTGAATCATCATTTGGTATTAATGAAGAACTTAAATCAGCACTAATAACTAAAGAATCGGTATCAGCATCACCGATATTTATATTTCCACCTATTGTTACATTACCAGTAAAACTTGAATTACCAGCTACTTCTAAACGACCAAATGAACCAGTAGATGATACAGAACCACTTACTAGGGTTAAATTTTGACCAGCTATACTCCCACTATAATCAACAAATGAACCCGTAATAGCATTAACCTTATCCCACGGTTTTGCTATAGTTCCTAATTGACCTTCGCCAGCTCCTCTTGGTACAATATTTCTAGTTGCCATGATATCCTATATTAATTACATTGATGGTATATAGATAAATATCTAAGATTATAAATAAGTATGGTTTATCATTCAACTTGATCACCATCTATATATCCCCATAGTCTTTTTGGTCTTGGAATGATATCATTATTCTCATCCACTTCCCAATCAGGATCCATTATAAAGTCAAGTCCAGACAAATTTTCTAAAGGTTGAACCGCACCATCTGCATCTAATTCAAAAACACCTTTAACATCTTGTGTAAATACTTGGCTTAAATGTCTATTACCCAATCTAATTTGACCAAAAGAACCAGTTCCATCTATTGTAAAATCACCACTTGCCGTAAAATTACCTTGTACGAATAAATTGTTTTGAGTTACAACATTACCAGCAAAATTACTCGTACCATCCACATCTACATTACCAGTAAGAGATAAATTTCCACTGGCACTTATATTTCCACTTGCCGTTATACTACCCAACAAATTCAATTCACTTTGCATTAATACATTACCAGCTAATTCAGTAGTATTACTTACAGAAAGTGAACCTGTGAATTCATGTTTATCATCAGAGGTATCACCAAATATCGTTGAACCACTTGTGAATATAATTGATGACGAAACCACCTCTGTATGAAATTCTTGAGCAGTAACTTTACCATCTACGACTAAATTAGATTGAAATCTTACATCATCACTTGCAGTTATACTACTGAAAAGGACATTATCTGTCTTTCCCAAACTTTGAACTTGATCAAAATTATTTATTAAAGCACTTGATGTGGTTTCAAGATTTGTTCCTCTCAATGAAAAACTACCACTATCAGATTTTAATTCAACAATACTTTGTGTTATTTGAGCAATACTTGCAGTTGCTTGAGTCATCCGTAGTGAAAAACTACCCGAATCTTCTTTTAATTCAACAATACTCTGAGTTATTTGAGCAATACTGGCGGTTGCTTGAGTCATTCTAAGAGCAAAACTACCACTCTCAGTATCCATTCTTGAAGAAAAACTAGAACTATCAGCAGTTATTCTTGTAGAAAAACTTCCACTATCAGCTTTTAAATTAGTCACTCTTGTACTAAATGATCCACTATCTGATTTTAACTCAACAATACTTTGAGTAATTTCTCTTATACTAGCAGTTGCCTGAGTTATTCTAAGAGCAAAACTACCACTTTCCGTGTCTATTCTTGATGATAAACTTGAACTATCACTAGTTATTCTCTCCGATAAAGATGATGAAAATTCAATTAAATTTGGATTACTTAGTCCAGCAACAGTAACATATCCAAAGGATCCAGTTGAAGTTGATGAACCACTTATGTTTCCACGAATTTCAAGATTACCACTAGCAGTAATATTTCCACTTGCACTTATATGTCCATCAGCAGTTATTCTTAACCTTTCTGCACCAGCAGTAAAAAACTTTAACTCATCATTATCAGCACCAGCAGAGTTTTCAGCAGTAATCTTTGTGTCTTGGTCAACATCATTCATTCCCCCAAGTGTTCCCCAATTAGAACCATCATAACCTTCATAGGATTGAATTTCAGCATTAAACCTTATCTCACCTTTTATAGCATTAGAACTTCTTTGAGATGTATCACCAACAGGAATTATCAGACCATCAGAAGCACTTATATGAACCGTTGCTAATGGACTTTCTATACCAACTCCAAGATTATTAGCAATATATTGATGACCAATTGATCCTGTTGAAATAGCTGAACTACTTATATTTCCAGTTGCCGTAATTGAATCTACATATTGATTTCTCCAATATTTTGTAGAACTTCCCAAATCATATGTAGAGTCAGCATTTGGAATTAAGTTAGAAGTTAAATCCGCAGAAATAGTTAAAGAATCAGAATCGGCATCTCCGATTTGTATGTTACCCCCAATTGTAACATTACCTGTAAAACTAGAATCACCAGCGACTTCTACTCTACCAAATGATCCAGTTGAAGTTGCCGATCCTGATATATTTCCACTAAGTTCAATCCCCTCTTGTAAAGTTTTTCCAACATATTGATAAACAGACATATAAACATATTGAGAATCCGATGGATCTACAGATGAGTTTGTAAACTGAACTACACCTGTTTTATAATCAAAAGTATAATTATTTACCGAAACTACATCACTATCTGAAACTGATCCTGATACCGTAGCAGTTGATACAAATACTTTTGCTAAATATCCTGGTGTAGAATCTTCGGTTGTGGCATTTGTTAATGATGATACAGAATACTTAGGGGATATAAAACTTGTCTGTTGATTTGAATCTATTAACTGAGCACCAATTCCACTTGAAGAACCTGTTGGATTTAAAAAGAACCAAACCTCATTATTAAGATTTGATTTTGTTAATTTATGTCTCCACCAATATCTTAATATATTATCTTCACCATCGGTGTAGTAAGAGCCTATTTGAGAACTACCACTATAAGGTAATCCACTTGATGGAATTTTATGAGCTTGTGTATAGATTTCTGATGCTTGTAAATCCAACACATTTGTGAATGATTCTTGAGAATCTGTAAATGAATCGTGAGTGTATCTACGAGAGGCTAATAACCGATTCGATTTTTTTTCTTTATCTATTGACATTAACTATAGCTCAGCGTTATACTCGTTATTGGCGTGGGATCCCCTTTGTATCTCACTAATACATATAACTCATTATCACTATCATCAAGATACATTCCATCAGCATTTCTTATTGGAATGGTATAAGTTGTTGATGATACCTCACCACCAGTATTTCCATATAAATCTATTGCCGTACTGAATGGATTCTTGTGATTATCATTTGAAATATTCTGTTCAATTACATTACTTGTTGTAGCAGTAGGATCATAAATTCTAGCAGTTCCCAATGAACTATTATTACCACTTCCGTTACCAGAACTTTCAAATAGAATAGCACAAGCCACACCATTTGATGTTGAGTTCCAAGCCACCAATGATGAACCAAGATTTATCGTCATTGATGTCTTTGTACCACTTGTACTTTTTTGAAATCTTCTTATATAATATTTGTAAGTACCACTACCAAAATTTGTTGGAAACCAATATCCTCTTGTTCCACCTGGATCTACTAAGTAACCTGGTTTGACTTGTAAATCATAATTACCTATATTACCCATAGTATAAGAATCAGTTGTAAAGTAATCACCATTAAACTGCTGAACTTTATCTTCTAATTCTATTCTAAAATCCTCACCCGTAAATGTTTCTGTAGTATCAGCCAATGTATTGGAATCATACCCTTGAGCATAACTGTAAATAGCCATCGAACCACTTACACTCGGTTGACCAAATAAAGAAGCATCGTAAAAGTTTTGTGTGGGTGAAGTAGAAGTTACAGAACTATTTTTCCAATTCTTACCAGTTGCTCTTAATGCTAGTGTATAATTTAAACTTTCTTGTGAGGATCGAGCAGATACTATATTATTATGACTTGAATCCAATGACATAGATAGAGATGAAGAACAAACAGCTAAATCATGAATATGTGGTATATCATTATCAGACCTTTGAACTTGTTTATCAAGACTAAATACACCTCGTTTTAACCCACTTGTTATAGATGTTACCACACCATTTGAATCCATCGTTACAGTTGATGTGCTCAATGTTGATGAACCAATATTTTCCCAAGTATCTGTCGGTGTTGTGTTTTGTAAAATAGTTGTGGCATATGCAAAAGCAGGATCAAAACTCTTACTAACCTCAGAGTAATAATCATAATTAATTTTAGTTGTCAATAAATAAGGGGCTCCACTTAACGATCTTGATGTTGCTGAAAATCCTGTTCTTTTTAAACTTCCAGATACCACTACAGTAGGAGCTCCATCTGTTATATCAGTTGGTAAACTTCCAGCATATAGATAAAAACGATTTGTTGAATTCGAACCATCTTTGTATATAAAATCACTTTGTGATCCAGATTTCAATCCAACTTTAATATCTTGCATCTGATAATATCCACTGGCAGAAATAGTATTTTGAACTTGTGAACCAGTGTGATGAAATCTTCCACTAAGAGGTCCTGATACACTATTAAAATCACCATCTTGAAAAGCAGCTGGTATAACAGCAGGTTGAGCAGTATTTATTTTAGCTAAAATCAATCCATTAGATGTTCCAAAAGAACTCTGTGTATAATCTCTAAGAGATGATGTGTGAAATGTAGAATTCTTATCAGGTGTGGAATCAGCATAATTATCACTAAATGATTGTGAGGCTAAAACCCTAACTGAATATGCAGTAGCTCCACCACTCGTCAAAGTTCCTAAACCAAAATAATTTGAGTTACTATAAATAGCACTTGAACCACCAGCATTAGCAGTAATCGTATGTGATAATGTATCAAAACTAGCATTTGTTTGTATTGTAGATGGTATTCTTGAAGCATAACTCCCATGAAAAGGATTAGTTCCTACATCATTATCATTCGTTCCTCTATCACTTGATTGCACCCACCCTTTTAATTCTAAATAATCTTGAACTGCTCTATAAGAACCAGTTTCACTTAAATCTATATATGCCGATCCTGTCCAACTATTACTTAATCTAGCATTTTCATAACTTGAACCTAATACACCATTTAATAAACTACTCTTTGATGTAGTTGAACCCTGTGTATGTGTCGTAGAAACCGTATCCCAATATTTTAAATTTGCCGTAGGTGCAGAAGTATCTATAGAATGACTTATCACACCAGCCATAAATCTAAGAATTTCTGATACATGAGTTGAATGATCAAAATTATTAAAATAACTACCCACTAAATTATCTTGCCATTTATTAGAGGTTGGATATCCATTTGTAATATTATTAGTAGTAATAGCAGTTGAAGATGTTAAAGTAGAACTAACAGTCATAGTAGAACTAGATATATTTCCTATTATTTTAAGATTACCACTACCTGTTATATCCCCACTTGCACTTATATGCCCATCAGCATATATTCTCAATCTCTCCGAACCAGCAGTATAGAATTGTAATTCGTCATTATCAGAACCAGCGGATGTTTCAGCAAGTATTTTTGTATCTTGATCAACATCATTCATACCACCTAATGAACCCCAATTAGAACCATCATACCCCTCATAAGTTTGAAGTTGATCGTTAAATCGTATTTCACCTTTTATGGCATTAGAACTTCTTTGGGATGTATTTCCAACTGGTATTATCAAACCATCGGAAGCACTTATATGAACTGTTGCCAATGGGCTTAGAATTCCTATCCCTAAATTATTAGCAATATGTTGATGAGCAATTGATCCTGTTGAAATAGCTGAACTACTTATATTTCCAGTTGCCGTAATTGAATCTACATATTGATTTCTCCAATATTTTGTAGAACTTCCCAAATCATAAATTGAATCAGCATCTGGTATTAATGATGAACTTAAATCAGCACTTATAGTTAAAGAATCGGTATCAGCATCTCCTATGTTTATATTTCCACCTATAGTTACATCACCTGTAAAATTAGAATTTCCACTTACTTCTACTCTACCAAATGAAGCAGTTCCCACACCAGTTATATTATTTACAGTTGTTCTATCTAAAGCACCACTAATGTGAATATTTTCTGTTGTAGAACCAGAACCAAAGAATATATTACCTACATCTAAAACTTCTGTTGCTCCACCACCACCACCAGCTACTATTAATATCTCACCATTCACAACGGATGATCTCAAAACAACACCAACAACCTGACTTAAATGACCAGCAGCGGTTGGTTTACCACTTGTCAATGCACTTGAACCCAAATATAATTTTGTTCCAGCAGAATATGCTGAAGTATCTAACTCATATGATCGTAATAAACCACTAAGTATTATTGATCCGGTTTCTTCATGAGCAAGTTGTTTTGTAATCACACCTATAGCAGGTCGTCTTTGTTCAACATCTGATCTTGCTGATCTTATCCCATAAGTATTATTACCTATATAACTAAAAATACTAACAGGAGTACCAACATTTAAGGTAGAGCCACCAACATTTTTACCTATAACAGAAGTTCTATCAGCATAAGCAAATATTGTACTTCCACTTTGATTTTGTTGTATAAGTTGACCTTCCGATGCTGTTACATTATTTATCTTAAAATTTTTAATATTTAAATTATCAATTGAAGCAGTTTGTATAGAAACAAAATCATTAAACTCCATATACCCAATTGAAGCAGTTCCATGAACATGTAAGTCATCACCAACCGTAACTCTACCAAACGAACCAGTTGAAGACATTGAACCACTTATAACACTATTACCATTAAATTCTATATATGAAAAAGAAGCAGTTTCACCATATACTATATTCCATTTTTTTGTTGAACTACCTAAATTAAATGATTGACTATTATCTGGTATTAAATGTGAATTTATTTCAGCACCAAAGGATACACTATCCGTAGCTGCATCGCCAATGTTTATCTCACCCTCAAATAAAGCATCACCAGTAACTACTAATCGACCAACTGAAGCAGTTTCACTTAAAACTAAATCACTTCCCGTTATAGGTCCAGTAAATTTAGATCCACCAACAACCCCAAATACATTGGGATTAAGAACTGCCGTACTACTACCAATGGTCACTTTATTTAAAAAATTACTTGAATGATCTATGCCACCACTTATCAATAAAGAACCAGTAAATGTATGTAAATCCGTATCAGTTGAACCAAAGAAATTAGAACCCGTTACGATCAACACAGAAGAAGTTACATATTGCGCAGTAGTTACGATTATTTGATCAAAAATACCAATACCAGCTTGTAATGTCCCATCCACATTAAGTTGATATGGTGCTGACTTACTAGCACCAGGTTTACTTATGGTAACTCGCCCATCATGAGTTACTTTCATGGAATTATTGATAATTAAATTATCAAATAATTTATCACCAGTAAAAGCATCGTATAACTCCGTTATGTGTATAGGAGTTAATGTTTGTCCATCACCGATTCCTGTTTTTACGAGAGTTGCCATTATTGGCCCTTACTCGGATCTAACATTAGAACTACACTAAAAATTGAATCATCAGGAGCAGTGCTATGGCCATCAAATGCGAATACTAAAGTTGTACCAGCAGGTCTGAATTCATATGAACCACCCCCACCCCATACGCCAGCATCAGTTCTTATTGGAGTATCAGCCGTGATATCATCTGGAAATTCAAGCCTTCCTAGGTCTGTTGTAGTACCTACAGTTCCATCGTCAATTGAATATATTTGTATTCTTGTTCCCGTACCAGGATCGGTTTCAAATCTACCATAAGCATGTGAAAATTTACAATCAAATGGTAAAACCATCATATGGGATTCACGCGCTCCGTTTAAAGATGTGACATCATCAGTTCCCTTAATTGGAAGATATGACAGAGATGTGGTTTGAATATCACAATTTAAAGTAAGTATATGGGGAACGACATAATTACCCAATGTACCGAATGATCCCGTTGATTGAGCAGAACCACTAAGTATGGTGTGATTAGCATTATGAATAAGATCAGTATTTATCTGACTCTCACCAGCATCTCTTCCTGGTAAGATCACCCATCTTCTGCTACCATAATTGGCACCATTGTTCACATAAATACCAGTTGGTACTGCATTTACACTGGAACCGGATGATGCCGCTATCTCAACACTTTGGTTAAAACCGTTACCTTGAGTTCCATAAAAATTATTATTATACACCCCATGTATGACACGAGCGTAATCACCATCAGAATATTTTTGTGTAGTTCTAACTCCTAAGTATTCCGGAACAAAAGGACCACCACTATTACCCAATGGATCTTTAGTAACAAAGAAAACACCACTGCCATTTGAAACCGGATTTGGTTGAGTGCTATGTAGGGATATGGCTCTTGCAATCTTATCTCCAGTTTCTTTTTCAACACCATCAAAAGAAGTTATTGTTCCACCATTGGCTTCAAATCGAATATGTTGTGGAGTTGTTGTTTTTATCGAAGCAGTAAAGTTAGAACTATTGGACAGTTTAGTAAAAGATCCAGTGTCCAATGTAAAACCACCGATTTCTCCAGCAGTTGCTCTTACCGTTCCTTGCATTTCCAATCCAGCAGAAGATGCTGATAATACCGTGGTGTTGGCATCGGTCTTTATTTCAAACGCATCACTACTGATTGAGATATGTTCCCCACTTGTACTTCCTATTGTAGTGGTGGCACCATAGGAAGCAAGTTCAGTTCCATCATCAGCTTTTAGAATATTTAATCCAGTTGAAGTTATTTGAACAGCTGATGCAACAGAAGCGGAATCTACCAATTGTTGTGCTGTTTGAGTAGCTAATGAAGCAGAAACATCATTTGACGAACCACTAATCGCAGCAGCTAATTGAGCAGAACCCGTTACCGTGCCAGTAGGTAAACTTCCGACAGATAAGGTTCCAGCAAATGTAGCATCACCCGAAGAGTCTACAGAGAATTGATTTCCCATTCGGATACCCTTGGCATCCATCTGTAATCGTATATCACTCCCATCTTTTAATCTAAAGCTACCAGAGTCAATAAAGGTATGAGCGCTATCTGTCGATCCAATAGTGGTGGTTGTTCCAAAGGAAGCCGATACCTTACCATTTGTTAAAATATTAACACTTAAAGTAGATGCTGAAATGTGTGTTTTAGACGAATCCCCAATAATGATTCCATCAGGAACAAACTTACCCAATACCGTGCTATCGTCTTTTATTTCAAATCCAGCAGAACTAATTTTTACATGTTCAGCATCTTGTAAACCTACAAATACATTAGCACCATACTCGGCAAGTTTTGCTGAGGAATTATTTAATATGTTTAATCCAGTTGAAGTAATTTGAACAGAAGAGGCAACTGAGGCAGAATCAACTAATTGTTGAGCCGTTTGTCCAGCCAACGAAGCAGATACAGCATTTGATGAACCACTAATTGCATCAGCTAATTGTGCTGAACTTGATATTGTACCTGGTGCACTAACCGTAAGAGTTCCTGAGAATGAAGCATTACCTGAAGAATCAACAGAAAATTGGTCACCCATTCTGATACCTTTAGCATCCATTTGAAGTCGTATGTCACTTCCATCCTTTAATCTAAAGCTACCAGAATCGATAAGTGTGTGAGCAGCATCTGTTGAACCTATGGTTGTGGTTGTTCCAAAGGAAGCCGATACTTTACCATTTTGTAAGATATTAATTTCAGTTGTTGATGCTGAAATATGTGTTTTGCTTGTATCACCAATTGTAGCACCACCAGGTACAAATTTTCCAACAACTGTAGCATTGTCTTTTAATTCTAAACCAGCACTTGATATTTTTACATGTTCAGCATTTTGTAACCCAACAAATACATTTGCACCAAATTCAGATATTTTAGCATTTGAAGAATTTAAAACATTTATACCCTCACTTGTTATCTGTACAGAAGAAGCAACCGAAGCAGAATCTACTAATTGTTGAGCCGTTTGAACAGCTAATGAAGCAGAAACATCATTTGACGAACCACTAATCGCTTGTGCTAACTGTGCTGATCCTGTAACTGTACCCGTAGGTAAACTTCCAACACTAAGTGTACCACTAAAGGAAGCATTACCAGAAGCATCTACAGAGAATTGATCTCCCATTCTGACACCATTGGCATCTAAAATAATTCTTTCATTACTTCCTTCTTTTAATCTTAAACTACCAGAATCGATAAATGTGTGAGCACCCGATGTTGGTCCTATTGTCGTTGTTGTTCCAAAGGAAGCCGATACTTTACTATTTGTTAATATATTAACACTTAAAGTAGATGCTGAAATGTGTGTTTTGGTAGTGTCCCCAATTGTAACTCCATCAGGTACAAATTTACCCAATACAGTATTATTATCTTTTAATTCTAATCCACTTGAACCAATCTTAACATGTTCAGCATTTTGTAATCCAACAAAAACATTAGCTCCAAATTCTGAAATAACATTGTTTGAAGCATTTAAAACATTCATACCAGCCGAAGTAATTTGAACAGAAGAAGCAACAGAAGCGGAATCAACCAATTGTTGAGCGGCAGCTGCAGCTAGTGAAGCAGATACTTCAGCACTTGAACCACTTATAGCATCAGCCAATTGAGCAGAAGCAGTTATCGTACCACTCGGTAAACTACTTACAGATAGAGTTCCTGAAAACGATGCATTTCCACTTGAGTCAACGGAAAACTGATCTCCCATTCTGATACCATTGGCGTCCATGATGAGTCTTTCATTACTTCCATCTTTTAATCTCAGACTACCAGAATCAATAAAGGTATGAGCACTTGATACAGGTCCTATCGTTGTAGTAGCACCAAAAGAAGCAGTTACCTGTGTACCTCTTCTGATATCAACGGAGTCACTATCTATATGTAAATTTTGTTTAGTTCCCGTACTCTCCCCAACAGTAACAGTTGTACCATAACTGGCTAATGTAGCCCCACTTGTATTTTTTAAATCCATTCCATTTGAATTCAATACGACTTGTGTTGCCATAGAAGCAGAAGCAAGTTGTAAGGCGGCAGCTTTAGCAGCAGCGGAAGCAGAATCAGCTCCAAATGAACCACTAATTGCTTCTGCTAATTGTGCTGAACCACTAACCGTTCCTTCGGGAAAACTTCCAACGGAAATAGCACCATTGAATGTAGCATTACCAGATGAATCCAAAGTGATACCATTTGATACAGAACCAATTTGGACACCATCTTCATTCATTGTAATTCTATCCGTAGTTCCATCTTTTAATTTTAATGTTGTGGATGTAATTTCTACATGTTCCGAGTTGGAATCACCGATTGTAGTAGTTGCCCCAAATGCAGCAACATTAGTACCAGCAGTATAGACATCAACTCCATCTGATTTTACAAATACATAATCATCAGTTGCAGCTCCGTAAATATAAGCACCCGTACTTCCCAATCTAACATTTCCAATAACAGCATTTCCAGCATTTGCAGCAGGACCAATATTCATTCCCGAATCATTGATATGAACTTTCTTTTCATTATTTGTATATAAAGCAATATCTGCAGAACCAATAACAACTCTATCATGACCTACGGTTCCAGCTGTTCCATTTAGTGTAATAGTTCCACCTTGCATTGTTACATCAGAACCAAATTGAGCTCTTGTGGTTGTTCCATCTTTAACAAATAAACCCTCAGAACTCATTGAAATATGACCATCAGCCGTATTACCAATACTTGAAGTCGCACCAAAGAAAGCCTGTTTTACACCAGCAGCAACTACATCTACACCATCCGATTTTACAAATACATAATCATTTGTAGCGGCACCATAAACATAAACACCATCACTACTTAACCTAACATTACCAATTGTAGGATTACCAGCACTTGCAGCAGGTCCAATATTTAAACCACTATCGTTTATATCAATTTGTTTTACATCATTTGTATAAAGAGATATTGCGGCACTTCCAATTACAAGTCTATCATCATCTCCACCACCAGTAGTTCCCTGTAATGTTATCGTTCCACCCTTTATTACGGTATTAGCACCAAATGTAGCTACATCAACACTATCGGTGGTTACTGTCATTCCACTATTACCAAGAGTTACTTTATCATTATCACCATCAGCTTTTATAGCAACGGCATCATCTGTTACAAAAACTCCTGTACTAGCATCGTTACCAAATATCGTTACACCATCCCCATCTATCACAACCGTATCTGATGTGTCTCCATGAGCTCCACCTATCGTCCAAGTAGAACCTCTAAGTTCTGCTAAAGTAGTTTCAAAATTTCTAAATCTTATACTTCCAGATGTTACCTTTACATGTTCTGTACCTAAAGTACCGACAGTTACATCTTTGGTTAAAAATGCCCTTTCGGTAAATAAACCAAAACCACCTCTTGTACCAACTTTAGCACTTGATAATCCACTAAGATCACCGAGCCTAGCTTTTAATTCTATATCATAAATAGCACTTCCAGTTCTTTCTACAATATCAATATAAGGTGTTTCATTAGTAGTTGGATTTGCATTTAATCTTATGTATCCACTTCCACTTATTCCCGTAGATACTACAACTTGTCCAGGTTCATAATCTTGCGGTGGATTAGCAATATCACCGAGAGAACTTGAATCCACATTATTAGGTAATGAACCACTATAACCTCTAACAACAAAAAGTTTACCACTAAAATTTGTATCACTTGAAGGATCAAGTCTTGATGCACTTTGAACTAAAATATATTCAGTAGAAAATCCAGTTGCACTAACTTTCTTTAAACTCAATATCTCACCAACACCACCATAACTACCAGTAAATCCACTAACATTATCAACACTCATTGTTGTGTAACTAGCAGATATTGTACCCGAACCACTTAATACAGTTGAGTTTGCCACATATAATTGTCCACCTACAGCATTTACAGTTTCCTTTTCAAATACAGCAGTTTTCATCGTTCCACGAATTGTGGCATTTTCAAATTCAGCAGTTCCGTTATTTAAAGCAGATATTCTCCACCCTTTAACACCACTGGCAAAATCCGATGTCTCTATTGTACCAGTAGAAGTTATGTTAATATTATCTGAAAATAATCTATCTGAACCAAGACTCCAACCACCAATAGTTCCACTTGTTGCTTTTAATAATCCAGCCTTTGTGACACTAAAAGGTGCTGAAGCAAATGTAGCATGACCTAATTGAATACCATCATCAGCATCAGCTATAAAGACATTATTTGAACTACCAAGTGATATCTTTCTATTAGAAGCATCCAATGTAAAATTAGAATCTGTAGATACTAATGTGTCACCACTTATATTAAATCCAGCGATCACACCACCAGTAAACAATACATTTGATCCTGTTATTTGACCACTTGATCTCAATACCAATCCATTAGCAGAACTTGTTATTTCGGTTGAGTTTATCCTAAATCCACCAATCTCACCTGTTGTTGATTTTATAAATCCACCCTTAGTAACACTAAAAGGAGCATCACCAAATGTAGCATCTCCTAATTGAATACC
>ERZ1046367.1179-NODE-1179-length-15747-cov-29.245093_pt1 | contig 15747 bp, 10 predicted proteins | sample MGYA00383091_ERZ1046367 | MGnify/ENA primary metagenome ERZ1046367 (study PRJEB29581, sample SAMEA5548361) | metagenome | biome: marine; feature: coastal; material: water | depth 50 m | study: Short-term variability in the microbial, nano- and picoplankton... | reverse complement strand
ATATATTGTGTTAGTAACAGATACAAATGGATGTACAACAACAGAAACTATCACGATCACAGAACCTACTACATCATTAAGTTCAATAATATCACCTCATCATTTAACATCTTGTTTAATTACAAATGGTAGTATTAATTTAACGGTTATTGGAGGAACTTTACCGTATACTTACCTTTGGAATAATAATGATACAACTGAGGATATTTCCCTTCTTCCAGCTGGAAATTATTCTGTAGTAATTACAGATTCAAACGGATGTAATGATACTAATAGTACTACAGTAAATCAGCCCTCAAACAATTTGTCATTATCTTTAAGTTCTCCTTCAAATAATGGATATAACATTGATTGTTTTGGAAACAGTACTGGTAGTATTATTGCAAGTTCTACTGGAGGTAATGGAAATATAACTTACTCTTGGTCTAATGGAGATACTATTCAAAACATTTCAAACTTGTCATCTGGCCCGTATTCTGTTACCATAACGGATTCTATTGGATGCTTTTTAGTTGATAGCATTACTTTAAATGAACCATCTGAACTTTCCTCAGTTTACTCAACTACAAATGTTCTTTGTAATGGAGATAGCACCGGTTCAGCCACAGTAATATTTAGTGGAGGTGTAACAGATTATTTATTAAGTTGGACAACTTACATATACCCACTACCTAATGGGTTAAATACGTTTGTTACTCCAGTTGGGGTGCCTGCAGGAGTTTATCCTTATTCTGTAATGGATATAAATGGTTGTTTGCATTTTGATACAATTACTATAACAGAACCAGATAGCTTATCGGCAACTGCTACTATTTCAGATTATAATGGATATAATATTTCATGCAATGGAGAAAATGATGGTTCTATAGATTTAAGTATTGTTGGAGGAACTGGAAATTACACTACAACATGGACAGGTGCAAATGGATATTTTAATGTTGCAGAGGATATCTATACTTTAAGTGCTTCTGATTATGATTATACAATCACTGACGCTAATCAATGTGTAAATTCAGGATCTGTTACTATTACAGAACCTACCCTAATAATTGCTACATTATCTGCTACAAACGTAAGTTGTAATGGAGGGGATAATGGAACAGCTATACTTACATTAAGTGGTGGTACTGGAACATTAATTGAGAACTGGGGAGGAAATAACCCTATGATGCTTTCCTCTGGAACATATACATATGTACTAACCGACTCTAACCTATGTATAGATTCAGGATCCGTTACTATTACGGAACCATCTGAGATTACAATTATTACCGACTCTGTTATAGATGTTAGTGTTTATAATGGAAATGATGGGGAAATCTATACTTCATCAAATGGTGGGGTTGGCAACTATACCTATAATTGGAGTGGTCCTAATGCATATTCCTCGAATACTGATGATATTTCATCACTATATTATGGTTATTACATTATTATTGTTACTGATTCACTAAATTGTTCTAATTCTAATACGATTTTTGTAGATCAACCTCCATCACTTAATGTTTCTATTGATGCGATAGTCAATGTACTTTGTTTTGGAGAGTGTAATGGACAAATTAATATTACAGCAAATGGTGGAGATTCAGTATACTTTTATAATTGGACAGGTCCAAATGGATTTAGTTCTACAGATCAAGATTTAGATAGTTTATGTGCAGGAACTTATGAATTGACTCTCTCAGATACTACAAGTTCAGTTTATACTACGATTGTTGTTGATCAACCAACGCAATTGCAAATCATTACAAGTGCAGATACTGCTCTTTGTTATGGAGGTACAGCTCAAGCGTCTGCCTTTACTTATGGAGGAATTTTACCATATACTTATCTTTGGGATAATAATTCTTCATCTACTAGCGCTAACTTGTCTGCAGGAGTTCATTATATTAATGTGACTGACTTTAATTTATGTTCTATTTCTGATTCTGTTCTGATTATTCAAAATGATTCTATGAATATCTCAGCCAAAATCACTGATATTAGTTGTTATGGATTAACAGATGGATCAATTGAAATTAATGTGGATACAGGAGGAGGAGGAGTTTCACCATATTCTTATGATGATAATAATGGACAATCATTTCAAAGTAGTAATATATTCTCAAATTTAACTGCTGGCATATCACGATATATAATTATGGATGCAAATGGTTGTACTGATTCTATTATGCTAAGAATTACTGAACCAGACAGTTTGTCTGTAATATTAAATTCAACAGATATAATCTGTTATGGAGATAGTAATGGATCTGCATGGGTAGATTCTGTTTCTGGAGGGACTAGCCCATACACATACTTATGGAGTAATGGAGAGACAACACAAAATATAACTGGACTCGCTGCAGGACTAGTAAATATTATAGTAACTGATGATAACAATTGTTTAGCTACAAATTCTGTAATTATTACGGAACTAAACAACCCTGTAATTGTTATGATTACTATAAACGGAACTACATTAGAAGCTACTCCAGGTTTCCTTTCTTATCAATGGATAGATGAAAATGGAAATAATATTCTAGGAGCAACGTCACAAAACTACACTCCTAATACTAGTGGATACTATTCTGTTAAAGTTATGGATAATAACGGATGTAATGGGGAATCAGAGGTAAAAGAATTTAATATTATTATTGACGCTGTTGAAGATATAAGTTCTCATCTAAATGTCTATCCAAACCCCACAGATTCATGGATTACTATTGAATCAAAAGTAAAAATAGATTCAGACATTAATATATTAAATGTTTTCGGAGAAGTTGTTGAAACTATTGATTATAAACTTTTTAACGATAACTTTGAAAAAATAAATATGTCTAATTTTTCAAAAGGAATTTATCTAATTCAACTTATTAACAATCAAACTATTATTAACCACAAAATCATTTTGCAATAAATTAAAAATAAATACTTAATTTGGCAAATATAAATTAGAAACTTAAAAATATGTTTAAGAAAATATCAAAATTCAGTCTACTTCTAGTAATATCTGTATTAACATCATTAAATTCACTAAATGCAAAAGTTACAATCGATAGTTTAAATCGTTCAGATAATATGAAACCTTTTACATGGGAAGTAATTTCTGGAGTTGAGAAATTAGTCCCTACAAAAGACATGTCAAAAAATTCAGTAAAAAAACTTAATGAAGGAAACTCTCTATACAGTGAAGGAATAGAGATGATGAAAAATAACAATTACTCTGGAGCAATTGAAAGATTCTCACTTGCTAGAAAGAGTTATAAAAGAGCAAAAATAACTCAAGACGATTACAACTACATAAATATTAATCAAGCTCTTTGTTGTGCTAGTTCAGGTAAAGAAAAAGATTTTGCAGTTGCAAGCAGATATATCAGTCTGGTTACCTCTAAAATAGAAAAAGAAAAAGAATGGTTGTATAATCTTGCAATATCTAATAACATGATAAAAGAATATGACGCAGCTGTTTCTAACTTAACCTTAGCTATTCGACTAGATGAAAACTATTTTCAGTCCTACATTACTTTAGAAGCTATTCACAGAAATAATGGGAATAAGTCAAATGCAGATAAAGTAAGGGATAAAATGGAAATTGCTGAATCAAGACTAATAAGAAAAGAACAGAGAAACAAGAGAAAAGGTAAAGTAGATAAGGATGATAAATCAGATCTACAAGAATTTATTTTTGAAGGTGTAAGGCCGGATATTACAACACTTAAAATTGTAAAAGATGATGATAATCTTCAGTTTAATAAAGTTTCACAAATTAAAGATAGATCAATGAAACTTGTACAAGAAGGAGTTGGTGCATATAATAATGGAGTGAATGCCCTTGCAAGAAAGAATTACGATAATGCGATTGAAGAATTAAAACTTGCGGAAAAGACATTAAAGAGAGCTAAAATAAAAGATCACGGACTTAATTTCTCTAGAGGTCAACTTACTATAGCTTATTTATGTACTGGAGAGAAAAATAAATTAGGTCAAGTTAAACGGAATCTTAGAAATATTACAAATAAATTGTTTGATTCAGAAGATCTTGAAAAATCAAGAGATTGGACATATAATATGGCTGTTGCAAATTATGACTATTCCACAAAAATGTTAATCAGATTAAATCCTGGATCTGACAAATGGATTGCAAAAGCAAAACAATCTAAGTTTCTAAAAGATGCAATCAGATTATTTAAACTGACAATAAGGCACGATAAACTTTACTTAAATCCTTACCAAAACTTATCCTATATTTACAAAGAACTAGGTGATGAGAATAAAGCTGAAAAATATCAGAAATTATTCGAAAAAAGAAGAGATGAATTGATTCGTTCTTTTGATAGAGAAGAGCAAATAAAAATGGGTCTTGAAAACGAATATGTATTTAGAATTCATTTGGGAAAATATGGAGAATATGAAGCTCCGGCAGACATGTTTGATGAACCCTATTTAATTACTGTACCAATAAACGAAAGAATTACTGCTTATCTTTCTGGGATGTATTTCACTCTTGATGAAGCAATAGAATATCAAAAAGAAATGAAGAAGAAAGGTTATCTAGATGCTTATATTGTTGCTTATAAAGATGGAGATAAGATAGATCTTTAAAAAGCTTCTTTTTGCCCTTTGATCATATTCCAGGATGTTAGAAAAATTAGTTTTAGATCAAGTAAAAGAGACCAATTCTCTAAATACCAAATATCATACTCTACTCTATCTTTCATGTCTTCAGTGGTTTTTGTCTCACCTCTAAATCCATAAACTTGAGCAGCTCCAGTGATACCAGGCTTTACTAACTGACGTACCATATAATCTTCAATCAATTTTGAATATTCATCTGTATGTTTTATCATATGAGGCCTTGGTCCAACAATTGACATATCACCAAATAACACATTAAAAAATTGAGGAAATTCATCAATATTTGTTTTTCTAATGAACTTTCCAATCATAGTAATCCTCATATCATTTCTTGTAGCTTGAAGTTCATCAGCATCTTTATTTAAAGCCATTGAACGAAATTTATAACAAATAAAATCTTTATTATTAACTCCTGATCTCATCTGTTTAAAAAACACAGGACCTTTTGATGTTAATTTGATAATAAGAGCGATTATTGGAAATACTATTGGAAAAACAAAAAGGATAACAGATAGTGAAAAAAGAATATCGAATATTCGTTTATACATTCTATTCATTTCATCCTGCAAAGGCTCATCTCTAAGTGTAATTACTGGTAATGAACCATAGAAATTAACATGAATTTTTCTAAAGAGAAAAGAACTGAAATCTGGCAAAATTCTTAATCTTATCATGTTTTTATCTGAGAAAGAAAGTAAATTATGAATTATATTATCTTCATTCATTCCCATAGCATAATAAATTTCATCTATTTTATTATCAATACAGAATTCTTCTAACTCAGATATATCTTTAGAATCTACACTAGAAAAATCATAATGTTTCTTAGCTTCCTGATAATAAAAAACTGATAGTAACTTAAATCCATGAGATTGTGATGACTGAAAAAATTTATACATCTGATGCGATACACTTCCAGTGCCAACCAAAACAACTCTCCGATAATTATAACCAGAAACTCTATATCTTTTAATAAAAGCCAATGCAATAAACCTCCATAGAATTACTACAATAAAATCTATTATATAGGTATATAATATTAACTGCCTGCTAAACTGTTCGGAAGCTTTTATACTAAATAATAATGCTGTAATTATTAATGCATGTGTAACTCCTGCTTTTATAGTATTAGATACAATATGTTCTAAATGGTCTACTCTAGAAAAAGTATAAAGAGAAAACATTGATGAAACTAATATCCATGAAAAATTGAAAACTAACAACAAGAAAATATAGTTCTCTTTTAATTCAATTGTATCAAATTTCAGGAAATAAGCTAAAACAAATGCGAAATTAATTAAGATAATATCTCCTGAACCAAGGAAAAACCACATTTTTCTATCTGTATTTCTCATTTTTCAAGGTTTTCAGCAAATATACTTAGAATTATTCTTTTAAAGAAGAAATTAAATAACTCTCATAATCAGAAATTACTTTCTCCCAGGAGTAATTTTGTCTTATTTTCTCAACATTATTAGATATAAAATTATTTCTTTCAATTATTTCTGACTGATTTAATAAAGGAATAATACACTTCTTACAGCTAAAGTAAAAAGCATCATTTCCCAGAATAGCTTTATTAAATTCATTATCATGAGCACAAATTAATGCATGAGAACTCATTGCCTCTAATAAGGATGGATTTGTTCCTCCAACAGTATGCCCATGAAAATAAAGATTTGAATTCTTTCTAAGAGTATCTAATTTCTTAATGCCAGAAACATATCCTAAATATATTATTCTATCATCATTAAATTTCTGTTTTATGTATTGTCCATATTTATTCTGAGTATTCCCAATCACCAAAAATTTTCTTTTTGTATCAGATTCTAAAACTGATTGTAATATAATTTCAATATTATTGTCTGGCTCCATCCTAGCAATTAACATATTATAACTATTAGTGATAAGATTATTCTCTTTCAGGATACTATCATCAATATCTGAAATAAGATTTGCTCCATATGGAATATACTTTGAATCTACTGAATATTTGTTCTTTAAATACCTTTGAATTCCAACTGAGTCTGAAATAAGATAATCGCTATATTTCACCGCTAATCTTTCTGCATAAAGCAGGAACCTCTGAACTAATTTTGAATATTTACTTCTTTTCCACTCTAAGCCATCCATATTTGTGATAATGACAGATTTTTTCGAAAACAACCAGTTCCAAACAGAACTTGATGTGTACCCTAACTGAAGAATAATATCAAAATTTCTTTTTCTAGAATCTAAAATGCAATTTAAGTCATAAATAAACTGACCAGCAGTACCAATCCTATCCTCCGGATCTTTACAATGAATTATATTGACACCATTCCACATTTTTTCTTGATACGGATGTGTAGAAGAATTGTACACATAAACCTCATGTCCTTTTCTTACAAATTCCTCTGATAGATATTGAGCAAACTGCTCATATCCTCCATAAAAATTCGGGATTCCTCTTGTTCCTAATATTGCTAATTTCATTCTTCTTGCGAATGATATCCGTTTACATTCTTTAAAAGAATGTGTTTTATAGCAAGATCATCTTGATTTTCTCTAAAATTAGAAATTTCTAATACCTTCTTTTCTATAATATCTAAAGTTAATTTTTCTTCTCTTGCTTGCATAATTCTTGGGTGTTCAGATTGAATGACATCATCACCAATTAATAGTTCTTCATAGAGTTTTTCACCTGGTCTTAATCCAGTAAATTTGATCTTTATATCTCCATTTGGATTTTCTGTATCAATTGGTTTTAATCCACTTAGGTGAATCATTCTATATGCTAAATCCAAGATTTTGATTGGATCTCCCATATCCAGAACAAATACATCTCCTCCTTTAGCCATAGCTCCAGATTGCAAAACTAATTGTACCGCCTCAGGAATCGACATAAAATACCTTGTGATATTTCTGTGAGTTACTGTAACAGGACCTCCTTTCTTTATCTGTTCTCTGAAAAGAGGAACAACAGAACCAGTAGAATCTAATACATTTCCGAACCTTACCATTGAAAAACAAGTAGAAGAATTTTCATCAGAGAAAGCTTGGAGAATAAGTTCTGAAAACCTTTTTGAAGCACCCATTACATTAGTTGGTCTAACCGCCTTATCAGTGCTAATTAATAGCATGTTCTCTACTTTGTTTTCGATTGCAGATTTAGCTACATTATAAGTTCCAACTACATTGTTATAAACACCCTCTGAAATATTCATTTCTACCATAGGAACATGTTTATATGCTGCTGCATGAAAAATCGTATTTATCTGATTCTCAGAAATTACCTTATTTATCTGATGAGAATTAGTAACCGTAGCAAGTTTTGGTATTATCTCAGACCTTTTTCTATTTTGTGACAATTCCTGATGTATAGAATATAAATTAAATTCTGAGTTTTCAAAAAGCACAATCTTTTTTGGTCCTAAATTAAGTATTTGTCTGCATAATTCAGAACCAATACTTCCTCCAGCACCAGTTATCAATATATTTTTTCCTTTTATGTTCTTCTTTAACAAACTTTCCTTAGGTACAACTGCATCTCTACCTAATATATCTTCAACCTGAACATGTTTAATACTATCTATAGTAACCTCTCCATTTACAATATTATCTACTGAAGGCAAAACCTTTACTTCTAATGGAAATTTAGATAATTTTTTCAGAATCTCTACTCTCTTACTTGCTGAAGCAGATGGGATAGCAAGTAAAATTAATTTAACATCAAACTTTTTTATTACTTTCTCTAAATTTTCAAAAGGAAAAATTTGAATATAATTAATAATTGTTCCTTGCTTTTTTTTATTATCATCTATAAAAGCAACTGGAGCGTAATCCATACTCTTTGTTAAGCTCTCAACAAGTTGAATTCCAGCATTTCCTGCTCCATAAATAATCGTTTGTTTTCTTTTATTAACGCTAGTATCCCAAGAATATATCATCCCTTTTAATAAAAATCTTGAAGTAATTATAAAAGTATTGGAAATAAACCAGAACATAATAATTATAGATCTTGGTAAAACATGATTGATTTCAAGGAAATACCCTCTTCCATAATAATGTATAAAAGTTACAATAATACAAGTGATTGTAATAGACTGAAAAGAAGTTGTAATAACTTTTACTCCAGCATATTGTAACACAGATCGATACAATCCTGTTTTTATAAATAAAGGAATGGCAATAATTGGCACTACAATAATTAACCACCAATTAGTGATAATGTGTTTACTAATAAAATCATCAGATTGCAAGAAAAAAGCAAGCCATAACGAGAAAATTAGTATTACAATATCAAAAGATAATGTAATTATCTGTTTATAAAATCTATCTAATGTTAAAAGTCTATTTTTCAAAAGCTTCTTTTATTTTATTTATTATTCTACTTAAATCTTCATCAGATAAATTACTCCCAGATGGTAAACAAAGTCCATATTTAAATAAATATTCCGAATTATCTCCTCCATAAGCAGGATATTCCTTAAAAATTGGTTGCATATGCATAGGTTTCCAAAGTGGTCTAGATTCAATCTTATCCTTTTCTAAAAACAATCTTAATTCTTCTTTGGTAATTTTTGAATCTTCAGAAATTAGAATTGTTGTTAGCCATCTATTTGAATAGAAACCTTCTATTTCATCCGGAAAAGAAATTTCTTTAATCTCAGAAAGTTGTGTTTTATAAAAATTAAAAATCTCTCTTCTTTTTTTCACTCTATCTTGCAAAACCTCTAACTGGCCTAAACCAATAGAAGCGGAAACATTACTTAACCTATAATTGTAACCAATATGAGTATGCTCATAATGTGGAGCATCATCTCTAGCTTGTGCAGATAAGAATTTTGCTTTATTAATCATTTCAGAATCTGAAGAGATAAGAGCTCCACCACCTGAAGTTGTAATTATCTTATTTCCATTAAAAGAATAAATTCCAAAATCTGACATACAACCAAGAGGTTTCCCAAAATAAGTAGATCCTAAACCTTCAGCAGCATCTTCAATAATTGGAATGTCATATTTATTTGAAATTTCTAAAATCTCATTCATTTTTGCTGGCATACCATACAAATGAACCAAAATAATTGCTTTTGGTTTTTTGCCTCTTGTTATTCTGTCTTTTATTGCTAATTCTAAGAATTCTGGACTCATATTCCAAGTATCTAACTCAGAATCTATAAAAATAGGAGTTGCTCCCTGATAAACAATAGGATTTGCTGATGCAGAGAAAGTAAATGAAGAACAAAGCACCTCATCCCCATTCTGAATTCCTAATAATATTAATGCCAAATGTATCGCTGAGGTTCCTGAAGATACCGCTGCAATATCTTTTCCTAAAGAGATCTCCGATAACTTTTCTTCGAATTTATTCAAATGTGGACCAACAGGAGCTATCCAATTTAAATCAAATGCCTCGGTTACATACTTAAATTCGTTTTCTCCCATATGAGGGGAAGAAAGCCATATTTTTTTATTTTCCATTTAATAGGATGTTCTGAATATAGTTGCAAAGATAATTTTAATGTCTAACCAAAGGGATTGATTTTTATAATATTCCAAATTCACTTTTACTTTATCTGGAAAAATAACCTCATCATTATATTTCTGTGGATCATCTTGTGCAGATAAAATTTCTTCTTCATTTACATATTTTAAACTAGCCGTTCCTGTTATTCCAGGTCGTAGTTTTAATACTTTTCTATCTTCTCCTTTCAAATTATCTGCATAACCCGGAACGTCTGGTCTAGGTCCTACTAAACTCATTTCTCCCTTTAAAACATTCCACAATTCAGGAAGTTCGTCTAATTTATATTTTCTTAAGAAAACTCCTATTGTAGTTATTCGGTCATCACCTTTAGCGGTAGCAGTATTATTACTCTCCTGATTTATCATCATAGACCTAAATTTAATTAGAATGAATTGTTTCCCATCCTTACCAACTCTCTTCTGTGAAAATAGTATGGGTCCTGAGGAACCAATTTTTATAGCAAAAGAGATTAAAATTAATAATGGAAATAAAATTACCAATCCAAGTAATGAAGAAGAAAAATCAAAAATTCTTTTTATCATGACATTCTCTTTTTTATTGCATTAAAAGCATATCCTATAAAACAATAAGTACTATATATGATATTTAGATTCTCTACTTTTCTGTACACATCCCAAACTTCTTTTGCCGCCTTCCATTTTTTTGATGTATTTGATGTAGAAACGATTCTATAATACGCTAAATTCTCATCTAAACCATATGCAAAAAACCCTCTTCTCATAATAAGTAACCAAAGTGCCATATCATGAGAAGATCGAATATTTGGCATCTGAAAATCTCCGGTCTTTTCTTTATTAATAATTACAGTAAGGCAACCAATAATTGTGTTTTTTAAATAAGAATGATAACACATCTTCTTAGGAGCTGTAATTACTGAATGTTTGGTTTTTCCATCTTCTGAAATTGTCTGATAACTTGTAAATGAAAATGCAATATCCTTTTCATTCATAAATGAAATCTGCTTTTCTAATTTATTTTTTTTCCAAATATCATCCGAATCCAAAAAAGCAATATATTTTCCTTTTGCTTGTCTTATAGCAACATTCCTAGATGCAGCGGCTCCAATATTTTCTTCCAAAAAAATAGATTTTATTCTTTCATCTTTTTCTGAAAAATTAGATATAATATTTCTAGAATTATCATTAGAACAATCATCTACAATAATCATCTCCCAATTCTGAAATGTTTGAGAGATAACAGAATCTATACAATCCATAATGAATTTTGAGGAATTATAAGATGGAGTTATTATGGAAACAAGATTACTCATAATCTAATTGTTTTAATAAATCTGACAATCTAGTATTTACTAGTAATTCCTCCTTCTCATTTAGAACATCTTTCCAAGTTTCAAAACCGCTTGTTTTGATGTCATGTATTAATTCCTCTTCTCTAAAATTCTTGTCTAAAATAAATTCCATAGTTTCTTTAATCACTGTATTAGGCGACGTAATTAAATCTTCATATTTTAAAGTTAATATATCTTTATTTGGATTTTTTGCAATAAAGTCTAAGATTGAATTTACACTATATTTCCATTGTTCTGAAGCAACTTCTATTAATGTATCGTTACGATATAATTTTCTAAAACCTTTAAATCTTGGACCCCAAAAATCCCTCTTTCTTAATCCTAATAATACAAGACTCATTCTTAGATATCTTAATGAATTTGATATCAACATTAATAAAGTTAATCCATTATTAATTTTGTGGTATATTTCATGAAAAAAGTTTCTAAATCTTCTTCCTTCTTGATTTTCTAAGTTCCTATTACTAGATATCTTTCTTATATCTCCCTTGTATTTTCTTCTGGTAGAAACAGCGACATCTCTTCCGTCTCTTAAGATATGTATGAATTTGGTATTTGGAAAAACCTTGTTAACCAATTCTAATCTTAAACAATTAGCAGCTGTCTTTTCTAATAAGAAAGAAGAGTCTTTTCCTTTAAGTAATCTTCTAAAATCTTGTCTAACAAGCTTCACCTTATTAGGAGTGATTATATTCTCATCTATTTCATCTATTTCTAAAAATGGGAATCTCTTTTTCCAAAGGTCATTAATTTCATTAAGATAAATACAATCTATATTCTTTTTGATGGTTGTAGCGATTAGATGTGTTCCAGATCTAGCTGCTCCAATAATAATGATCGGTTGTAACTTATCTATTAAACTAAAAGCAAATGTTCTTTTTATCTGTTCATGAAGCAATACTCCATAAATCTTATTAAAGAAAGAATTCCATTTTAGAAAGTGAAAAAAGGGTTTGAATATATATAATAATTTAACTATTAATTTAAAGATATATCTATACTCTAGATGTAGAGTACAATAAGCTTTTCTAAAACCAAATTTCTCTATAAGATATCTTGGGGTATTTGTTTTATGCAACAAAGTTCTAGCCCCTATATTCACATATTTAAAAGAATGCTGATTTAAATAATATTTATTCATCTCATAATACAAGATGTAACTAGAATAATATCTCAGATATGAGGGATCGAACTTAACAGTAGAATAATCGCAATAATCATCAATAATCTTATTCTGGCTATACCCTACTAATTGATCATTTTCTTTCAAAAAAATACCCCAAAACTGCCAATCTCCTTCTAAATCTTGTAAATCTTTTATAAAAGTATCTCTATCTGATGGAAAAGATAATGATTCATATCTACTAAAGGCTTTTTGATATATAGAATATGCATTATCTGAAAGAAACTCAACATCAATTTCCTTTACATATAATTTTTTATTAGCCCTTCTAATCTTGCTTCTAGTGTTTCTACTATAATCCTTAAGTTGCATTGGATTGTCACAGATTACATACCAAAATTCTGATTCATCTTTTTGGTCAAAACCTGAAGTCCATCGAGCAAAATATGAATTAGTCTCGATTATTTTTTTATCAATATCTCTGTCATCCACCTCTATATGAGGTGGTGTCAAAGGTATAAGCGCTTTATTATATTTTCTCCAATTATTCATTCGATATTCTTTGTAAACTTAGTCTCTCTCTTATGAATAATGCCAACATAATAAACATCAATCTATTATCTACTATATCTCCACTTACTAAAGCGTTAATCAAAAAATAAGAAAATAGTACAAAAGTTATCCTGACAGAATAGTAATTCTCTTGGAAAAATAATAGGAATAGTGATGAATCTAAGATTGTTATCAATAAAATAACAAACAACAATAAAACTACTATTCCTGATTCATTTATTAATTCAAGAAAGATATTATGTGAGTATTGAGTATCTTCATGTTGATGATTAGAGAATTTATTGGACTCCTGAGCCCAATTACCTATACCAACACCAAAAGGTGCCTTAGGAACTAATTTAACAGATCTTCTTACTCTGTCTATTCTGGCGTATGATCCTATTGACATATTAAATATCCTAGATGTAGATTGTGAACCCGCTCCTTTATCATTCTCTGTTAACGAAAGTGTAGTGATTGATGTAAATCCTAAGAAGCTAATAACAACTACCTTAATAAAATTTTTTCTGAATGAAAATAAGAAATATAAACACAATATAATGACAAAAGCATATAATGGACCTCTGCTTCCTGCGGTAAATGACATAAATAAAAATAAAGGAATTAATAAATATAGATATTTACTATACTTATTCTTATTAAATAATATAACTAATACAGCAAACATCATCCACCTTGAAAAAACTATTGGACCTCCTCCCATTGCAGTTATTCTTCCTCCTTCAAAAGAAGAGATTTCTTCTAAGTTAAATAACCCTAATAATAATAACATTGTAGAAACTCCAACTAATATCCAAAGAAATTTATTTATATCTTGTTGATTTAATACCTCAATAGCAATATAACACGAAGGAATTACAATAAGAGAAAAGAAAATAAACTTATCTATTCCGTAATCATTAGCACCAAAGATCATCCAATTTATCAGATTAATAATTACTAATAGAATAAAAAACAAATAAAATATGAACTTTGATACACTTATAGTCATTGTCTTATTCTTTAAAATAAGAAGAAGTGCGCTAATGAAATAGAAGATAGATATTATTAATGTAATATTTATATTGTAAATCGCTAATCTTTCATCATAGAGATGACCGATAGAGAGCATTCCAGCAGCTGAAAACAAATATATATTTTTAATAATAAAATCTAACATTATTCTATTCTAAATATTATCCTCCTAAGAGAAAATATGAATATATAAACTAATTTGTTGAATATTGAAAATTTACCATTTTCAATTCTATATATATCTTCTAGATGTTGAGATTTAAAATGGTTTCTCCAATCTCCAGACTTCCCCTTTCTTATTAATCTTGATTTATTTCTCTTAACTGTTGAATAATAAGTTGATTCACCTTTTTCTAGTTGATCTCTCATACTATTAATAGAAGTCTGCTTCTTTATTCCTAATATCTCTTCATCTGAAAGATTGCCTAATGATAACTGAGTAGATATTGCTCTTACATTATCATCAAAACTCAAAAGAAGATCTTCATAACTGAAGATCTGATTAGAATTAAAATAATATAAATACATATTGTTAATTTCAGCAATTTCATAAGCTTTGTATCTACCTATCAAATTAAAATAAGTATTAAATTTTAATCGAACATAGTATTTCTGTTTAATATGATAATAATGTGATACTATTGCATCTTTAAGGTCTCTATGAATGAAAATAAACTTTACAGAATCGTCATAATTCCTGCGTAAAGTTGATTTTTTATAAAAATGAGATTTAGTAACATAATTATACCTCGAATAATCCTCTGTTTTCAAAAAATCTGACAATTTACTTTCTACTATTGTTGTTGGTCCATAGATATTATTTGTATACTTCTCTTTTGTATTTATAATTTTAATCTTCTTAATCTTCAAAATCTCACAGATAATTACGTGTAACCAGGTAGATCCTGATTTAAAAGTACCATTACATATAATTAACATTTATTCAATTTCTTTTACTAACATTAGCGGTATAAATACAAATAATAACCTTGCGTCATTTAAATCTCCACTAACCATACTATTAAGAAATAAAAAGGCAAAGGTATAAAACATCATATTTCTTGTTTCCCTTTTATTGAATAGATTGATTTTAAAAGATAATAGGGACTGAAGTAGATATATCATAAAAACTAGAAAAGTAAGAATACCAAATTCACAAAGTATTTCGAAAAATAAATTATGAGGATAAAATAAGTCTTTATTCTTAAAGAAACTAGGATCTTCCGTGTATTCTACAAAATTTCCAGAACCAACTCCTAATGGATACGATATTATTTCTTGAATAGAGGACTCGAAAATATATGATCTATTATTAGGTTTGTTGAATCCTCCTTCTCCTATATTCATAAATACTCTAGACACATTATTATATTGTAATAATTGATCAAATATTCCTGTAAAAAAGAGAATGGAAATAAGAAATGACAATAATATAATTGTCCTAAAAAATACTTTCCTGAAATTGAAGAAGAAATATAATATCATAACAAGAAATAAAGAAAATATTGGACCTCTACTACCAGTAAATAATGAGGCAAGAATAAATAAAATCATATAAATAAAATTAAACCTTTTTATTTT
>ERZ1046367.1156-NODE-1156-length-16049-cov-9.867200_pt1 | contig 16049 bp, 11 predicted proteins | sample MGYA00383091_ERZ1046367 | MGnify/ENA primary metagenome ERZ1046367 (study PRJEB29581, sample SAMEA5548361) | metagenome | biome: marine; feature: coastal; material: water | depth 50 m | study: Short-term variability in the microbial, nano- and picoplankton... | reverse complement strand
CTTTATAAGTGGATAGTTTTAAGTCCAAGATTTGTTGAAAACACATTTAGAAAAGCTCTTGGTTTCTCTGTAATAAGTGATAACTCAATTAAAAATATTATTGACAGAAGGAATCAAGTAATGAGTCCTGTTATTTCTTTGAGTTATGATGACCCTATTTGGTTTGAAAGAGCTGCATTTCAGTACATGTATGATATTGATGGTAATACATTTCTAGATGCATACAATAACATACCAATTGTTGGACATTCACACCCAAAAATATTCAATGATGCAAAAAAACAAATGTCCAAGCTTAATACAAATACAAGATATATATACGATATTCTTCCAAAATATGCAGAAAAAATACTTTCAAAATTTCCTGATAGTCTAAATAAAATATACTTTTTAAATTCTGGAAGTGAAGCTAGCGACTTAGCTATTAGGTTGGCCTTCTCACATACTAAATCAAATAAAATAATGGTAATAGAGAATGGTTATCACGGTCATACTCAAACAGGAATAGACATAAGTGATTATAAATTTAATGCTGAGAATGGCCAGGGCAAAAAAGACTATATATTAAAAGTGCCTATGCCTAATGTTTACAATGGAAAATATACTAAAAATGATGGTTCAGCTGGAAAAATGTATGCAAATGATGCAATAAAAGAAATGAAAAATTCTGAATCGTCAGTAGCTGGCTTTATTTGTGAACCTATTATAGGATGTGCAGGTCAAGTTTGTTTGCCAAAGGGATATTTAAAAGCTGTCTATTCTGCTGTAAGGACTCAAGGAGGAGTGTGTATTAGTGACGAGGTTCAAACTGGTTTTGGAAGGCTTGGTGAAGCATTTTGGGGATTTCAAATTCATGATGTAATTCCTGATATTGTAGTAATTGGTAAACCAATGGCAAATGGACATCCCATTGGTGCTGTAATTACTACAAATAAAATTGCTGAATCTTTTAATAATGGAGTTGAGTTTTTCAGCTCATTTGGAGGGAATCCAATCTCATGCGCAATAGGATTATCTGTGTTAGAAATAATAGAGGAGGAAGATTTACAAAAAAATGCTAAAATTGTAGGAGACTATTATATATCTTTATTAAAAAGCCTTCAAAATAAACATAAATGCATAGGTGATGTTAGGGGAAAAGGATTATTCATTGGAATTGAAATAGTCAAGGATAATACTACTTATCCAAATAAAACTTTAGCTAATAAAATAAAAAATGAATTGAGGGAAACTAATATACTCGTGGGAACTGACGGACCAAATGGAAATGTATTAAAGACTAAACCTCCCTTATGCTTTAATAAAGAAAATGCTAAAATGGTGGTAACAAAAATTGATCAAATTCTTACTAATAACAAATAATTATGACTCCACGAATGAAACATACTTGGAGATGGTATGGTCCTAATGATCCTGTATCACTTAAAGATATTTGTCAAGCTGGTGCTAAAGGAATTGTAAATGCCCTTCATGAAGTTCCAAATGGAGAAGTTTGGCAAACGTCCGATATAAAAAAAAGAAAGAAGATAATAGAAAAAACTGGTTTAACATGGGATGTAGTAGAATCACTTCCTGTGCATGAAAAAATAAAAACAAGATCGGGTAATTTTAAACACTTAATTGAGAATTATAAATTAAGCCTTACAAATCTTGCTAATTGTGGAGTACAAATAGTGTGTTATAATTTTATGCCAGTATTGGACTGGACTAGAACTAAATTAGACATGAAGTATAAAGATGGTTCTTATGCTTTAGAATTCAACTTTGATGCTCTAAGAGCCTTTGATTTATTTATATTGAAAAGAGATGGTTCAAAAAATGATTATTCAGATGAAGAATTTTTAAAAGCAGAGACTTATTATAAACTTTTAAGTAATGATCAAAAAAATAAACTTTGTGATAATATTCTCAAAGGTCTTCCTGGAAATGAAGAAGGCTATTCTTTAGAAGCATTTAGAGAAATATTAAAAACATATAACAATATTAATTCTGATCAATTGAAAAAAAATTTAATTTTATTTTTGAAAGCCATAATTCCACATGCAAAAAAAAATGGAATTTTGATGTGTATTCATCCAGATGATCCTCCTTATTCAATGCTAGGTTTACCTCGAGTTGTTAGTAAAGAAAAAGATTACGAATATATTTTTGATAAAGTTCCTGAAATAAATAATGGAATTACTTTTTGCACTGGATCCTTGGGTGTTATTAAAGAAAATAACCTTGGAAAGATTTTTAATAATTTTGCCAATAGAGTTCATTTTATTCATTTAAGAAGTACCAAAAGAGATTCTAATGGAAATTTTTATGAAGCTAATCATTTAGAAGGGGATGTAGATATGTATGAGATTGTTTCAAGAATTATTATTGAACAAAAAAGGAGGTATTTGAATAAAAGAAAAGACTTTAACATCCCAATGAGACCTGACCATGGTCATCAAATGTTGGATGATATTAGAAAAAAAAATGTGAACCCAGGTTATTCTGCTATTGGAAGATTAAGAGGTTTAGCTGAGATTAGAGGATTAGAACACGGAATTATTAAAATTATATAAATGCATTATTTAGATATGTCGTTCAAATCAACCAAGAGTTTTATTAATGAGAATTTTTTGTTGCAAAATAAAATTTCAAAAATATTATATCACGATTATGCTAAGTCAATGCCAATTATAGATTACCATAATCATTTATCTCCAAAAATTATATCAGATAATAAACCTTTTTCTAATATCAACTCAGCTTGGCTTGATGAAGATCATTATAAATGGAGAGTAATGCGAGCATTGGGAATAGACGAAAATGAAATAACAGGAGATGCTCCTAAAAAGTTAAAATTCAAACGGTGGGCTCAAGCAGTTCCTTATACAGTTAGAAATCCACTTTTTCATTGGACTCATTTAGAACTTAAAAGATACTTTAATATAAATACTTTGCTGCAACCTTCAACAGCTGATAAAATATTCTATCAAACTAATGAATTAATAAGTAAAATGGAGCCTGTTGAAATGTTGAAAAAATTTAATGTAAAGACTTTATGCACTACTGACGATCCTGTTGATGATTTAGAGTTTCATATTAAATTGTTAAAAAATGAAAAAAGTCTAAAAGTTCTTCCAGGTTTTAGACCAGACAATGTTCTTAATATTTGTGATGAAAATTATATTGAATACATAAATAAATTGGGATCAACAGATGACACTAAAATTGATTCCTACGAATCTCTTTTAAATAGTTTGAGTAATCGAATTAATTTTTTTCATACCAATGGTTGTAAAATTTCTGATCATGGACTGGAAAGTTTATATTCTGAACAATACAGTATGTTGGAAATTGATAAGATTTTTAAAAATAGACTTTCTGGAACAATTCCTAATTCAAAAGAAGATTTACAATTTAAATCGTGTGTTCTTTTTGATTTGTGTGAAATCTATTTTAAAAAAGGTTGGACGCAGCAGTTTCATTTGGGGGCAATTAGAAATAATAATATTTCTTTGTTGAAAAAATTGGGTTCTGGTGTTGGTTGTGATTCTATAGGTGATTTTACTCAGGCTAAAGCAATGTCTGATTTTTTTAATAACCTAAATAGTAAAGGGGTATTAACAAATACAATAGTATATAATTTAAATCCGGCTATGAATGAGGTTTTCGCTACAATGGTTGGTAATTTCTCAAGTTCAAAAGTCTCAATGCAATTTGGTACTGCTTGGTGGTATTTAGATCAAAAAGATGGAATGGAAAAGCAAATAAATACACTTTCTAATTTAGGAGTACTTTCAAATTTTATAGGAATGTTAACTGATAGCAGGAGTTTTCTTTCTTTTCCAAGACATGAATATTTTAGAAGGATAATTTGCAATATGATAGGTCAAGATATTAAAGATGGTCTTTTGCCAAACGATACTGCTTTTTTTGGAAAAATGATTCAAAATATTTGTTATTCTAACGCTGAAAAATTTTTTAAATTTTAATTGAGTGAGAAATTTATTGATACTATTAATATTCTCTTTTTTATTTACATCTTGTCAGGAATCAGAAAATGTAAAAATCATCAGGCTAGGTCATGGTTTAAGCACTACCCATTCAGTTCATCAAGCAATGGTGTATATGGACTCAGTTTTAAGAGTGAAGTCTAATGGTAAAATGAAAATTCAAATTTATCCAAGTGAGCAATTAGGAACCGAAAGACAATGTTTAGAATTACTGCAAATAGGTAGTCTAGATATGACTAAGGTATCTACAGGATCTTTAGAAAATTTTTCACCTAATATCAAAGTTTTTGGATTGCCCTTTTTGTTTAGGGATCGACAACATTCTTATTCTGTATTGGATGGTCCAATCGGTAGAGATTTACTTTCTGGAACAGAAAAGTATTGGTTGAAAGGTCTTGCCTACTACGATGCTGGTGCAAGAAGTTTTTATACTAAAGAAAAAAAAATAAATAGTCCAGAAGATTTAGATGGTCTTAAAATTAGAGTAATGGAAAGTAAAACCGCTTTCGATATGGTTAAAGCTTTGGGAGGATCTCCAACACCTATCTCTTTTGGTGAATTATATACATCATTACAACAAGGAGTTGTAGACGGGGCTGAAAATAATCCTCCAAGTTTTTATCTTTCCAGACATTATGAAGTTTGTAAGTACTATACTTTAGATGAACATACTATACTTCCAGATGTACTTTTGATGAGCACACATATATGGGACTCTTTTTCAGATAAAGAAAGGGGATGGTTAAGTCAAGCGGTTAAAGAATCGATAACTGAACAAAGAAAATTATGGGCCAAATCTGAAAAACAATCATTAGATGCAGTGAAAGAAGCTGGGGTAGAAATAATTATTCCAGACAAAACATTATTTTCTAAAAAATCAAAAATAATATTAGAATCATATAAAGAAGATGAGGTACTTTACGATTTTATAAATAGAATTAAAAATACTAAATAGCTATGGGAATCAGAGATAAAATAGATCGTTTTTTGGGTTGGACATTAGTTGTTATAATGTCATTAATGGTTGTTAATGTTTTATGGCAAGTTTTTTCAAGATTTGTTCTTGGAGATCCAAGCTCTTATACCGAAGAACTCGCTAGATATTTGATGATATGGGTTGGTGTTTTAGGTGCTGCCTACGTTTCTGGAAAAAACAAGCATGTTGCAATTGATTATTTTCCGACAAAATTTTCTGAAAAAAATCAAATTAAAGTCAAGGTGTTTGTTAAATGGCTTATAATGATTTTTGCATTTTTTGCTTTTGTAATTGGAGGGTCTAGATTGGTTTATATCACCTATGTTTTAGAGCAGCTTTCCCCTGCTCTTCAAATTCCTTTAGCATTTGTATATCTAGTTATTCCAATAAGTGGAGTTTTAATAGCTTACTATAAAATTTTAGAAATTTTAAATCATAACAAATGATTGAATATTTACCAATATTAGTACTTTTAATTAGTTTCGGTATTCTTCTTATTTTTTCAGTTCCTGTTGCATGGTCGATTGCAATTTCTTCACTATTGACAATTATGGTAAGTGTACCGTTGTTACCATCTTTAACTACTGTTTCACAGAGGATAGCCACAGGATTGGATAGTTTTGCGTTATTAGCGATTCCTTTTTTTATTCTTTCTGGGCAAATAATGACTGAAGGAGGTATAGCAAGTAGACTTATTTCATTTGCAAAAACTCTGGTTGGTTTTTTACCAGGAGGATTAGCTTTGATTAATATTATCTCAGCCATGTTGATGGGTTCCATCGCGGGATCTGCTATGGCTTCTGCTTCTGCAATGGGTAGCATTCTTGGTCCTGAAATGGAAAAAGAAGGCTATTCAAAAGAATTTGGTGTGGCAGTTAATATAACCTCAGCTACTACAGGACTTATCATTCCTCCTAGTAATGTACTAATTGTTTACTCTTTAGCAAGTGGAGGTGTTTCTGTAGCAGCCTTATTTCTTGCTGGTTATATTCCTGGAATTTTGACAGGATTGTTTTTAATGATAGTAGCTATGATTTGGTCGAAGAAAAACAATTACAAAGTTGGAAAGAGATCTACATTAAAAGAAGTTTTTACTGAATTTATAAATGCTCTGCCCAGTTTATTTTTACTAGTTGTTGTAGTTGGTGGAATTATTGTTGGAATTTTCACAGCTACTGAAGCTTCTGCTATTGCTGTTTTGTATACTCTTGTTTTGGGTTTTATATACAGGGAATTAACCGTTAAGGGAATGCCAAAAGTTTTATTGGAATCAATTGAAACCACTGCAATAGTAATGTTGCTTATTGGGGCTTCTATGTGTATGTCATGGGTTCTTTCATTTGAAAACATTCCACAAGACATAAGTGCTTTTTTATTAGGAATAAGTGATAATAAGATTATAATTCTGCTAATTATTAATTTGATACTACTAATGGTAGGCATTTTTATGGACATGACACCTGCCGTATTGATTTTTACTCCAATTTTTTTACCAGTTGTTACTTCATTAGGCATGGATCCAACACATTTTGGAATAATTTTAGTTCTAAATTTATGCATTGGATTATGTACCCCGCCAGTAGGATCAGTACTTTTTGTTGGTGTAGGAATTGCCAATACAACTATTACAAAAGTTATAAAACCACTGATTCCATTTTTTATTGTAATGATTTTTTCTCTTTTTTTAGTAACTTATATTCCAGCATTGAGTTTGTTTCTGCCTGAATTATTTAATCTTTAATCTATTTTTAGATCTATTTATTTTAAAAATAATTAACTTTCATAATGATTATATAATTTATGTTATCAAATTTTGATTTAAAAGGTAAAGTTGCTGTAATTACTGGTGGTACAGGAATTTTAGGTAGTTCTATAGCTTTAAGTCTTTCTAATTCTGGAGTTAAAATAGTTATTCTAGGTAGATCTATTGAAAAAATAGAAACCGTAACGACTTTTTTAAATAACAAAGGGGGGGATGCTATTGGTTTTGAATGTAATGTTTTATCAAAAAAATCAATTATAAATGTTAGTACTAAAATATTAGAAAAATGGGGTAAAGTCGATATTCTTTTAAATGCAGCAGGTGGAAATATGCCAGGTGCAACTATTGGGGAGAATCAAAATATATTTGATCTTTCAATGGATGATTTTGTAAAAGTTACTGAGTTAAACTTAAATGGGTCTGTCATTACTTCATTAGTTTTTGGAGAGATAATGGCTAATCAAGAATCTGGTGTAATAATTAATTATTCTTCAATGACTGCAGATAGAGTTCTAACCAGAGTTGTTGGATATTCAGCTTCTAAAGCTGCAATTGAAAATTTTACTAAATGGATGTCAGTTGAAATGGCATTAAAATTTAATGGTAAAGTTAGAGTAAATGCTATTGCTCCAGGCTTTTTTATCGGAAATCAAAATAGATCCTTGCTGTTAAACGATGATGGTTCTTATACTAAAAGGGGAAATACTATAATTAATAATACACCTATGAAACGTTTTGGAAAAGCAGAGGAATTAAATGGCGCCATACATTTTTTATGTAGTGATGCGGCAAGTTTTATTACGGGTGTTGTACTGCCAATAGACGGAGGTTTTAGCGCATTCAGTGGAGTTTAATTTAAATTATATTTTAAAAATAAATATGAAAAACTTAATTAGACAATTTTTAATTATATCTCAATTCTTACTGTTGATACCTTTTGCCAGTTTTTCTCAATCTAATTGGATCGAACTTTTTAATGGTAAAGATTTGAAAGGGTGGGAAATAAAACAAGGTAAAGTAGAGTTTTCTATTCAAAATGGAGTTGTAACTGGAACTTCAATTTTAAATTCACCAAGCACTTATTTATGTACAAAAAAATATTATGATGATTTTATTTTAGAATATGAAATTTATGCTGATGTAGGATTAAATTCTGGTGTACAATTTAGAAGCCTATTATCTGATAAAGGGCAAGTTTATGGTTATCAATGTGAGCTTGACACAGATGAAAAAAGGGCATGGACTGGAGGTATTTATGACCAATCCAGGAGAGATCTTTTTCTTTATCCACTTTCAAGAAATGAAAAAGGAAAAAATGCTTTTAATAATGGAGTTTGGAATAAAATTAGAATTGAAGCCATAGGGAATACAATAAGAACTTGGGTAAATGGAATACAATGTTCAAATTTAATTGATGATTCATCCTCTAATGGTTTTATAGCTCTTCAAGTTCATAATATTGGTAAAAAATCATTAGTTGGTAAAGAAATTAAATGGAAGAATATGAGGATTTTAACTGAAAATATAGAAAAAAATAGATGGCCGATTGAAAGTTATGCAACAGAAATAAATAATATAGATAATTTTCTTTCCGAAGATCAAATTTCGAAAGGATGGAGATTTCTTTGGGATGGTATTTCAACAAAAGGTTGGAGGGGAGCAAAATTAAAAACTTTTCCATCTAAGGGATGGATAATTAAAGATAATACTCTAATAGTTCTATCAAGCGGTGGATTAGAATCGAAAGGAGGAGGGGATATTGTAACTGAAAAAAAATTCAGCAATTTTGAACTGGAAGTGGACTTTAAAATAACAAAGGGTGCGAATAGTGGAATAAAATATTTTGTTGATACTGAACTGAATAAAGGTGAGGGTTCTTCTATTGGTTTGGAATTCCAAATTTTGGATGATAAAAATCATCCAGATGCAAAAAAAGGAGTTTTAGGGAACAGAACAGTTGGATCTTTATATGATTTAATAACTGCTGAAAACTTACAAGAAGTTGGCAGAAAGAAAAGAAATGTTAAACCTAACACTTGGCATCGGGCGCGAATAACTGTCAATGGCAGTCACGTAGAGCATTGGTTAGATAACCTTAAAATGTTGGAGTTTAATAGACATTCTCAAGTTTTCAAATCCCTTGTTAATTATAGTAAATATCGTAAATGGTCTGGATTTGGTCAGGGAAAATCTGGATATATTTTATTACAAGATCACGGGAATGAAGTGTATTTTAAAAATATAAAAATTAGAGAGTATTAATTAAAAAATAAATCATGAAATTAAATCGAAGAAAATTTTTAAAAGAAACAACATTGGCTTCAGCAGGTATTGTAACTGCTATTGGAAGTTTATATGCATCCCCAAATAAACTTTCAGCTAAAAGTTATTCTAGAATCATTGGTGCAAATGATAGATTAAATTTTGCTTTTCAAGGATTAGGAAGAAGGATACCAGGTTTGCTAAGATCAACTTTAAAGTTAAAAAATGTTGATGTTATATATTTCTGTGATGTAATGGATAAGCAAATAATAAATGCCAATAAACAATTAAATAAGTTAGCTGGATATTCAGCTGAATCAGAAAAAGATATTCACAATATTTTTGATGATAAAAATATTGATGCAATTATCATGGCAACACCAGATCATTGGCATGCATATGGAGCATGTAAAGCTATGGAAGCTAATAAGCATGTTTATTTAGAAAAACCATGCAGTCATAATATGATGGAAAGTGAACTCATTGTAAATCATCAAAAATATTTTAAAAAGGTTGTGCAAATGGGTAATCAACAAAGGTCATCTACGCATACAAATTCTATTATAAAAAAAATTCATGATGGAATAATTGGAAATGCTTATAATGCAGTAGCTTTTTATAATAATAATAGAGGAAGAGTTCCAAATCAAGTGCCAATGTCTCCCCCTAAGGGTTTGGATTGGAATCTTTTTCAGGGTCCTGCACCAAGAAGAAATTATACACATGATACATGGGATTATAATTGGAGATGGTATGGTTGGGATTATGGAACTGGGGAAGCTGGAAATAATGCAACACATGAATTAGACATTGCTCGTTGGGCTTTAGATGTTAATTATCCAATTTCTGTTAATGTATTTGCTGACAAAAATCATTTTTTGGACGATGGTTGGACAATGTATGATAATATGGAAGCTAAGTTTAAGTTTTCAAAAAATAAATCAATTAATTGGAATGGTAGAAGTAGAAACGCATTTGGAAAGAATAGGGATGGTGGCCGAGGTACAATTATATATGGAACGGAAGGCTCTGTATTTATTAACCGAAAAGAATATATATTGTATGATATAAAAGGGAATGTAATAGATAATGTTAAATCAAATGATAATGAATCTGGAATAGCACTTGGTGGTGGAGGTGATATGACAACTAGACATATGCAAAATTTTGTTGATTCCATCAGACATGGTGATACCCTTAACTCTCCTATTGATGATGCTGTAATTAGTCAAAGCCTGGTTCATTATGCAAACATTTCATATCGAAGTGATCGATCTTTTAATATTGATGAAAAGAGTGGAAAAATAAAAGATACTAAAGCAAAAAAGTTTTGGTCAAGGAGTTATGAGTCAGGATGGAAAGTTGAAAAGAAATAAAGATTAAAAATTTGTTCAAAAAAATCTTAATAATTTTAATTCTGATTCCAATATTGGGATGCCGTGATTCAAAACCAAACATTTTGATAATTTTAGCTGATGATGCAGGTTATGCTGACTTTGGTTTTAGAGGAAGTGATGAAATTAAAACTCCACAAATTGATAAACTAGCATCAGACGGGGTGGTTTTTAATAATGCATATGTTTCTGCATCCGTTTGTAGCCCTTCAAGGGCTGGTCTATTGACTGGGATGTATCAACAGAGGTTTGGTCATGAGTGTAATTTGGATAGTGATGTAAATAATTCATTTGATCCCAATCAGATTACAATTGCTGAGGCATTGAGAACAAAAGGGTATAACACAGGATTAATTGGTAAATGGCACCTAGGAGATAAAAAGCAAAATCATCCATTAAATAATGGATTCGATTATTTCTGGGGATTTATATCAGGTGCAAGAGATTATTTTTATAATCCAAATGAAAAATTAAAGAAAAGTATAAGAAATGTTGTTGAAAACAATTCAAATACAGAATTTGAAGGGTATTTGACAGACGTGTTAGGGAATAAAGCAGTTGATTTTGTCGAAAAGAACCACGAAGAAAACACCCCTTTTTTCTTATTTCTCTCATTTAATGCTCCACACACCCCAATGCAAGCAAAAAAGGAAGTTTTAGAAAAATTCAAGGATAATCCAAGAAAAGTTTATGCCTCAATGATGTGGTCCATGGATCAGGCTGTTGGACAAGTAATTAAAGAATTAAAAGAGAATAATCAATATGATAATACAATAATTTATTTTTTAAGTGATAATGGAGCTGCTATGTCTAATAACGCCTCTTCATTTCCTTATAAGGGCTGGAAAGGCAATCAATATGAGGGTGGAATTAAAACTCCAATGATAATGACTTGGAAAAATAAAATAAAATCCAATATAGAGTTTAATGGATTTATTTCTTCTTTGGATATTTTTAAAACAAGTTTAGAAAATGCAGGAGTTGATGAAAGCTTAATAAAAAATGCAGATGGTAAGAATATTTTAAATTCGTTAAAAGCTAATATGCCATTAAATCAAGATTTATTTTGGAGAAAAGATAAAATGGCAACAGTTCGATCAGGAAACTATAAACTTATCAGATTAAATGATTCCAGTACAGTTCTTTATAATATTAACAAGAATTTTTTTGAAGATTATGATTTAAAATATGAGAATCCATTAATGCACGATTCATTATTGAATAAACTAGATAACTGGGAAAAAAAATTAATAAAACCAAATTGGATTGAAAACAAAAATTGGAACATTGTAACAGGAATGATTTATCAAGATTTAATGAATAATGAAGAAATAAGAGCATATTCACCTAAAGATTTAAATTAAGACGAGTGAATTTTAAACCTTTTTATTAAATAATCAATAACAACTCATTATGAAACTTTTTAAAAGCTTAATACTGTTCTTATTAATAATATTTAGTTGCTCTCCTCCTAACAATTACGATATTTTAATCAAAAATGGAGCAATTGTTGATGGCTCAGGTAACGCTGCTTATCTAGGTTCTGTTGGCATTAATGCAGACACTATTGCAGCTGTTGGAAAGCTAAAGGCAACAGGGACCTTAGAAATAGATGCAACTGATTTGATAGTCGCACCTGGCTTTATAAATATACTTTCTTGGGCAACTGAATCATTAATAGAAGATGGTAGATCCCAAAGTGATATTAAGCAAGGAGTCACTTTAGAGATTTTTGGTGAAGGCTGGTCTATGGGTCCATTGGGTGAAGATTTAAAAAAGGAATTACAATTACCAACATCACAAGGTGATATTAAATACGATATAGATTGGAATACACTGGATGAATATTTACAATCATTAGTAAGACGTGGTATTTCACCAAATGTAGCTTCATTTATTGGTGCAACAACAGTTAGAATTAACCATATAGGCTATGAGAATCGTGCACCAACAGATAAAGAATTGACTTCGATGAAACATATGGTGAAACAAGCGATGGAAGATGGTGCACTTGGTGTTGGTTCATCATTAATTTATGCACCTGCTTTTTATTCAACTACAGAAGAATTGATTGCATTATGCAAGGTTGCATCAAAATATGATGGACTTTATATTTCACACATGCGCAGTGAAGGAAATCGTTTATTACAAAGTATTGATGAATTAATGCGTATTGCAAATGAAGCTGATATTCGCGCAGAAATTTATCACTTAAAAATGAGTGGTAAAGAAAATTGGAGTAAATATGATGATGTTGTTAGAAAAATTGATTCCGCAAGGACTGCAGGTTTAAGTATAACAACTAATATGTATACGTATGTTGCCGGCGCAACAGGTTTGGATGCTTCCATGCCCCCTTGGGTTCAAGAAGGTGGTTATAAAAAATGGGCACAGCGTTTGCAAGACTCAGAAATTCGTAAAAAAGTTTTAGTAGAAATGACAACTCCGACTGACAAATGGGAAAATTTAATGGACGCTGCAGGAACTTCAGATAATTTATTATTAGTGGGTTTTAAAAATGATAGTTTACGTCATTATACAGGGAAAACTTTAACCGAGGTTGCTAACATACATGGTAAATCACCTGAAGAAACTGCGATGGATTTAGTAATTGCGGATGGTAGTCGAGTTGGAACCGTTTACTTTTTGATGTCAGAAGAAAATGTAAAAAAACAAATAGCATTACCTTATATGAGTTTTGGATCTGATGCTGGCTCAATAGCTCCAGAAGGGGTGTTTTTAAATTCAAGCACACATCCTAGAGCTTATGGAAATTTTTCTAGATTACTGGGGAAGTATGTTAGAGATGAACAAATAATTTCAATTGAAGAAGCTGTCAGAAAACTAACATCATTACCAGCTTCTAACTTAAAAATTAAAAAACGTGGTAGCTTGATTAAAGGTAATTTTGCAGACTTAGCCATTTTTAATCCTGAAACTATTCAAGACCATGCAACTTTTACTGAACCTCATCAACTATCGACTGGAATGGTACATGTATTTGTAAACGGTGAGCAAGTGCTAAAAGATGGTAAACATACTGGCGCGAAACCTGGAAGGGTAGTTAGAGGACCGGGTTACAAAGCAATTTCACAAAAAGATTTAAATTAATTTTAAAGTAAGATGAAAAAACTCCTTGTACTATTGTCTCTAGGCTTTAGTATGTACTGTTTATTTACTAATTGCTATTTTCTCTGCAGGGGCAAATGTTCTCACTTCCAATTTCGCTTTTGCTTCTTTACCTGAATTGTTAAATTTACAGTCAAAAGTTATGGAATGATCTCCGCTACTTACTTTTAAATCTGAAGGTGTAATCTCAAATTCACTAATTAGATTCCAGTTAATATTATAAACATAGGCTTTAGGTCCGCCAGTATACTTAATAATTTCACCTGCTTTCAAAGAAACAGGTAGTTTAATTTTCTTATAATTATCCATCTCCATTGTTATATTCGATATATCACAATCAATGGTATTAATAATAAAATTTATTGTTTGTTCTTCTCCTGAGTGGTTAAAATTAAAGATAGAATATAGTGGTTCTCCTGGTTGTCGTACTTTTTTATTGTGAGTGAATTTACTTGAATTTACACGATGTAAATCAAATTCATTTTCATTGGACGTAACTAATGTATATTCGGTGTCAATATCTTTCATGATTTCAATTTGATTTTTAGTAAATAGCCCTTTAAGTCTAATTTTTTCCCAATCTCCAATAAGTTGTAATATTTTGTTTTTATTACCATTTTTTTGAATTGCCTCATCTCCTGCAATAAAAGCAAATCCAGCATTATGTGCAGCTGATCGTGTTAGCAACCATTCAACATCTTCAATACTAGTTTCAGGAGTCATTTTAAACCAACCTAACATTCCTGGCATAAAATTTCGCTTAAAATAGGGTTGATTTTTCATTCTGTATTCAGTTTGACTTTCTCTAAAACCAGCATACCAAGGTTCACCCCAATTCATTCGGGTGTAAATATGCCAGAAAAAATGAGTGGTTCGACTAGCATCAATAATTAAATGACTTTTTAAATCATCAGATAAAGTATTGTACCAAACATAAGGCATTAATGATTCGCCATAGGTTCCTAATCCTGTAGAACGATTCCCCTCTAGACCATCAAACGAAATTTGTCGTAAACCAGTTTGGTTGTAAAGATTTGCTATGTTCTTTGACATTTCAATAGTTAAATCAGTATTGGTTAAAAATACTTTGTATGAGTGATCAAGTAGTTTTGATATTTTTTCACCTGATTTATGAGTTAATGCTTCGGTTTCAAAAGCACCTCGTTGGCAATTTAATAATCTCCAGGGGGCTTCTTTTGACACGCTACCATAACGAATTAATTCATTGTTAATGACAACTGTTTTTAAATTATTATTTTTCATCTGATTGAAAAATTCAGGAGATTTAATTAAGATTTCAGTTTGAGTTGCATCAATATCATTGGTAATAATCGAGCTTCCTACTTTTGCCAATCTTTTGTCTGGAATAGGGGTAACATAAGGATCGTTTGTTGTAATAAAATTAGAAAGCACATGTGTTCCTAACTTAATACCTGCTGCCTCGGCTTTTTCAACACATTTTTTTAAACCCTCAATTCCGTTAGGAAATTCTCCTTTGTATAAATCAAATTGACCCCAATTTTCAAAAGTTTTACCGTAATGGTACAAGTATTTTAAACCTGCCTTTTTTGTAAGTTCAATGGCCTGGTCAACATTATCTTCTGTGAAAGAAGTAATTAAATAAGAAGCTGAAGCATTTGGGGCTGTTTTAGCCCATTTACCATTGATCATTGGGTGAGGCAATCCTTCTGTAATTTCTATTTGTCCAATGGTTTCTAAGGTTTTCTCCACAGGACACCCAAATATTGCTATTTTAGAGCCAATTACACCACCATCATTGTAAATAGGCGCAACAATTTTTTTATGATTAAAATCTTCAAAAAATCGCTCTTTATCTCTATTTCTACAGTAGGCCTGCAAACTACTTCCACTTGCAGTTGGTTTTGCTGCCTCAACTCTATATAAAACACTTCCATCTGAATTTGGTTTCATATTATTTGGGTCATTTTCTATAAAAATATCGAAAGCTGGCATTCGGTCACTTTCGTTCCATGGATAGCCACCCAAAGTTTTAATATTTAATGCTTGAATTCCTAAGGCAAACTCATCACCTCGAACAACTCCAACAGTTTCACTAATAATTTTATTAATGACGTTGGGGTAAGGTCCCCATACAATTAATTCAACTATGTCTTTATTGGTAATGGAGATTAATTCAAGTGTAAAATGAGTTTCTTTTTCTTCTACTTTTATATGAGCAACCACATCATTTTCAAAGTTTAATATTATTTCATTCCTATTTAACGAAGCAAATATTGGATGCAAAATTTGATTATCAATTCGAATTGACATTACAGAAACTATGGTGTCTTTTGAAATGTAATCTTTGCCATTTTTTATATCAATAAAATTTACAAATGCTCCCTTATCATTTATGGTGGTTTTTAATGAATTTGTTGTGATATCAATGATTTTTTTATTTGGGTCTCTTGAGCAAGAGATAAATACTATGTTAAGTAATAATGAAATTATAATTATCTTTTTCATATGATCTAAATTTAGTTAAATTTACGATTATGAAAAACCTAATTCTA
>ERZ1046367.1126-NODE-1126-length-16365-cov-81.894482_pt1 | contig 16365 bp, 16 predicted proteins | sample MGYA00383091_ERZ1046367 | MGnify/ENA primary metagenome ERZ1046367 (study PRJEB29581, sample SAMEA5548361) | metagenome | biome: marine; feature: coastal; material: water | depth 50 m | study: Short-term variability in the microbial, nano- and picoplankton... | reverse complement strand
TTATGAATGAATATCGTGATAAATCCTCACAATTAACTACTATGCAAACTCAAGATAATCGTGAAAAATCTCAAACAAGTAGATTAACTGATGAAGAAACTTCGTTACATTCTGAATCTGAACAAATTAAAATAAAAATTCAAGAATTAGAAAAACAAAAAGATCCTAAAAGAGAAATTTTAGAAAAATTAAGAGAAAAAGAACAAGATTTAATTTCAACTTCTGGATCTTCAATTGGAGAAGTACAAGAGATAGATGATAAACTCAAAATTCTATCTGAAAAAGATAGAGATAGTACTAGACAAATTAATAATTTAGAACGTAAATCTGACTCATTAACTCGTGATTTACATGATTTAGTTGAAAATGAAGTTAAACTCCAACAAATTCTTTCTGCATTTGGATTTGATAAAGACATGGAAACATTTGATGTTGAGACTATTGTTCAAGGGTTAAACTCCGAATTATCCTCACTTAATGCATTAAATGCAAAAGCTCCTGAAACATATCTTGAAGTTTCATATGGGTATAGATCCATGTCTGCAAGAAAGAATTCTTTGGAGGAAGAACGAACTTCTATTGTTAAATTTATTGAAGATATTGAAAGAGATAAACGTCAAACATTTTTGGATGCATTTGATAAAGTCGATAAAGAAATTAGATTAATTTTTAATAAAATGACTGGTGGTAATGCTTGGTTAGAATTACAAAATGAAGATGATATTTTTAATTCTGGAATTTCTTATTTGATTCAATTTCCAAATAAACCTAAAAGAGAATCTACCTCAATTAGTGGTGGTGAAAAAACACTTGCTGCAATTGTATTTGTACTTGCATTACAAAAACTCAAACCTTCTCCATTCTATCTATTTGATGAAGTTGATGCACATCTTGATGCACCCAATGCAGAAAGACTTTCAACTATTTTGGAAGAAAGATCTAAGGAGAGTCAATTCATTATGGTTTCATTGAAGGATTCTGTAATTCAAAAAGCTAAATTGATCTATGGTGTTTTTCCAAAAAATGGTGTTTCTCATGTTGTCACCTATAAGGATAAACGAATGCCTTCTGTAAAAACTACTTAGTCTAGTTCAATATAACAAGCCACATAATGTTCATTTGCTATTTTTTCTAATTTTGGCTCTATGTTACATTTTTCAATTGCATATGGACATCTATTTTTGAACTTACAGCCATCCAAATTTTCTATTACTGTTGTTTCTTTAATTCTGATCATTCTTTCTTTCTTTAGATTTTCAGGATCTGGTTCTGAAATTGCATCTATTAGTGCTTGTGTGTATGGATGTTTTGGATTATCTAGTACTTCATCAATTTGACCTATCTCTACAATCTTTCCCAAATACAAAATTCCAATTCTTTGACCAAAATATTTGGCTGTTGCTAAATCATGAGTAATGTACAAAAATGAAATGTTGTATTTTTTTTGTAATTCTTTCATTAATTCTAGCATTTCGGCTCTAATTGACACATCTAACATTGAAACTGGCTCATCTGCTAAGATTATTTTTGGTTTTAATGCCAATGCCCTGGCTAATACCACTCTTTGTCTTTGCCCTCCTGATAACATATGTGGGTATTTTTTAATAATTTCTTCAGCTGGTTCTAGTTTGACTTCATGTAGAACTTCAATCACTCTTCTGTCTCTTTCTTCATTATTTCCTATGTTGTGGATTTCAAGCGGTTCTAATATGATATCCTTTACTCTCATTCTTGGATTGATTGAATCATAAGGATCTTGATGAATCATTTGACAATTCATTCTTATTTTTTCTAAATTTTTCTTTTGATTATCTATTTCTTGATCTTCAAAAATAATTTTTCCTGAATCTGCTTTTATTGATTTAAGAATTAATTTTGCAATTGTTGATTTACCTGATCCTGATTCTCCAGCTAATACAAACACTTCTCCTTTTTTAATTGAAAATGAAACATCATCTACTGCTTTAACAATGGATGATTTTGAAGCAAATATTTTCTTTTTTATATAATATTTTTTTAAATGTTGAATTTTTAATATTTCTGTCAATGTTAATCAATAATTTATCAAGTATATCAAGAAATATGTTTTATGCGTAAAAATTATGATAAGAATTTTATGTTAAATAAATACGGAATTAATACTTGCGTAATTTTATGAATAAAAAAATTGAATATAAACAATATGTTGTAGATTCACAACTTCGTTATTTTAAACCTCATGCTACTAAAATTGAAAAATCTTTTGCAGAAGAAATATCTTATAGTTTAAATCAAAATTCTAAATTTATTAATCCCAAATTTTTTTATGATAAAAAAGGTTCTGAATTATTTGAATCAATTTGTTTAGTTCCTGAATATTATCCAACTAGAACTGAAATTAGTATTTTAAAAAAATTAAAACATGCTTTACCGTCATATTTTGATGAAAATATTAATTTAGTTGAACTTGGTAGTGGTGCTTCTGTAAAAACTAGATTAATTCTTGATATTTTTACAAAATTACAGCCTAAAACTGAGTATTTTCCTATAGATATATCTGAAATTCTTACTGAAAGTTCTGAACAATTGTTAAAAGATTATGATACCTTGCATATTACTGGTATAATTGATACTTATGAAGGTGGCTTGGAATTTCTTAAAAGTTATGATGATAAAAAAAATCTAATTCTTTTTCTTGGTTCTAGTTTTGGCAATTTTACTCCTGATGATGGAAAATTATTTCTAGAAAAAATATTTTTCACTATGAAATCTGGTGATCTATTTTTAATTGGTTTAGATTTAGTTAAGGATAAAAATATTCTAGAGTCTGCGTATGATGACTCTCAAGGTGTCACTGCTAAATTCAATCTTAATGTTTTATCTCGAATTAATGATGAACTTGATGCTGATTTTGATATTAATAATTTTTCACATTATTCTATATACAATGAAAATGCTCAACGAATTGAAATGAATCTTAAATCTTTAGTATCACAATCTGTAATACTTGGAAAATCTAATTTGTCTTTAAATTTGGATAAAGGCGAATTGATTCATACTGAATATTCTCATAAATATTGTGTATCTCAAATTAAGAAACTCTTGAGTGACGTTGGATTTGAATTTAAAAATATGTGGTTAGATGACGAAAAACATTTTTCATTAACTTTGGTTTCAAAAAACTAAATATCCTCTACACATCTAAATCCTGAAAATAACCATCTTTCATCTAATCTGAAGAAATTTCTATAACTTCCTCTAATTGACATTTTTGGAGTTCCAAATGATCCTCCTCTCAAAACTTTTTGATTTGTAAACCATTTATCGTTGTATTCATCAAATCCTGATTTGAATCCTGGATATCCTACAAACTCTGAAGAAGTCCATTCCCATACATCACCAATCATTTGCTGACATCCTGATGAACTGCTTCCATTTGGGTATGTGCCTATTTCTGTACATCCCCAATGATATGATTCTAGTAAATTACATTTCTCATCTGTTGGATGTTCGTTTCCCCATGGAAACAATGTTTTTTGCTGTTTTTCTTCATTCCAGCATGCTGCCTTTTCCCATTCTGCTTCTGTAGGTAGTCTTTTTCCTGCCCATTTACAGTATGCATCAGCTTCATAGTAACTTACATGACATACTGGTTCATTTGGATTAATTTTTCTAATTCCTAAAAAGTCTCTTACATACCATTCATCATTAATTTTTTCCCAATACATTGGAGAATTCCATTTATTTGATTTGACTTTTTCCCATCCGTCTGATAACCAATGTTTGTAAGTTTCATACCCTCCATCATTCATAAATTCTAAATATTCTTGATTGGTAACTGGAAAAATTCCTATTTTGAAATTTTCAAAATAAGTTTTATGTTTTGGTAATTCAATATCATAACAATAACTTGTTCCATTATACCCCATGGTGTATAATCCTCCTTTGATCTCCACAAAGTTTTTTTGTTTTTCTTGTTGTTCTTTGATTTTATTTTTTCTTACTGGTAAATATTGTTCTGCAAGAAGATGTTGTAAATCATATACTAGTAATTCTTGATGTTGACATTCATGATGAAATCCAGTTACAATTAATTTTTTTTCCTCCTCATTTAATTCTCGAGATTCAAGAAATTTTTCTACTTTTTGATTAATTGTATTAAAATATTGAAAAATTTCATCAACAGTTGGTCTGGATGTAATTCCTCTTAATGCCTTATCATGTGGAACTCCAAATTGCTGATAGTATGAATTGAGATATTCTGAGAATTCTTTTGAATGAAATTCATAATTTTTATCTAATTTACTCATTATTGCTTCATAAATCCAACTTACATGACCAATATGCCATTTGGGTGGACTCATATATGATGCAGTTTGAACTACAAAATCATCTTTTTTTAAATTTTTTACTAATTCTAATGTTCTGTTCCTAGTTTCCTTAAATTGTTCTAGTAACAAACTATTTTTTTGTAATTCTGGATTAACTGTCATATTTGGAAAATATTTTTTTTGTATTATTATGTTGCGGCTGAATTGTCTTTAGTATCCTCTTGCAAATATTGGAATTGACACACTTTGTTTTTTACAGTAAATGCATTCCTTAGTAATATTTTCACTGTTAAATGGTATGACTCTAATTTCTGCCCCTGTTTCTTCTTTGATTTTATCTTCACATTCTACCTTTCCACACCATGGGGAATTGAAGAATCCTCCCTTCTCAATTTTGGATTTAAACTCTGAATAATCTGAAATGTTTAGAGTGTTATTTACTGCCTGTTCTTTGGCTTTTTTTAACATCTCTACTTGAATTTCATCTAAAATTATTGCTATTTTTTCAATTTCAGTAAAACCCAAACTTATTTTTTCTAGATTGTATCTTTTTGCAACAACTACGTTTTGATTCTCTATATCCTTAGGTCCTATTTCTATTCGTAAAGGCACTCCCTTTAATTCCCAGTCATTAAATTTGTATCCTGGTGATAGCCCTTCTCTATCATCAACATGAACTCTGATATCTTTTGATTCTAATTCATTTTGAATCTCTTCTACTTTGGATAATACAATATTTTTATCTTCATCATTTCTATAGATTGGTACAATTACTACTTGCATTGGAGCTACTTTTGGTGGTAACACCAAACCTTTGTCATCTCCATGAACCATGATCATTGCTCCAATTAATCTCCAAGAAACCCCCCATGATGTTTGCCATGCAAAATGTTCTACGTTATCTTTATCTGCAAATTTGACTTCAAATGGTTTTGAAAAGTTTTGTCCCAAGAAATGAGATGTTCCCATTTGTAGTGCTTTCCCATCCGGCATTATTGATTCCATAGTTGTTGTATATACAGCCCCGACGAATTTTTCTTTTTCACTTTTCTTTCCTGTTGTTACTGGAATAGCTAATTCTTCTTCTACTGTATTTTTGTAAATATCTAGAATCTTCATTACTTCTATTTCTGCTTCTTCTTTAGTTGAATGCACTGTATGTCCTTCTTGCCATAAGAATTCTGATGTTCTGAGAAATGGTTTTGTCGCTTTAATCTCAGCCCTTAATGCTGTATTCCAGAAATTAATTTTTAATGGTAAATCTCTCCAACTTTGAATCCATTTTGAATATAGTGTGTATGCTAATGTTTCTGAAGTTGGTCTTAATGCTAATCTATCTCCTATTTCATTTGTACCTGAATGTGTTACCCAAAAAACTTCTGGATTGAACCCTGCAAAATGTTTTTGTTCTTTTCCTAATAGTGATTCTGGAATTAATATTGGTAAAAATCCGTTTCTGATTCCATTACGTGCAAATTTTTTATCAAATGTGCTTCTTAGTGACTCCCAAATTGAATATCCATCTGGTCTAAGTACGATTAATCCTTTAACTGGAGCATAATCTGCAAGTTTTGCTTTTAGTACTACCTGTGTATACCACTCACTAAAATCATCTTTTTTCCCAACTGTAATCCCTACGTCTTGTTTACCCAAACTATTACTTTGATAATTAATTTAACTAATGAGCCTTTCGTGGATTTATTTTAAAATTACTGTGTTATTTGAGCGGGTCGCCTTTGCATAACACTTCTCCCATTACTCTACTTTGAAAATTTGGACATATGAAACATTGGACAAATTGAATATCTTCTTTTAACACTGGGCATTCCACAAACTCTTGCTTCATTCTTTTGAGCATTTTTGGACTGACACCTTTGAGTTTTAATTTACCTTTAGCATCCATCAAACCTGCATCTTTTAGTTTTTCTTTTAATTCATCTGGGAATTTTACCTTATCTTCAGTACTCTGAATTTTTACATCATATTTTCGTTCCAATTCGCCCATGATGATTCTGTGTTATTCCGTGATTTATTACTAGCGGTTTTTTGATTCTTTTTTTTAAAGTTTAATATTGTGGATGAAAAAATCTGATACTTTTTTAACATAATAGTCACTACTTTAATATTATTAGAAATTTTTTCTCAATCAGAAATCTATTGCTGGCAATTTTTGACGTTGAAGGTGTTTTGTATGATGAAGAATATCTTCCAATCCTTGCAGAAAAATTAGATAAAGAAGCGGAAATTTGGGAAATCACAAAACAAGGAATTCAAGGTAAAATTAACTGGGAAGAAGGACTTCGAACTAGAGTTGCTGCATTGAAGGGATTAGATCAAAAAGTATGCCAAGAAGTTGCTAATAACTTACCTATTATGACTGGTGCAAAAGAAGCATGTAGAGTTTTAAAAGCTGCAGGTTGGAAAATTATGGCTGTATCTGGCGGATTTACACTAATGATGGATAGATTACAAAAAGAATTGGATTTAGATTATGTGTATTGTAATGATTTAATTTTTAAAGATGGTAAACTTGATGGCGTTAAAATTAATGTTGATTCTGATAAATCAAAATCTGCTAAAATAAAAATTGCTGAATGGGGTGAAAAGAAAGAAGATATTATTTGTGTAGTTGATGGTGCTAATGATATTAAATTATTTGATATATGTGGATTGGGAATTGCATACAGAGCACAAGATTTAGTTAAAGATTTAGCTACTACAACTTTGGAAGAAAAAGACTTGTCTAAAATTTTAGATATTATTAATAAGCATTTTAAATTAGAATTAGAAACTACTGTCTAAACAATTTTTTAGTCCTATCTATTAGATAATGTACTTGCAAATTATTCCAATTCATATCAAAAAAGAGATTGTTGTAGATGATGATCTATCTCAACTTATTTTAACTTCTGCTGATATACGAGATGGGGATATTCTTGTAATTGCTCAGAAAATTATTTCTAAACAAGAAGGTAGAATTGTTAAACTGTCTACTGTAACCCCTTCATTATTAGCTGAAGGAATTAGTTCTCAATATAACAAGGATCCAAATATTGTTGAATTAATTTTATCTGAATCCAAAAGAATTATTCGAATGAAAAATGGTTTGATTATTGTAGAAACTAATCATGGATTTATTTGTGCAAATGCGGGAATTGATGAAAGCAATGTTACTGATGGATTTGCCACATTACTCCCACTGAATTCTGATAAATCTGCAGAATTAATCCGAACAAAGATTTTAAATGAAACTGGTAAAAATGTCGCCATAATTATTTCTGATACTTTTGGTAGACCTTTTAGAATGGGTCAAACAAATTGTGCCATTGGAATTTCTGGATTAAATCCAATTTTAGATTATGCTGGAACTTTGGATTCCTTTAAACGAATTTTACGTGTAACTGCAATAGCCATTGCAGATGAACTTTCTTCTGCTGCAGAACTTGTTATGGAAAAAACAAAAAAATGCCCTGCAGCCATAATTCGTGACTACTCTTTTAATGTTGAAGAAAGAACTATTGTTGATTTGATTCGTCCTGAAAATGAGGATCTTTTTAAATAATTTTACTTTAGTGATTTTTTAAATATTAAATTTTTGTGTTTTTTATTACTTTTTAATTATATCAAAATCATGTTAAATAATTATTTCTTAATTAGACTTTAATATGACAAATTTTTCTTAATGAATTAGATATCTATGTCTGAATCAAATGACAAAAAATTAGATGCAACTGGATTGTTTTGTCCTGAACCTGTATTTAGAACTAAAATTGAACTTGAAAGAATGCAAGTTGGTGAAATCATTAGTGTATCTGCAGATGATCCTGATGCTGAGGAAGATATATCACGATGGGTTACAAGAAATGGCCATGAATTAATGAATTTGACTAAGGATGGATCTGTAACTACACTTCAAATTAAAAAATTAAAATAATTTTTCTATTCTAGTATTTTCTTTATTTCTATATCATAAAATTTTCTAAAACCTATATTCATATATTTTTCATGCTCTAAACAATTAGCATTTACTTCTACAAATTTTTCTTTGATTTTTTTACTCCATTGACTCTGTTGTTTATCTTTTGAATTTATAATTGAAGGTGTTTCTTCAATTTGATGCATTATTTTAACTAATTCTGTTCCTAATTGATGAAATTTACTAATCTCCAGTAGAAATATTTGTGATTTTTCTTTATTGATTAAATTCATCATATTTTGAACTTGGTTATAATATGCTAAAGATATTTCATTATATTTTGTTAAATGTTCAATCCTTTTTTGCCAATATTCTTTTGATGTTTTTTCTTCAATTTTGTAACTAAATTGTTTTTTTGCTAATATTGAGCCTAATTGTGTTAATTTTTTACTATTTTCTTGCATTGTTTTCTTGAGGTCATCTGAATATTGATTCATTGTTTATTGAATTCTTATTCGTATTAAAGAACTTGACTTTTTTGATTATGCCATGCATCATCTAATTTTTTTGAATACCTCATAATACATTCTTCACAAAATGAATCCCATTCATCTATTTGTAATTTTTTGAAAAAACTTAATGTCCATTTGTATTTGGGTTTTTCTTTATATTGAAATTGTTGTATGGTGTAGATTTCTTTTTGATAAAATTTATTCAAACATTTTTTGCATTGTGCATTCTTATTTGTCTGCATTTTCTGTTAAGAATTTATCTACATCTATTGCCGCCATACATCCAAATCCCGCGGCTGTGATTGCTTGTCTATAACTTCTATCGTGTACATCTCCTGCTGCAAAAATTCCTTCCATGTTTGTATGTGTTTTATTTTTTAAGATAATGTATCCTTCACCATCTAAATCTATTTGATTTTTGAATAATTCTGTATTTGGTGTATGGCCAATTGCAACAAATAATCCTCCAACTTCTATCGTTTTTTCTTCATTTGTTTTTATATTTTTTAATACTGCTTGTTGCATTTTTTGATCACCTTTAATTTGAATAACTTCTGAATTCCAATGGAATTGTATCTTTTCATTATTCATTGCTCTTTCTTGCATTACTTTACTTGCACGTAATTCATCTCTTCGATGTACCACGTGAACTCTAGTTGCAAATTTTGTTAGAAATGTTGCTTCTTCAATTGCTGAATCTCCTCCTCCTACTACAATTAGTTCTAAATTTCTAAAAAATGGTCCATCACATGTTGCACAATATGATACTCCTTTACCTGAAAATTCTTCTTCTCCACTTATGCCCATTTTTCTTGGATTTGCACCTGTTGCAATAATTACTGCTCGTCCTTCATATTCTTCAGAACCTGTTAAAACCTTGTAAGGTGCACGTCTAAAATCAACATCAACTGCAACATCATCAATAATTGTGGTTCCCATTCTTTGAGATTGTTTTCTCATATCTATCATTAAATCTGGACCCATTATGCCATTTTCAAATCCTGGATAATTTTCAACTTCTGTTGTATTGACCAGTTGTCCTCCTGGTAATATTCCGGATAAAATTAAAGTATCATAACCTGCTCTTGAACAATAAATCCCTGCAGTGTACCCTGCAGGTCCTGCTCCGATAATTATCACATCAAATTTTGTTTTCTTTACATCTGGTATTTTTGGGCCGTCATTATTTGTTTCTAATATTGCTGCTCCTTCATCTGCTGCCATCATAGTGTCTAATGTCTTTATTTCAATAATTTAAGTCAATATCTCGTTCTAAACAATATTGGTTTTCATTTTGGTTAGAATATTTTCATGTTTTTCACACATTTTTTTATTTTCTATTTGTGTATTGAATAGATCTTTTTGCCAATGTGCATTAAATAATCTACATTGATTATTATCACAAAAAGCATCTCCTGTTTCATAGTAAAATATTGTTTGTAAGAGGTATCCTTCAATAATCTCTGGTAGTCTGATATCTTTGTATTCTAAAAATTCCCCTTTGTATTTTTTCTTTACCTCTTTAATTGATTCTTTACTAAAATTAGTTATTAGATCTATATAGTATTGCTTAGGTTTTGCAGGGGCTTCTATTATGCCTGTAGTTGAAATTATTGTGGGGTTTGATCCTACCCATGCTCTTGCATGATATCTGAAATCATTTTCATCAAATGTACATGTTAGCTTATTTGTAAAAATTATGTTTAATGTATTTTGAGTATTTTCTCGTTTTGGAATTAATTCTGTAATTATTTTATTTAATTCAATTCCGTCATACAGTGTCATTTCTTCTTTATTTGACATGTCTCTGCTTTCTGATTCAATTAAAATATCTTCTATTGATGGAATGTGTTTTTGAAATGGTTTTTTTAAATTAAAAATTCTAGTACTAGCAATTTTTTCATATGTTTTTTTATCTAATTTTTTGAAAATATTTTCCCTTATTTGAATTTCAACCTCAAATGTTTCTATCAGAAATTTCTCAGCTTTTTTAATATTTATTTCTGGAACTGATGACTCATTGTATAATATTATTTTAGAAATTCTCATTAAAAGAATTATATCTTAATTGTTTATCTTTCTAACTCTTTTATTTTTTCAGATGCAATCTCTGCTGCTCTCTTACCTGAATACAACATTGAACCAAATGTTGGTCCCATTCTTGCTAACCCATGAGTTTCAGTAACAGACATTCCTGCTGCAATTAATCCTGGATATACTTCTCCTGTTTTGTGAACTACGTGCTCTTCCCCATCATTAACATACATTGGTTCCATTCCTTTCCATTCTGCTAGACCTCTATCTACAAGTCTTTTTACTGCTACAGAATCATGTCCTGATGCATCTATGATCACTTTAGCTTCAAATGCTACTGGATCTACACATGTAATGTTACGTGGCAATGCTGAAACTGGCATCCAATTGACAACAATTCCTGCAACTCTTCCGTTTTTTAATACTAAATCATCAAATTTTGTTAATTGAAGAAATTTGACTCCTGCATCACATGCAGCTCCAATTAATTTTGATACTGCGTGTGGCCCTGGTGTTAAGTATAATCCGTCTTGAACTTTTTTGTATGGAATTCCTAATTCATCCCAAATTTTTTGGGCTGGTTCTCTAACTGTAACTGGATTCATCATATATCCTCCTAACCAATAACCTCCGCCAAGATAGTTGTTTTGTTCAATAACTAAAACTTTGTAACCTAAGTTTGATAATTCTCTACTTGCTGTTAATCCTGCAGGTCCTGCTCCAATAATTATCACATCTGATTCTGCTCTGTCAATTAATACATCATGAAATTCATTTGCTATTGCACGTGTAATTTCAACTTCACGTACATCTGTAAATATTTTTGAAGATTGTTCTGCTACTGTTGCCTCTTGCATGTTGATGTTTTCTTATGTTATCCATTAATACTTTCGCACGTTTAAAAATTAGGTTGTACTAATTCTTAATTTCAATTAATAAATAGGAAAATTTTGTTTGTTTCTCAAATTTTTTATGCTAAAACATCCCCATATCAAAAATTTATAACCAAACTACATTGAATTTTATTATATTGACTGTATCTGACTTGACTCATTCTTCTATTGATCCTGTTAGCCCTAAAATTAATTGGGCTAGAATTGATGAAGCTGACAATTTTGCTGAAACTGTGAAATTATACCGTCAAGGCAAATATGATGAGGATAGCTTTAGAAGATTTAGACTTCAACACGGAGCATATGGTACACGAATGACTAGCGATTATGCTATGGTTCGTGTTAAATTACCTGCTGGTGAAATTTATCCTAAACAATTTGAAAAATTATCTCAACTTAGTGAACAGTATTCTATAGGTAGTGCACATTTTTCAACTCGTGAAAACATTCAACTTCATTGGGTAATTCTTGAAGATGTTTCAGAAATATTTAGATCTCTTGCTGAAGTTGGATTAACTTCCAGAGAAGCATGTGGTAATTCTGTACGAAATGTCATGTGTAGTCCATTATCTGGTGTTTGTTGTGATGAAAAATTTGATTCAACTCCTTATGCTCTTGCAACTGCTAAATTCTTTTTACGAAATCCTATGGCACAAAGTCTTCCACGTAAATTCAAATTTAATTTTACATGTTGTGAAAAACATGGAATGGTTAGAATGGTTGATGTTGGATTAGTTCCAGAAATTCAACAAATTGATGGTTCCGAACAAAAAGGATTTAAAATTTTTCTTGGTGGTGGATTGGGTAACAAATCTTTTGTTGGACACCAACTAGAAGACTTTACTCCTGAAGATGACTTACTCTATACTTCTATTGCTGTGGTGAGAATATTTGATAGATTGGGAGATAGAAAAAACCTTGCAAGAAATAGAATGCGTTATCTTGTTAATGATATGGGTTGGGAAAAATTCCAAAATCTTGTATTGAAAGAAAGAGCAATTGTTCGAGCTACACAATCTGTAGTGACTCGATTAAGAGTTAACACCGCACCTGATCAAATCAAAAGACCCCTAAAAATTACTGATGAAAGTGGAAATTCTGCACCTGATGGTTATGCTCGGTGGCTAAAAACAAACACAGTGAAACAAAAACAACCTGAATATCATTCTGTGTTTATTACTTTGGAAGCTGGTGATATTACTTCAAATCAACTTAATGCGTTAGCTGAACTTGTTCGTGAATTTTCATCAGAAGGTAAAGCTCGAACAGGATTTGTTCAAAACGTTGCGCTAAGATATGTGCATGAAGATGATTTGATTCCATTATATTCTAAACTTCTTCAATCTGGCTTGGCAAAATCTGGTGCATTAACTATGACTACCCCTGTTGGCTGTTCTGGAACTACTTCTTGTAATCTGGCCTTGACTAATTCCCATAGACTTGCAAAAGAAATCCAAAGAAAATTCCTTGAATTAAAACTTGATGAGGATGATGATTTAACTAATTCTTCAATTAAGATTAGTGGATGCCCTAATTCTTGTGGTCAACATGGAATTGCTACTATTGGATTTTTTGGTGGTGGTGGCCGTGTTGGAAAAGACATGTATCCCAATTATCAAATGTCTCTTGGTGGTCGTTATGATGGAGATACTATGTTAGGCCAAACTTGTCTTAGAGTTCCTGCTAAAAGAGTAATTCCTGTCATTTTGAAAATAATAGAATTGTTTAAAGAAAATAAAAAATCTGGTGACACTTTGAAATCTTGGATTCATAGAATTGTTAGTGACAGTGAAGATTCTAATATTAAATCAATTAATGATATTAAAAAAATTCTGGAGCCACTTGTTATTCCTCCAACTAAAGATGATGATCCTGATTTCTATCTTGATTATGGTAGCGATACTAGTTATCACACAAAAACTGGTAAGGGTGAATGTGCTGCTTGACTCAATCTGTTAAAATTACTACTGATATTGATTCACTTCGTTCAGAAATTCGAGATAAGAGTGTTAGAGTGATTGATGTTAGACGTGAAGGGGATTACAATCAAGACCATATTCCTAATTCTGTAAATTTACCGTTAGCCACTTTATTGTCTGATGATAGTCCTGAACGTGTTTTAAAACTTGTAAATTCTTTGGGCATTGATGATGAAACCCCTGTTGTTGTTTATGATGATACTTTTGGTGCTTTGGCATCACGAGTAGCTTGGACACTAGAATGGATTGGACATTCTGATGTTACATTACTAGAAACTACTTACAGTAATTGGAAATCATTGGGATTGGAAAATGATTCAAACATTCCTGAAATATCTAATAAAGAACATTCTATGAATTTACAATCTGATATTTTGGCAACTTCTGATTATTTGGAATCTGCAAAAACAAGGGATGATGTAATTTTAATTGATAATAGAGAGCGATTAAATTATCTGGAACAACATATTCCTGGCGCTATTAGTCTTCCTTATCGTACTCTTGCAAGTAATGATAAAATCCTTCGTTCAAAAGAAGATATGGTGCGACTATTAGATAATAGGGGTATTTCTGGGGATTCTGAAATAATTACTTACTGTGGTAGTGTAGGCACTTTATCTGGATTGGCATATTATGCTCTTAAATCTGCAGGATTACCTAATGCAAAATTATATGTTCGTTCATTTAAGGAATGGAAAAATTTGCAGAAACCTACTGTTATGCAAGAAGATGCACATTATTGGGATTTATCTGCAGAATAATTTATGCGATTTCATCTCTAAGTTTTTTAGTAATTGTAACTTCGATATTTTCTAAAACTTCTAACATTTTATCTTTATTTTCAATCATGTAATCTGCTCCTCTGTCTTTTAGTCTGATTTTCCATAATCTTATTTCTCTATGTTCTTCAAAGAAATTTTCAATCATTTGTTCCCCTGATTTTGTTGGATCTATGAATTGGTCAAAAACTTTTATTGCATTTTCTACATCTGCTTCTTCAATTGCTTCTTTTGCAGATTGAATTGCTTGACTCATCGTCTTCAAATTTTTAACTGGTTTTGGTAGTTTCTTTTTTGTAATTCCAAATAATCCTATTTTTTCTTTACCTACTTTATCTGCAAAGTTATCTGAAAGATCATAAATTGGTATTTTACTTAAACCGTCACGTTTTTCATTTTGTACAATTAATCCTTTTTCTAATAATTTTCTTAGTGCTGTTTCTGCATCAACTTTATCTAGAAATGTTGTCCAAACAATTGCACCAATTGTGTGATATCCTTGTCTAACTGATTCTAAAACTACTACTTCTTCAATTCTTTTGAAACCTTCTTCAATTCTTACATTGACAAAATCTTTATCTCTAATTGACTTTCTTGCATTCTTAACATCAATTTCTATTGCATGTTTTAATGCTTGTAGTGATTCTGGTACTTGATTTAACAATGATAGGAAACATGCTTTGTTGTACCATGCCATTCCGTATGTCTTATCTGATTCAATTGCTTTATTGACTGCATCTAATGCTTGTGCATATTTTTTTTGTTCATAATGTACTAATCCTTTGAGATTCCAAGCTTCTGGATTTGTTACATCTACATCTAAAATTTTGTCATACACTTTTAGTGCATCATTATGATCTTCTAAATGGAATCTAGCATATCCTAATTTCATTAAAACTTCAATATTATCTGGTTCAATTCGTAATGCTTGTTCAAATATTTCAATTGCATCATCTAATTTTTCATCGGCCATCAAATTGACTCCTTTTTTATATAATTTTTTAATATTGTAACTTGGATCTACTAAACTTCTTTCTTTGGGAACTATTTCCTCTGATTTTACTTCCTCTGTTTTTTTCTTTTTTTTACCAAACATGTTATTCAATTTTTGTTTTAATCTAGTTAAATACCATTTTAATCGAGGCTATTTTCTATAATTTCATATTTTAGTTAGATTAGGCGATCCAAATCCTGAAATACTTCAAATATTAACAAACGATTGTGTCATCTCAGCCACGAATTGAAATTCAAGGACAGGCACCATTTAAACAATCAGGTGTTTATGAAGCCCAAATTTCAATAACTAGTACTAAACCATCTGATGATGAAATTAAAACTAAGCAATTTTCCCACCTATGGCAAGGTCATTTTCATCTTAGTGTTAAAGATGGTGTTTTTTCTGAAATAATTGGTGATTCTAAAAACCCTTTACCTTCATCAATTAATGATGTTGATACTATTTGGGTTATTGTAAATGATTTATTTTCTTCATTATATTCTATTTTTGATGTTACATTAAGAAAAACTTCTGATGAGGAAAAAAGTACTGTTAAAAAAGAAAAAAATGATGTAATTTCTGAACCACCAAAAACTAAACGTTCCTCTAAATCTACTTCAAATTCTGGTTCACCTGGTGTAAGAGGTGCAACTGGATTAAAAGGACCCCTTGGTCAACGAGGTCCAACTGGAGACAAAGGTACACAAGGTGAAAAAGGACCAACTGGTCCAACTGGAGACAAAGGTACACAAGGTGAAAAAGGACCAACTGGTGTTACTGGCGACAAAGGTGATAAGGGTGACAAAGGAGTTACTGGTCTATCTGGTGATAAGGGTGACAAAGGACCAACTGGTGTTACTGGAGATAAAGGTGCAACTGGATTAAAAGGTCCAATTGGTTCAACTGGTGACAAAGGTGAAAAAGGACCAACTGGTGTTACTGGAG
>ERZ1046367.1125-NODE-1125-length-16379-cov-118.430470_pt1 | contig 16379 bp, 13 predicted proteins | sample MGYA00383091_ERZ1046367 | MGnify/ENA primary metagenome ERZ1046367 (study PRJEB29581, sample SAMEA5548361) | metagenome | biome: marine; feature: coastal; material: water | depth 50 m | study: Short-term variability in the microbial, nano- and picoplankton... | reverse complement strand
GCCACAACGCCTCTTAAATAGTATGCATAGGGCGTTGGAGGAAGGTCAGGATATCGTTCAATAAACTCATCTAATTCTAATATTGCTCTATTGTATTTTTTTTGTTTAAGCAAGTTATAAGCAATATCTAATCTTGCTTGAATAGCATATTTGGAGCCAGGATATGATGATAAGATCATTTCATACTGATCAATGGCTTGCTCTATCATTCCACTATCCACCTTATCCTCAGCTTGCTCGTATAGCTGCTTAGGAGTTAAACCATCAGCAACAAGTTTTTTTGTGTCTTTATCACCACCCAAAAGAGAGCAACCAGTTAGAAAAAATAATGCGGCTAGGATAGAGATTAATCGGTAATTCATATTGAGTTTTGAGTAATATCAACGAAACATCAAATTATACTAGTGTGTGTTTTTTCTGGAAACCTTTATGCAAAGAACTTATAGCATTCATTGCCATGATTATATAATTACAAGCATATACTCGTAAATCTTACAATTTAATGGCTACAAAACTTTTTCAAATACAATCTCAAATTTCTCACCTATGCAGTGTTCTAGAGGACTATCTATCTAAAGAAGAGGTTGGGCTAGTTAAAAAAGCGCATCGAATTGCAGATAGGGCGCATTCGGGTCAGTTTAGAAAGTCAGGAGAGCCATACATAAGCCACCCATTATCAGTCGCTTTAATTCTGGCAGAGCTTAAATTAGATTACTTATGCATTGTTGCTGCTATTCTTCATGACTGCATTGAAGACACATCCGTTACAAAGGATGATGTAAAAAATGAATTTGGGGAACAAGTTGCGCATATTGTTGAAGGGGTTTCAAAACTTACCAACCTAGAGTTTACATCCAGCTCTCAAAAGCAAGCTAAAAACTTTCAAAAACTTATCTTAGCGATGTCAAAAGATATGAGAGTAATGATTATTAAGTTGGCGGACAGACTTCACAATATGAGAACCTTAGACTCCATGAGTGAAGACAAAAGAATTCAAAAAGCAAAAGAAACCTCTGAGCTACATGCACCAATTGCCAGACGCTTGGGGCTGCACAGTATCAGAGTTGAGCTAGATGACCTTTGTTTTAAAGTCCTTCACCCAAGGAAGCACCTAATTATCAAACGAAAAATTAATAAGCAATACGGCAATCAAAAGAAAACAATCAGTCTCATTAAGGCTGAAATAGAAAACAGGTTAAAGTTTGAACAAATTAATGCAACAGTCGAAGGACGTCAAAAGCAACCATCGAGTATTTACAATAAAATGAAAAATAAATCTCGAAAATTTTCAGAAGTCCTGGATATGCATGCTTTTCGTATTGTTGTAGAGAATACGAATGCCTGTTATCAGGCGTTAGGTCATATCCATAGCCTTTATAAGCCAATCCCTTTAAAGTTTAAAGATTATATTTCAGTACCAAAACCAAATGGATATCAATCCCTTCACACTGTTCTAATTGGACCAAGAAAGATGTTTATTGAGGTTCAAATTCGCTCACAAGAGATGGATTTTATATCTGAATATGGAATTGCAGCGCATTGGCATTACAAGAATACTGACGAGCCTTCAAAAAAATTAGCTCGCAACTGGATGGGCTCTTTATTGGACATTCAGCAAAACACTGATACATCAGTTGACTTTTTAGAAAACACTAAATCAGATTTATTTTCAGATGAAGTATTTGTGTTCACACCTGGTGGAAAAATCATACAACTTCCATTAAGAGCAACAGTCCTTGACTTTGCTTATGCCGTTCATACAAATATAGGTAAAAAAGCGCAAAAAGCAACAATCAATGGAAGTGAAGTAGAGCTTTCAACACCTTTAAAATCAGGACAAACGATTGAAATTATTATTGGAAGGTTCGTAAAACCAAAGCCAAGCTGGCTAGATATTGTAGTTACCTCTAAGGCAAAAACTGCTATTAAAGCTCACCTCAAAGATAATTCCAAGATAGAGCTTGCAAGACTAGGAAAGCTTTTAATTTCTGACGCTTTAAAATTTCAAAACATTAAAATTAATGATGTTCCCTTAGACAAATGGAATAAATGCTTTAAAGAGCTCAATTGTGTTGATTTTGATGATTTATATATCAGAGTGGGGCTGTCTGAAATTTTTATTGCAGTGGTTGTCAATAAACTATTGCAAGATATTAATAATGAAACTATTAACACCATCTCTATTGGTCAAACTAAGGGTATGGCTATAAGTTTTGCTCATTGCTGCTTTCCCATCCCAGGTGATGAAGTGACGGGCGTTTTAACATCACAAAAGGGGTTAGTTTTGCATCGTTCAAATTGTTCAAACCTAGAACATATTAAGGAAAAAAATGCACAATGGATGGAAGTTGATTGGAAGTCAGATGATAAAGAGCAATTTGAAGTTGGAATTAGTTGCTTGGTTGAAAATCGAAGTGGAAGATTAGCTGCTATTGCAAACACTTTGGCGAATTTGGGAGTCAACATTGAAAATATTGAGCAACAACAAAGATTAGGCTCAAATAGATTATTTTATATTACATTAGTTGTTACCAATATTATTGAACTCAACAGCGTCCTTGATAAATTAAACAAACTTCCTCACCTTATTTCCGCAGGCAGACTTTAATTTAAAAAATTGTTTGTATCACAGAGATGAATTGATTAAAATTACTACTTTCAATTTTACAGTCCGTTAACGATAATGATTTGTTGGACCGACTCACTAGAAATAGCCATTTCTTTATCAGATAATTTTCCAGACATTGACCCAAAAACAATTAACTTTGTTGATCTTCGAGAATTGGTATTAAATCTTGATGATTTCGAGGAAGGACAAAGTAAATGTGGTGAGAGAGTTTTAGAAGCAATACAAATGAACTGGATTGAGGAAATAGAGTGAAAATTATTAAGTTTTTAATCTCATTAAGTATCTTTATTTCCTTGTCAGCAAATGCGCTCCTTGAGGTCAATATTATCAAGTCAAAAGAGGCTGCTTTTCCAATAGTAATCGCTCCATTTGAGATCGTTGGAGATTCTAATAATGTTGATATTTCAAAAATTATTAGAGATAATCTCAATCGCTCCGGCCAATTCAATGCTTTAAGTACTGAAGCACTTATTACTAATCAAATAGACTTTAGTTTTTGGAAAGAACACAAAAAAGATGCGGTTGTCTTTGGAAAAATTGAACAAGTAAGTAGCAAGGTTTACAACGTTTATATTTACATTTATGATGTTTTTTCAGAGAAAAGCCTATACCAAAAGAAAATTCGAGTCCACAACAGTGGTTTCAGAAGAATTGCTCATTTTTTAAGTGACAAAATTTATTATGTTCTATTGGGTCAAAAAGGCTCATTTGATACAAGACTTTCTTATGTTACAGTTATTGAAAATAAAAATGGTGGAAGGACCTACAAGCTTCAAATTTCAGACTCAGATGGTTACAATCCTCAAACAGTAGTAAGATCTTCAAATCCAATCCTATCTCCCGCTTGGTCTAAGGATCAAAAGAAGCTTGCATATGTTTCTTTTAAAAACAATAGGTCTGAAGTTTTTGTTATGACTCCGTTTTTAAAAACTATACCGATTAAATTACCTAAATTCGATGGAATTGCCTCTTCACCAACTTGGCATCCGGATGGTAAAAGTATTGCGTTGACTCTTTCTAAAAATGGCAATAAAGATATTTATCTATATGATTTTAAGTCTAAACCAATTCCATTAACTACAAATATTGCTATTGATACTGAAGCTAGTTTTTCTCCTGATGGAAGCAAAATTGCATTTACATCCAATAGAACAGGGCAGGTGCAGGTTTATATTAAAGACCTTAAATCAGGAAAAATTTCTAGAGCAACCTTTGAAGGTCGTTATAATGCAAAACCAGTTTTTTCACCAGATGGAAAAGACCTTGCTCTTATACATAAGGTTGGAAAAGACTATAGGTTGGCACTTCTTGATATTGCATCAAGAGATTTAACGGTTATGACACAAAATAAATCCGATGAGTCACCCTATTTTTCGCCAAATGGTGGTATGATTATTTACTCAACCAATAGGGATAACAAAGGTATATTGTCTATAATTTCATTGCATAACAATCAAACTGTTGAGTTGATGCAAAAAGAGGGTGAAGTAAGAGAGCCAAGTTGGTCAAACTATTCTAATTAAGGAAATCTAAAATGTCAAAAAAAATTCTATTATTATCGAGTGTAATTTTTCTAAGTTCATGTGCTACAACTAGCATATCTGAACTAGGTGATAAATTTCTGGATCTAATAAACCCTTCTGATGATGCTACAGAAGTTGCAATGTTAAGTGGAGAGGAAACTCTTGTTGCTATGGATGAAGCTGGCGGATTTACAATTGACGAACTTGAAGAATTATCTAATGATGAACTAATCGCTATTGCTAGAGAAAAAGGCCTAGAAGACCTAATACTTCTTGATGAAGATGGCAACCTTCTAAACAGGGATCAAATTATTAATGCTATTGTTGAAAGTGCTGCTCTTCTTGAAAGCAAGTCTGAAGAATTAGAGTCAATGTCAGATGATGAACTTATTGAAGTTGCTGTAGCTAAAGGGCTTAGTGAAGAGATTGTATTAGATGCTGATGGCAACCTTGCAAATAGAGATGAGCTAGTTGAGGCAATAATAGAAAATGCTGCTGTAACTGAGGCTGCAATCAGTGAGTTTGGTAATAATGCAGGCTCATTCACACTTTATTTTGGCTATGATGACACTGAAATTGATGAAGTGGCTACAAGAATAATTATTCAACATGCAAACTTTATGCAAGAGAACCCGTCAGTCAACCTTCGTCTTGAAGGGCATGCAGATGAGAGAGGAACTCGTGAATACAACCTTGCACTAGGTGAAAATCGTGCTTTGAGTGTAAAAGAGGTTCTTGGTCTATACAACCTAGATGACAGAATCATAGTTGTAAGTTATGGCGAAGAGCAACCAATCCTAACTGGCAGCAATGAGGAGGCCTGGGAGAAAAACCGAAGAGTAGAATTCTCTTATTACTAAAAACAATTCGTTTTAAAACCAATTTAATTAGATTTTGCATCGTCTGATGAAAAATATTTTTCTTAGGTTTCTACTTTTTATTGCAACAACATCAATGACCTTTGGATCTTTTGCTAATGAAGGTTTAAATGTAGACCTCGCAATCCTTAAAATCAATAAGGAGGTAAAGTCCTTAAACAATGAAATTCTTTCATTAAAAGATGAGATTGAAGTCTTAAGAGAAAACCAAAGACTTAACTCTGAAAAAATCGCTGAACTACTTCAGATGATAGAATTAAGCCGATCAAACAACAAACAATCAATCAAATCAGTAGAAGCAAGCCCAAGCACTCAGTCGTCTCAACTATTCAATGATGGTAAGAATAGCTTTGTCCTTGGTAACTATGATAAAGCTATCGAGCTCTTTTTAAGTCATCTTAAGGCTTCTACAAGTGACAAAAGTGTAACTGATACTCAGCTATGGCTTGGACGCTCATACTTTTATAACGAATCTTATCTAAAATCTAAAAATGCTTATTTAGATTTTCAAATTAGGGGCATCAATCATCCAAAGTACACAGATTCGTTATACGAATTGTCTAGAGTACATATAGAACTTAACGAAATTATTGAAGCTAAGACCTTGCTAACTAGAATGCTTGAAGACTACCCTCAACATATTCTTTTCAATAAAGCTTCTGCACTCCTTCAAAACCTTTAAATAAGTGACGATTCAAGAAATTCAAAAAGTTGACTTGGCATCTTTTTGTTATCTAAACAATGAAAGATATCCATTTTTACTTGAAAGCGTTAACCATAACGAAAACAACAGGTATTCAATATTATTTGCCTTTCCGAAAGAAAGTATTGTATTGCGAGATTTCTCAGATTTTGATTTTTTGAATGAACTAGAAAGTCACTGTAAGCAAAAAAGCCATGATTCAAGCCTTCCTTTTACTGGCGGATGGTTTGTATATTTATCATATGAACTGATTGGTCAAATTGAACCCTCTCTAGCCTCTAAACTTCACAAATCTAATATTCCGATTGCTTATGCAGTAAAAATACCATCTGCAGTGATAACTGACCACAAACTCGAAAAAACATTTATTGTTGATGAAGATGGTGATGATACTCGCATCAATCAAATATTATCCGATGTGAAAGCTCTAGAAAATATCCCAGATGAGACGATAGATGGCGAGATCTCAGAGGAAAATGAGAAAAAATTCACAGATGGCGTCAAAAGCAGCCTAGATTATATTGTTGCAGGTGATGTTTTCCAGGTTAACTTATCGAGAAAGTGGTCCTACTCTTTAAATTTAAAGCAAGACTCAGCAACAATCTACAAAAAACTTAAAAAGGCCAATCCAGCCCCATTTTCAGCATTAATTCAATACGAAAATTTTAGTATTATCTCGTCCTCGCCTGAAAGGTTATTTAGTGTTAATGATGGAACTTTAGAAACAAGACCAATCGCAGGAACGCATCCCAGAGGAAAAGGGCGCTTAGATGATACCCAAAAAGAAAATCTTATTAGTCATCCTAAAGAAATTGCGGAACATGTGATGCTTTTGGACTTAGAAAGAAACGACATGGGCAGGGTGTGTGAATATGGAAGCGTTTATGTCAATGAGATAATGACCTTAGAAACGTACCCATATGTACATCATATTGTCTCAAATATAAAAGGAAATCTTCGAAAAGGAATCGGAATCAAGGGGATCGTAAAAGCATTGTTTCCGGGAGGGACAATTACAGGCTGTCCAAAAGTGAGATGTATGGAAATTATTAGTGAACTTGAACAAATGCCTAGAGAGGCCTATACAGGCTCAGTAGGGTATGTAAGCCAAAATGGTAAAATGGACTTCAACATCCTAATCAGAAGCTTTATCCATAAAGATAACACCCTAACATTTAGGGCTGGTGCTGGTATTGTATTTGATTCAAATCCATTAAGGGAGCTCGCTGAAACACGTCATAAAGCCCAAGGATTGATTAAAGTTTTTGAAAGTTAATCAACTAAGGTTTAAACTTTGAAGTCATAGGGTATCTCCTTTCTTTTCCAAAGGCATTGCTACTTATTTTGGGTCCTGGCGCAGATTGTCTTCTCTTGTATTCATTTCGTAAAATTAAAGACGTAATCTTATTGACATTCTCGGAGCTATGTCCATGTTCGATAATTTCATTAACAGACTGCTTTAATTCTACAAACCTCATCAAAATGTCATCCAGAATATCATAAGATGGAAGCGAATCTTGATCGACCTGCCCAGGCGCAAGCTCTGCCGATGGAGGTCTGGTAATAACTCTCTCAGGAATCACCTCAGATATTGTATTTCGATATTTTGAAAGTTTATATACCATGGTTTTTGAAATATCTTTAAGAGGAGCAAAACCGCCACACATATCACCGTATAAGGTAGCATAACCAACAGCCATTTCAGATTTATTTCCTGTTGCAAGAACGAGTTTATGATACTTATTAGATAAAGCCATTAATAAAGTGCCTCTAACACGTGACTGAATGTTTTCTTCAGTGGTATCTACAGAAGTATTCTTAAATTGATCACTAAGTGACAAGTTAAATGAATCAACCATTGAATGGATATCAATACTAGAAAAATTAACACCTTGCGTATTAGCTTGAAATTCAGAGTCAGTTAAACTCATATCGGAGGTAAATTGGTATGGCATCATAACTGCATGAACGTTTTCAGAGCCAATCGCATCAACAGCAACAGCTAAAGTTAATGCAGAATCAATACCGCCTGACAGGCCAATTAAAGCTCCACCAAAAGAATTTTTTTGAATATAGTCCTTTGTTGCTAAAACAATAGCTGAATAAATTGATGATTCATCACTATCTGGAGCTGGCGAGGATATTTTATCAATATGAGTCACACATAACTCTTTAAAGGCCGGCAATTGAAGTGAAACCTCTCCAATATTATTAACAACAAAAGAGTTTCCATCAAATACAACCTCATCCTGTCCGCCTACCATATTGACATATATAAATGTAATATCAAACTTTAAAGCATAATTTTTACAAATATTTACACGCTCACTTTGTTTATTAAGCTGAAATGGTGAAGCATTAAGAGATACTGCAATATCAATATTAGATTGACATAACTTTGCAATTGGACCTTCAACCCACTGATCTTCACAAATTAAAACGCCTATCTTAGTATTCTGACATTCAAAAATAAAAGAATTATTCCCGGCTGAAAAATAACGCTTTTCGTCAAAAACACCATAATTAGGTAATTCTTGCTTATTGTAGACATGAAGAATTCGATTATTTTGAACAAGATATGCGCTATTAAAAAGTAAGTCATTAGTTTTATTTGGTGCACCAAATAATATTGAGATAGATGAAGGCACTAAATTACAGAAACTAGTTATTTCATTATTAACTTGATTAATAAACCCATTGCGCAATAAAAGATCTTCTGGAGGATAACCAGTCAATGCTAACTCTGGAAAAATAATTAAATGTGCTCCAGCATTATTAGCGTCTATAGTCAAATCTAGCATTTTTTGAGCATTAGACCTAATATCTCCAACAATAGGGTTAAATTGCGCGATTTGTATTTTGATTGGTTCAGATTCAGAAAATATTTTATTTAACTGCTCTTGCCAAAATTTCGCTTTCGAATTATTACCTGTGTTTATAGCGTGCTCAAGTTTAGTGTTTGCAACAACCTCAGCGGGATCTATATCTAGGATATTAGCAATCAACCAGGCGTGTGTTTCACTTAATGCAGCCTTTCCAGAGCTATATTTACTTAGATTTGACTGATTAATGTCATATTCTTTGGCTATTTTATAATCGGAATAACCCGTTTTATCACGCACCATAGCAAGGTATTCGGTTGTTTTAATAATCATCTATGCTCGTTAATTAAACTATATATTAGTTATTTTATACCACTATAGGTAAAAAATAACTATAGTTATTAAAAATATAAGGAAATAATGCATGTAAGATTTAACTAAAACACATATAACTCATTGAAATATATTAAATAATTTATAAAAAATTTATATTAATTTTTAGCACTACCTGGTGTTATTCTTCATGAAATCGATTGATCAACTAAAAAAAATATGAACTTAAGAACTTGAATTTAATTCAACATTTTGATAGTTGAATCACAGGAAATTATTGCTTTCATAGCATTAAAGCAGCTTTTTTAGTTGAATTGATTTAAATTTTTTTTTAATAATTAATTAGTAATACTTGCTTAAGTAGTGTTAAAATTTTCTGTAATCCTCATTCATTTGTGAAGGATTGTTATACTTTGAAACTCATTAAGGAGATATATATGAAACAATTATTAAAATTGTCCGCTGCTTCATTGTTAGTAGTTGGTGCACTTAGTGTACAAGCTTCTACTTTAAGCGACGTTCAGGCAAAAGGTCACCTATCTTGTGGTGTCTCTAAAGGTCTAGCTGGTTTTTCTTCAGCTGACTCTGCTGGTAACTGGACAGGTGTTGATGTTGACGTTTGTCGCGCTGTTGCTGCTGCAACACTAGGTGATGCGTCTAAAGTTAAGTTTGTTCCTTTAACTGCTAAAGAAAGATTCACTGCTCTTCAATCTGGTGAGATCGATATGTTGTCTAGAAACACTACTTGGACAATTACTCGTGATGCTTCATTAGGTTTGAATTTTGCTGGTGTTAACTACTACGATGGACAAGGCTTTATGGTTAAGTCTTCGCTAGGAGTTTCTAGTGCTATGGAATTAGGTGGTGCAGCTGTTTGTATTCAAGCAGGTACTACTACTGAATTGAACTTAGCTGACTGGGGTAAATCAAACGGTATTGATTATGAGTCTGTTGTTTCTGATACAAATGCACAAACTCTAACAAACTATGAAGCAGGTCGTTGTGATGTTCTTACAACTGACGCATCTGGCTTGTATTCATTGCGTGCAAGCTCTAACAATCCTTCAGAGCACGTTGTACTTCCAGAAATCATTTCTAAAGAGCCTCTAGGTCCTGTTGTTCGTCAAGGTGACGATCAGTGGTTCAACATTGTAAGATGGTCTTTAAATGCAATGATTACTGCTGAAGAGATTGGTGTAACTAGCGCAACTGTTGATGACGTATCAAACAACCCTGAGCGTGAGCGCTTAATGGGTCGTTCTGGTAGTACTCATGAGTATGTTGGTTTGACTCCAGACTGGACTTATCAGATCGTTAAGCAGGTAGGTAACTATGCTGAAAGCTTTGAGCGCAACATTGGCCTTAGTACGCCAATCGGTATTGCTCGTGGTGTTAACGCTCTATGGTCACAAGGTGGTATCCTTTACTCACCTCCATTTAGATAAGCAATTATCTAGTTAAAACCTGAACCAGCCTGCTATACTTTAGCAGGCTGGTTTTTTTTTATTTTTTTCGACCTCCAAAGTCCATTTTTAGTAAAATATTCCTACTTTAAGTCTTTAACCTTTTATGAAAAAAATAATCCTCGACTCAATAGATAAATCTCAACACAGAGGGTTAAACTTTCGCAACTTGCTATATAACAACGAAGCAAGAGCTTTTTTCTTTCAAGCTGTTACCTTTTTAATAGTTATTGCTCTGTTTTATTCTGCAATTGGAAACCTATTTGAAAACATTGAACAAAGAGGGATACAAACAGGATTCTCTTTTCTTAAAAATAGAGCTGGCTTTGACATTTTGCCCTTTCTTGGTAATTATGTTGTCGACTACACTCCAGAATCGCCAAATTTAAGTGTTTTTTATGTAGGACTAATTAATACGCTAGTTGTGGCTTTTTTTGGGATCATACTGTCAACAGTCATTGGTCTATTAATAGGTATTGCCAGACTTTCAAATAATTATTTAATTTCTAAGCTTGCTGGTGGATATATTGAGCTCTTTAGAAATATACCAGTTCTTCTTCAAATACTATTTTGGTACAACTTATTTATAAACGCCTTTCCACATCCAAAACAAAGTTTTTCTTTTTTTGATATCGCCTTTCTCAATCAGAGAGGCTTATACATGCCAAAACCAATCCCTGAAGAAGGCTTTATATTTGTAGCTCTATCTTTATTAATTGGAATTATTGCAGCATATTTTATTAAAAAATTCTATAAGAAAAAACATGAATTAACAGGCATCCATACCAGCACCTGGTCCTACACAACTGCATTAGTTCTAGGATTGCCTTTAATAGTCTATTTGATACTTGGAAGTCCCCTTCAGTTTGACCTAGCAGTCCTGGGAAAATTCAACCTTAAGGGAGGTATGACCATAGTGCCAGAATTTTTAGCACTAGCCTTTGCACTTAGCGTCTATACTGCAACCTATATTGCTGAAGCAATCCGATCGGGCATTGAGGCAGTTGATAAGGGACAAAAAGAAGCTGCTGCTGCGATTGGCTTGTCACCTGTTCAGTCACTCAAGCTTATTGTTTTGCCGCAAGCTCTTAGAGTTGCAATACCACCAACAATTAACCAATACTTAAATCTTACAAAGAACTCTTCATTAGCTACGGTAATTGGCTATCCAGAGCTTATGAGTTCTTTTGGTGGAACAGTTTTGAACCAAGTAGGGCAAGCAGTTGAAATCTTAGGAATGGCAATGCTAGTTTATTTAGTAATTTCACTAGTTATATCGTTACTACTCAATTACGTTAATAAAAAGATGGCTATTCAAGGGCGATAATTATGTCAGTATTCGATCAACAAGCAACTAGAAAGCCGCCAATTTCTCAAATTGGGGCCGTATTATGGCTCAAGACCAATCTCTTCTCTTCTTGGGTTAATACAGGCCTTACAGCAGCCTCATTGTATTTGCTTTATTTAATATTTCCTCCATTGCTTGACTGGATGTTTTTTAATGCAAGTTTTAGCTTTGGAACTATTAACTTTTTTGGCTTTGAAATAAAGTTTAGTGAGGAAATGGCAACCAACAAAAACTGTGGCAGGGTGGGCGCATGTTGGCCGTACATCTACGAAAAGCTATATATGTATACCTATGGGTTCTATCCTCGAACAGAAACCTGGAGGCCTAATACAGTTTTTGCATTAACAGCACTTCTCTTTGTTATTATTCCACTAGTCAAAAACTACAAATACAAAAACAGAGTAATTTTGTCATTAATAATTTTTTATCCTATAGTTTCGTTCGTTTTAATTTCTGGAGGCTTTGGAGTATTGACAGTTGTTGAAACCCATCTGTGGGGTGGACTACTCCTAACTCTAGTAATCGCTTCAGTAGGCATCATTGTATCGTTTCCAATAGGAGTGCTACTGGCACTTGGAAGACAGTCAGAGCTGAGAATAATTAAACTATTCTCAACAATTTTTATCGAATTTGTTCGTGCTGTTCCACTTATAACAATATTATTTATGGCGTCTTTTGTACTTCCTTTATTTTTAGAGCCTGGCAATAATAGTATAGACAAGCTATTAAGAGCACTTATTGGAATAGCACTTTTTCAGGCGGCATATTTCGCAGAAGTTATTAGGGGAGGACTTCAAGCTATACCAAGAGGGCAATATGAAGCTGCCGATGCAATTGGACTAAGCTATTTTCAAAAAAATGCATTAATTGTACTACCACAAGCATTGAAAATCTCGATACCTAATATAGTGGGTTCATCAATATCACTATTTAAAGATACAACATTAGTCTTAATAATTGGACTAATGGATATGTTAGCAATGGTAGGATTGACAACAGCCGACCCTTACTGGCTTGGTAGGGAAACTGAAGGTTATGTATTTGTAACCATTGTTATGTGGGTTATGCTATATTCAATGTCAAGATATTCGAAAAAATTAGAGTTACGATTTAACACTGAAAATCAAAATTAAAAGGTCATTAAAATGAGTACTAATAAAAACAAAAAAAATATTATTGAAATATCTCAATTAAACAAATGGTATGGAGAGTTTCATGCACTCAAAAACATTGATTTAAAGGTAAAAGAAGGGGAAATAATAGTAGTATGTGGACCTTCAGGAAGTGGTAAATCAACACTAATTAGATGTGTTAATTTCTTGGAAAAATTCCAAGAAGGAAGCATTTTAGTTTCAGGAACTGAATTAACAGACGATGCACAAAAAATTAGAAAAATAAGAAGTGAAGTGTCAATGGTATTTCAACACTTTAACTTATTTCCTCATCTAACAATCGTAGACAACTTAACATTAGCACCAATATGGGTTCATAATGAAACAAAGCGAGAAGCAAGGGAAAAAGCACTAAAATTATTAGATAGGGTGGGCATTAAAGACCAGGCAGAAAAATATCCAAATCAGCTTAGTGGAGGCCAGCAGCAAAGGGTTGCAATAGCTAGATCTCTATGCACCAATCCAAAAATAATGCTATTTGATGAGCCTACATCAGCCTTAGATCCTGAAATGATATCTGAAGTGCTAGATGTAATGGTTGAACTTGCAAAAGAAGGGATAACAATGATTTGTGTAACCCATGAAATGGGCTTTGCAAGAAAGGTTGCCAATAGAATTATCTTTATGGATGATGGCCAAATAGTTGAAGAAAATGATCCTGAAAACTTCTTTAATAATGCTGAATCAGACAGATTACAACTATTTTTAAATCAAATATTAACGCACTAGTTATAATAAAAACTGCTCTAGACTCTATCAGAATAAAGATAATTAAAATATATGTTTTAATTCAAATCCTTTTCAATCCCAGACAATTCTAAAACAAGATCATCAGTCCTTATTGGAGCAAGTAACCTTTTTGTAATTCTCATTACAGTTAATAAACTGCTAGATACATCATTGAGTCTGTGATAAAGAATTACTTGCCATGATCAAGGAATAATTACCTATTTTGACGATGGAAGAATACTAAAAGGTGAAATTAAAGAAAATATACTAGTTAAAAGGTATTAACAAGATGTGAATCAGTTATATAATTTCGTTATCAAATATAAAACAATATCAAATGTTTAAGTTTTTAAAGAAGGAAGAGTCCAAAGTAGTTCCAGAAGCCATACAATCTGAAGACTGGACTAAGGATATAAAGCGCAGTAAAAAGATTGGACATGAAGTAGAGCAATTATCATTTTTATACGACTCTGGCAAGGATAATGAAACGAGAGGGACTAAGCAGGGACTAAGCAGGGACCATCTAAAAATTTTAAAAAAATGCAAAGATGAAAGTACTGCTTTGGAATTAATGAAGATCCTAAAAAGAACAAACAAATCAAAATTCAAAAATACAATAATTAATCCACTCATAGATCAAAACTTTTTAGAGTTAACAATTCCTGAAAGTCCAAAAAGTCCAAGTCAAAAATATAGAGTAACTGGAAAGTTTGTAAAGAGAAGGGTTAAAGATTAAGTAAAAAAGATGCTGGCAGCGTCAAAATAGTAGTTTTTATTATTTAAATCACCCTTTCCTTCTAAATATTCGATTTAAGACTCTTTTATAGTTTTGATAACAATTTAGCTGTATTCATTAATAAAGTGCTCCTAATTCGTAAATTTAGAGTTCAATATATAACTCATTGATTTTTATATAAATACCTTTGAATTTCAAGTTTTTTTAGTGTATTTAATTCGCATAATTTATATTATGTTAAATAAAGTCATTTTATTACTCTTTTAACATATTCTCCTCTAATATTCATAAATATGGATAATGTATTTCTTAGTCCCACCCTTCTATTTCCAATGTTATCTTTTTTACTGTCTTAGTCCCAATGTTAGCAATATGCTTATAAATAAAAGAAGTTATCAACTTTTGGGTCTGCTTGTTATTGTATGGGGATCATCTTTCCTTCTTATTGACCGTGCACTTTTATTTTTCTCACCTGAACAAGTTGTTGGCTATAGATTAGTAATTGGAGCTATTACAATGCTTGGTATTGCAATCTATTATGGAAAATCCTTCCCAAGAACAATTACTCCCTGGTTGCATTTTATTGTTTATGCAGTAATAGGCAATATTTTGCCTTATCTCCTTATTGCAACTGGTCAGTTAACTATTACTTCTGGCATGGCAGGCTTATTAATGGCGTTTATGCCTCTAGTCACTCTTGTTTTGGCTCATATTTTTCTGCCCAATGATAAATTAAATAGATTCAAAATTCTTGGCTTTATTATTGGGATTTCTGGAGTGCTTTTTATACTTGGACCTTCTATTAACAACGGCAATAACACTCTTTTTGGAATTCTATTGGTTCTTGGTGCTGCTTGTGCTTACGCAATAAACACTATCATTGCTTCTCGACTTCCTTCTTATGACCCGCTGGTTTCCAGCGCAAGTGTTCTATTGGTTGCCAGTTTACTTTCTTTCTTTATTTGGCCTAGCATCTTCTTTATTGATTTTTCTAATATCCCTTTGATTAGTGGTTTTAGTATTTTATTATTAGGCGCCCTTCCAACTGGAGTTGCAGCTTTACTCTACTTTATTATTATTAATACCGCAGGTGCTACATTTCTATCCAATATTAATTATCTAATCCCAGTTGTTGCTTTTTTCCTTGGCGCTATATTACTTGGTGAAGATATACTTTGGCAAAATATATTAGCTTTACTTCTTATCATTTCTGGAATTTTTATTTCTAGAATTCGTTCTTAATTTATATATTTTTTTCTAATAAATTTATTCTTTTTTTTCAATTACTTATATTTATATTTAACTAAATTTCCTAAATGTTACTTCATCTATTTTATTTATATTCTATATTTAGTGTATATTTACCTTCGTAAGTACTAAATGTAGTACCCTATTAGGAGTTGAGTTTGAACCAGGAATTTCAGGCAGTGAAAGACAAAGCTGCAGATCAAGAAATATTAGTTACCAAAAGAGATGGTTCGAAAGAGTCAATTGATTTAGAAAAAATACATCGAGTTGTTCATTGGGCCTCACAAGATTTAGATAATATTTCTGTATCTCAGGTTGAAATCAACGCACAATTAGCCTTTTTTGATGGCATTAAAACTGAAGATATTCATGAAACGATTATTAAGTCTGCAGCAGATTTAATTTCAACAGATGTTCCCGATTATCAGTATTTAGCTGCTCGATTAGCTATTTTCCACCTAAGAAAGAAGGCATTTAAATCCTTCACCCCGCCTTCTTTAATTGATCATGTTACAAGGCTTACCGATTTAGGTATTTACGATAAAGATATCCTAAATAAATACAATTCCGCTGAATTTGAAGAGCTCAATAATTATATTGATCATTGGCGTGATATGAACTTTTCATATGCCGCTGTTAAGCAACTTGAAGGTAAATATTTAGTTCAAAACCGTGTCACCGGTGAGATTCATGAGTCTCCACAAATGCTCTACATGTTAGTTGGAATGTGCTTATTTCAAGAATACAAAGGTAAAGCTAGAATAAAAATTGTTAAGCGTTTTTATGATGCCTCAT
>ERZ1046367.1120-NODE-1120-length-16422-cov-7.152991_pt1 | contig 16422 bp, 21 predicted proteins | sample MGYA00383091_ERZ1046367 | MGnify/ENA primary metagenome ERZ1046367 (study PRJEB29581, sample SAMEA5548361) | metagenome | biome: marine; feature: coastal; material: water | depth 50 m | study: Short-term variability in the microbial, nano- and picoplankton... | reverse complement strand
GAACATGGATAAACCTATGAACATGGATAAACCTATGAACATGGATAAACCTATGAACATGGATAAACCTATGGCTATGAAATCTGGCATTATAGAAAGCGTCTTAATGTGGATGCCTCCATCAACGGGATCATGGGCTACAAGTGACTTTATTTTATTATTCTTAATGTGGGCAGTAATGATGATTGCAATGATGACACCATCTATTCTTCCAATGCTTTTTTTATTCACTACCTTGAATTCTAGAAATCGTGCAAACGGCAAGGAAACATCTTCTACGATGATCCTACTTTTTGGTTATCTATCAAGTTGGGTTATATTTAGTTTGGTAATAACTGTCCCACAGTTTGCAATGCATCAAGCAGGTCTCCTGAATCCAATGATGGAGCCTACTCATGCTTATATTGGATCTATTGTTTTATGTCTAGCTGGTATTTATCAATTTACTCCATTTAAAGAAGCTTGTTTAACAGTTTGTCAGTCTCCATTAAGCTTTCTGATGAATAATTGGAAAGATGGAAATTTAGGAACTTTTATAATTGGATATAAGCATGGATTTTATTGCATAGGATGTTGCTGGGCTTTAATGCTTACTTTATTTGCGCTAGGTGTGATGAATATAATGTGGGTAATGATCTTGACAGTCTTTGTGTTATTTGAAAAATTATCATATAAGAATCCGATTCTGTTTAGACGTGTTACAGGTTTTGTATTCATATCCTGGGGCATTTTGTTATCAATATAAATTATTTTGAATAATAAAATAAGAAAACATATTAAAATATTTGGTAAAGTTCAAGGTGTTGGTTATAGATTATGGCTGCAATCATTTGCAATCCAGTATGGTGTTTTTGGATGGGTTAGAAATAATTCGCATGGTGAAGTTGAATCATTTATGATTGGTGATGAAGAGACAATTATTAATCTAATAGAACAATGCTATATGGGTCCACCTGATTCTGCTGTAAAAAAAATATTAATCTCTGATTCTAGTGATGATTTCGATGCTAAATCTTTCGAAATTATGACAGACAATTAATCATCATAAAGATATTCTTTTTCTTATCATATTTAGTCTATCTGGCGTTCCAACGTCATCCCATAATCCTTTGTATAACTCTGCACCAATATTCATTTCCTTTCGTAGAATAGTACCTAGTTCCTTATCCATATAATTTAAAAATAACTCTGGTCTATAAAGTCCTATTCCCGTATATATATAATCATCTCCTTTGATTTTTTCGTCATTTTCAATATTGAAATCACCGGAAAGGTATTCTGGTTTAGTGGTCAATACTAGATGCGCAAGAGTTTTCTTTTTAAGTTTCATATTAAGTAAGTCGATAAATAAATAATTCGTCCATATATCAGCATTAACAACGATAAATGGTTTTTCATTAAATTCATGTATTATATTTCTAATGCCATTAGCTGTCCCGTTCGGCATATCACCTTCATCACTTATTATAATTTCAATACCATACTTAGAGCCATCACCAACATGCTCGTGGATATAGCTGCCAAGGTATCCAGTATTTATAACAATTTTTTTGATACCAGCCTCTGACAGCCTTATAATCTTATCCTCTATTAGAGTCATATTGCCTATGCGTAACATTGGCTTAGGTATATCTCTAGTCAAAGGCATCATTCTTTTACCTCTACCAGCTGCTAGTATCATTGCTTGGTCCGTCATAATGCTTCCTTTATATTTATTTCTAGTAATAATTTTTTCAATTTCGACATATCTGGATATTTGGTGACTATTGTTTCTATATACTTATATGTTCGCGGGATATCATTTAGATATATAGATTTTTTATCACGATAATTTAGCCTTGAGAAAATACCTATTGCCTTCAAGTGTCTTTGTACACCTGTGATATCAAACCAATACTCAAATTGGCTATGATCCATAACAACATCTTTATTTAATCTTTGTAAATACGACTCCATCATTTTATAGGTAATCTCATCATCCCAATCTATGTAACAATCTTTTAAAAGAGAAACTAAATCATAAGTTAGTGGGCCAATTAATGCATCTTGATAATCTAGAATCCCTGGATTATTTTTATTTGTCATCATAAGATTTCTGGAATGAAAATCTCTATGAATAAATGTCTGTGGTATATCTAGTAGTATTTTTGCAATCTCTATATAACATTGTTCTAGGGTATCTTCTTGTTCGTGAGATAGCTCTATTTTTAAATGTTTATTGATGAACCAGTCGCTAAATAATTTCATTTCAATTAATTGTTCTTTCATATCAAACTTCTTTAAATTATCACTACTGACTAGATTTTGCATATGACAAAGTGCATCAATTGCGTCCGTATATAAACAATAAACAGTCTCTTTATTCAATGCATCTAAATAAATATTTTTCCCTAAGTCAGACATTAATATATAGCCTTTTGAGTCATCAACTTCATGTATAACTGGCACATTAAGACCTGCTGTTGATAACCTCTTTGTGATATCAAGAAATGAAGTTAAAGGCTCATGCTTTGGCGGAGCATCCATTATAATCTTAGTATCATCTTGAGATATAACTCTATAGTAAGATCTGAAGCTTGCATCAGAAGATGCTTTTTCAATAGAAAAATCAGAAGAGTAATATTGCTTTACCCATTTAGTTAAACCATCAAGTTTATTTTGTTCCATTTGGTAATATTACATGATTATTAAGTTATTTTTCACAAAAAATATCTACTTCATATAAAATTATTACATGAATAAAAAAAATATCTTCAAAGAATCAATGGATTTACAAATTGCTGCCAAGAGTATTGGCTTGGACTGGCTTGAAGTTGATGGGATTATTAGCAAAATCAGAGAAGAGACTGAGGAAGTTGATGAAGCAATAAAAAATCATGATAATACAGCAATTAAAGAGGAACTGGGTGATTTAGTCTTTACTATTCTATGTTTAATGAGACATCTAGATTATGACCCAGAAGAGATTATAGAGTTAGCCAACCTTAAATTTAAAAAGAGATACGAGCAGGTACTTAAGCTACTTAAAGAACAAGGAAAAAATTATGCAAATCCTGAAGAAATGGAAAAGCTCTGGCAGATTATAAAAAAACAATCTTAGTCTTGTTTGGGCCATACCCAAACTAGTTCCCTAGTGCAAACTTTTGATTTTAACTGCTTATCATAATCTAGTGGCGCAAGTTTAATCAAACGATTACAGAGAAATATAACTCCATGCTTATCAGTAGTACATAGATGACAATTACCTATAACTCCAAGCACATACAATATTGTTATCAGAGAAAATACTGCTGCAAAAGCTGATATCCCTATATGTCTATTTTTTTGTTTTAAAAGCAGATAAAGTATTACGATTGATAAGTATATTAGAAAAAATGAGCCTAATGTTAGTTCTAGCCATAACGATAATCCAATCAAGAGAACAGTTAAAAAAATTAAGATTTCTTTATTCACCTAATAATACCTTTTTTTTATAATCACAAAAATTCACCACTGAACATTTATAACACTGAGGTTTTCTTGCTATGCAAGTATATCTACCTAGTATGATTAGCCAGTGATGTGCATGTAATTTATATTTTTTAGGAATATTTTTCTCAAGTTTTTTTTCTACTTGATCAACATTTTTACCTGGGGCTATACCTAGTCTATTGGATACACGAAATACATGTGTGTCTACACCTATGGTTGGTTGTCCAAACGCATTATTAAGGACAACATTAGCCGTCTTTCTTCCAACCCCAGGAAGTTTTTGCAGAGTTTCTCTGTCTTCGGGTATTTTATTAGCATAATCATTAACTAGCATTTTGCATGTAAGAATGACATTCTTAGCTTTAGAATTATATAAGCCAATAGTTTTAATATAAGATTTTAATTTATTTTCTCCAAGCTTAATAATCTTCTCGGGGGTTCCTGCTACTTTATATAATTTAGTCGTTGCTGCATTCACACTTTTATCTGTAGCTTGTGCTGATAAGATTACAGCAATTAGTAATTGAAAAGTCGTCTCATAATAAAGTTCAGTGACCGGTTCTGGATCATTCTTCTGTAGAGTTTGAAAGATTGAGATAATCTTTTCTTTATTCATATTCTTTTATTTTATTACTCTTAATTTTTTCTTTAGAAATAATGTCATCTATATATGCCTTTATTTTATGAGATTCATTTGAACTATCTTGTGCCAGCTTTTTTATTTTTTTAATATCATTCAATCTTATATTTTTTTTATTATAATAATTTTTAGATATATCAGCTTGTCTGCTAGGCCATTCCCAGTCATAATTATCTTTATATTTTTTCATTTCCATACAATCTACTGGGCACTGACTGATACATAGCTCACAACCGTTACATTGATCATTTAATATAAAATGTTTTTGATGCCTTGCTCCTATTATTGCATCTACTGGACAAACTTTAATGCATATAGTGCATCCAATACACTCTTCAACTCTTATATCAGCTATATGATAATTTTCTATTTTATTAGGTTCAATAATATTAATCCCATTTAAAATATTTTTTAGCTGTTTTTCTGTATGTAGGCCACCAGGCTCACACTTATTAAAAACTTCACTATCTTCAACTACTGCTACAGCATAAGATAGACAATCTTTGTATGTGCATTTTTTACATTGAAGCTGAGGTAATGCTTTTTGAACTTTCTCAATTAACGGGTTTACTTTTGACATTTAGGTAATCTTGGCACCAGGCATTACATCTTTTTCTGGCTGTAATACAATTATGTCCCCATCGTTCTGTGTTGCTAGCATCATACCGTTAGATGTCCCAAATTTCATTTCTCTTGGCAATAAATTAACTATAACTACTACTAGTTTATTCATTAATTCTTCAGGAGAGTATGATTTTTTTACACCAGCATATATCGTTCTTTCTTCTTCACCTATATCCACTTGTAATTTTAACATCTTTCTCGAATCTTCAACTTCTTCAGCATGAACAATTTTCCCAACTCTTAAATCAACTTTTATAAAATCATCTATCGTTATTTTTTCATCACTCATTTGTTTTCTCCATTAGATTCACTTTTCATTGCCTCTATCGATTCTTTAGTAATTCTTGTTATGATCGGCTTAAATTCAGTTATATCTGTATTCAATAAAAATTCTTTTAGGTTAGACCAGGTTAAGCTATCACAATTCATAATACTTTCAACCTTATTAGATATGCTTGGAAGTACAGGTTTAAGATATCCAATCAGAATTCTAAATAAATTTAATCCATCAGTACAAATCTTTTGAACAAGTTCTCTTTCATTTTCATTTTTAATTTTTACCCATGGCTTCACTTCGTCTAGGTATTTATTAACATCATCTGCCAAAGATGAAACTAGTCTTATATTAGTTGAATAATTTCTTCCCTCATAATTCTTAACAATATCATTAGTCTTAGACAAAACATTTTCGACTAAATCTTGATTATTAAATTCACTGGCTAATTTATTATTAAAATCTTTATTAATGAATTTTGCACATCTGCTTCCAATATTTATAATTTTCCCAACTAGTTCAGAATTAACCCTTGTCTGAAAATCATCAAAACTTAAATCAATATCTTCAATTTTATTAGTTAGTCTGCTTGCGAAATAATACCTTAAATACTCAGGATCTAAATGTTTCAAATATGTTCTGGCATTAAAAAAAGTTCCTCTTGATTTAGACATTTTCTCTCCGTCTACAGTTAGAAAACCATGGCAAAAAATAGCGGTTGGTTTCCTAAAGCCAGAACCTTCCAGCATTGCAGGCCAGAATAGAGCATGAAAATAAGCTATATCTTTCCCTATGAAGTGATAAAGCTCAGCATTGGATTCTTTATCCCAATATTCATTAAATTCTTTTGATTCTTTTTCGCAGTAATTTTTATGTGAAGCAATGTATCCTACAGGCGCATCCAACCATACATAAAAAAACTTATTTGACTCACCTGGTATCTTGAATCCAAAATAGGGATCATCTCTGGTAATGTCCCAGTCTGAAAGTCCATCTGACAACCATTCATTTAACTTATTTTTTATTTCTTTTTGAGTCGTCTCTGTAGAGGTCCATGATTTTAAAAATGACTCATAGCTACTTAATTTGAAGAAGAAATGATTAGTCTCTTTAGTAATTGGAGAAGTACCACTTACTGTTGATACCGGGTTTATGATTTCATCGCAGGAATAAGTCGCACCGCATACTTCGCAAGAATCACCATATTGGTCTTTTGCATGACATTTTGGACACTCACCCTTAATGTACCTATCAGGCAAAAACATCTTCGCTTTATCATCATAAAATTGATTAATTGTTTTATTAATGATGTCACCATTATTTTTGAGGTGATTATAAATATATGCAGAGAAATACTCATTTTCTTGAGAGTGCGTAGTATGATAATTATCAAATTCTATAAGAAAATCAGAAAAATCTTTAACATGCTCCTTAAATGTATTTGCAATTAGTTTATCTGGGGTAATATTCAATTCTTGTGCTTTGAGCATAATAGGAGTTCCATGAGCATCGTCAGCACATATATATGTACACTCATTGCCTGACATTTTTTGGCTCCTGACCCAGATGTCAGTTTGAAGATATTCGACTAAATGACCTAAATGAATGGATCCATTAGCATATGGTAAAGCGCTGGTTACTAATATTTTTCTCATAATGTAAGACTTTTAATTTTATTGTATTAAATGTATATTTAAACGCTATAATATATCAATCTAGAAATATAATTCATATTTTACAGTATAAACGGAGAAAATAGGCGAATGCAAAAAGAAAACATTGAAGCAGTTTTAAAAGATTACCAGTGCCCATATATGGGAACGGACTTAGTTAGTGGGAATACCGTTAAAGATATTACAGTTGATGGCAACAATGTTTCTATTAAAGTAGTGCTAGGATGGCCCGCTGAAGGCATTATGCAGGCATTCCATGATAATTTAAATAAAAAGGTTATGGAGGCTTATCCTGATGTCAAATTAACACTAGATTTAAGTTATGAGATCATACCTCATACCGTTCAGCAAAGCATTGAAAGAATTAAGGGTATCAAAAATATTATAGCAATAGCTTCCGGAAAAGGAGGAGTGGGTAAATCAACTACATCTGTGAATCTTGCTCTAGCTCTTAAAGAAGAAGGGGCAACGGCGGCTATATTAGATGCAGATATATATGGTCCCAGTATTCCAAGAATGTTAGGTTTAGCTGGACGACCAGATTCAGAAGATGGAAAAACTTTAGATCCTAAAATTGGACATGGTTTGCAAGCAATGTCTATTGGTTTATTGGTAGAAGAAGACACTCCGATGATTTGGCGTGGCCCAATGGTTACACAAGCCCTTGAACAATTATTGACTGATACTAATTGGCAAGATGTAGATTTTTTAATTATAGATTTACCGCCAGGCACCGGTGATGTTCAGTTGACACTCTGTCAAAAAATTCCTTTAAGTGGCGCAGTAATTGTTACCACTCCTCAAGACATCTCATTAATTGATGCAAGAAAAGGACTTAAAATGTTTGAGAAAGTAGAAGTTCCTGTGTTAGGTGTAATTGAAAACATGAGTACTTTCATTTGTCCTAAGTGTGGAACTGTAGAGAGTATTTTTGGTGAAGGTGGTGGTGAACAGTTAGCTCAAGAAAATGATGTTAAATTATTAGGTGAGCTACCTTTATTAAAATCAATCAGAGAAGAAATGGACAAAGGGACCCCGACGGTTTCTGAAAATCCTGAATCTCCAGTTTCATTAATGTATCGTGATATTGCTCGTAAAATGGCAGCGACACTTTCAATGAGAAAGAAAGATTATTCATCTGCTTTTCCAAAGATTGTTATTCAAAACGACTAATTGATCAGAGTTCGATATACGTAAAAATCTATTACGGTGTTATAATAAATTATGTCAATTAAATCAGACAAGTGGATTAAACAAATGGCTGAAAATCATGCAATGATTAAGCCTTTTCAAGCAGATCAAGTTAAATCTAATGATGGTGGCAAGATTGTGTCATACGGTACATCGAGCTATGGGTATGACGTTCGTTGCGCCAATGAATTTAAGATTTTCACTAATATAAATTCCACTGTAGTAGATCCAAAGAATTTTGATGATAATAGCTTTGTAGATATCAAGTCTGACGTATGTACCATTCCACCCAACTCTTTTGCTCTTGCAAGAACGGTTGAATATTTTAAGATACCTAGACAAGTACTCACTTTATGCTTGGGTAAATCAACTTATGCAAGGTGTGGAATAATCGTAAATGTAACTCCACTGGAGCCAGAGTGGGAAGGACATGTAACACTTGAGTTTTCAAACACAACCTCTTTGCCTGCAAAAATATATGCTAACGAAGGCGTAGCGCAATTTATTTTTCTAGAATCCGACGAAGTATGCGAGACCTCTTACAAGGATAGAGCTGGGAAGTATCAAGGACAGAAAGGCGTTACTTTACCGAAAACTTAATTGTGACAAAACACATTATCAATCAAACCCTCCAAAAAGATTTCCATGGGAAAGATGATTGGAATAATTCCCTAAACCAATTCAAAGATAAAAATATATTTCAGTCTTATGAGTGGGGTGAGCTAAAAAAACTTGAAGGTTGGGAAGTTTTACATATCACAGTTACAGATAATGAGAGCTTAAAATGTATTTTACTTGCACAGGTTTTAACTAAAAAAGTTATGGGGATAAAGGTTGGATGGTGCCCTGGTGGACCCATAGTTCAATGTAATAAATCTGATAATGGAATAGATGCTTTAGAAAAATTTAAAGAAGTTATTTCTGAAGAGAAGATTATAAACCTCCGTTGCAAACCCTACATGCCAGATACATCGGAAAATCAAAAAATATTTTCTATTATTTCCAAATCTAATTATTCGTTTACTAGCCCTAAAAGCAATATCCTTAAAATAGTTTCAGATGAAGAATTTCTAAAACAGATAAAAAAGAAACATCGTTACTATATCAAGCAATCTGAAAAATCTGGGCTAACTTGGAAAAACTATTCGGGTAGCGAGACAGCAAAGGTATTTTCAATTGTTTATGATGAAATGAAAGAGAGCAAAAATTTGAATCTTCCAATTATAGACATAGATGCCTTCTCTAAACTTCTTGGTCTTAATAAAGACGGTAGGTCTAGACTATTTACATTTACTGGACTTGAAAATAATAAACCAGTATCTGCATGTGTGGTAAGTATCTTAGATAATAAAGCTTTTTATCATTATGCAGCCTCTACAGAAAGGGGTAGAGTGACATCAGCCTCATATGGAATGATTTTTAATTTGATTAAGGAATTAAAAAATCTTTCGGTAGATAGGCTGGATTTTGGTGGCATATCTGCAGACGGGTCTTCCGCTGGAGTTGATTTCTTTAAACTTGGCTTCAATGGCGAAGAACTGTTAAAGATCGGAGAGTTTGATATTAGTAAGTCTAAAGTATATAGTTATCTCTTCAGTAAATTACTACAGTTTAAAAAAAATCTTTAAAGGAAAATCATGAGTATTAGCACAATTAAATGGACCAGCACTTTTTTTATTTTATCAGGTATTTTAATGGCACAATTTGAGATGTACCCATACTATATCTTTTCACATTCAGTGGGTGCAGTTGGGTGGTTGATCTCGGGGTATTTAATGAAAGACAATGCTGTTATGACAAATTTTGGCTTGCAGATACCTATTTTTATTATCGGATATATTAATTACTTTATGAACTAAGCTAATAAAGCTCTATATAACGTAAATCTATATTTGCTTGAAAATCTCTTCCGATAGCTACAATTCCTAAAGTTTGAATATCTATGGAGGAAACAACAGAAGGCTGATAGAAGTTAGATTTTTTAAAATCTTTTAAAGGTAATTCAATAGTTCTCCATTCATTAGTAGCTAAAAATTCTGATTGATAATACTGCCAGGGTAAAAATAAATATTTAGTTCTAATATGAACCGCATACTCTTCATTGTTTCCACGTACTTGAATTCTTATGCCTTTGTATAACTTCCTCGCAGGATGATCTTTAACTTCAGTTCTAAATTGTAAAAAACCACCATTATTTTCAGTTGAAACACTTCCTTGCATATTATAGTGAGAATTTTTTCCATCAATCTTTGTTTCAAAACTTCCCTCTGAAACTCCCCCCATTACTTTATCTGTGACAAAACACCATCGCTCAGATGTGGCCTCACAAAAATCTGCTTTTTCAGCTTCTCCGTTTGAATTCCTCATGTCATCAATAATCATTGTCTCTGCCTTAATATAATTTCCAAACATAATCAGAATGAAAAAAATTAAAATATAAACATATCTATCTAAAAGATATACATTTCCAGTCATTATTTTTTGCCTGTTCTATTAGTTTATCATCACCGTCTACGACAATCGCCACGCCTACTTTATTTAGAAGTGGCAAATCATTGAATGAGTCAGAGTAAAAAGTTGCACTTGATAGATTATAACCATTTCTGCTCACCCATTCTTCAACCTTTTTCACCTTGCCTTCTCTGAAACAAGGTATACCGTCTACTTCACCATTAAACTCATTATCTTTAATTACAAATTCAGTAGCTATTAAATCTTTGATTTTAAATAAGTCTGCGATAGGTCTTGTAACAAAACTATTTGTAGCTGTTGCAATAATAACAGGACCTTCCAACTTTTGCTGATTGACAGTTCTTACGGCTTCTTCCAAAATCATAGGTTTAATTTTATCTTCGATAAATCCTTCGCGCAATTTAAGCAGTTCTGATAATTTATTTTCTGTTAATGGTTTTAAGCAGAAAGCTAAAAAACCATTAATATCTAAATCACCATCATAGTAACTATTATAAAACTTTTCACTCTCTATCAAAAAATCATCAGATACTATCTTCTTTTCAACTATGTATTGTCCCCATGCTCTATCACTGTCTCCAGCCAAGAGTGTATTATCAAGATCAAATATAGTTAATTTAGACATATCAGTATTTACAAATTTAGATTTATTTTATCATCTTATTAATGATTAAAAATCTAAAATCATAGAAATTTAAATAACTCCCATTAATTACCCAATATATATTGAGTTTATAGGTATTTTGTTATACTTATGTGTAATGAAGGGAAAAAATTATAGAAAAGGGGTAGGCATTATTATAGTTAATGCCAAAGGACTGTTCTTTTTAGGAAAAAGGATTGGTGCTGAAGCATGGCAGTTCCCTCAAGGTGGCATTGATGAAAATGAGCTTCCTGAAGAAGCTCTTTTTAGAGAGTTACATGAAGAAACAGGTCTACTTAAAGAAAAGGTAAAGATACTAGCTGTCAGCAAAAAATGGCTCGTATATCATATCCCTCATGTTTTTCAGCGTTCAAATAAAAAATATGATGGCGCTATGCAAAAATGGTTTTTATTAGAACTGATCGGAACTAATGAAGACGTTGATCTTAATGCGGTCAATCATGCTGAATTTGATGCATGGAAGTGGGCAAATAAATCTACTGCGATCAATAGTGTTGTTAGGTTTAAAAAAGCCGTTTATGAGAGTATTTTTTCTGAATTCTCTGATGTGTTAAAAGGGTTTAAAAACAACTAAGTAAACAATTATAATTAGCATGATAACGGGTATTTCATTAAAAACTCTATACCAAACATGACTACGAGAATTTGTGTCATTTTTAAAATCATACATAATTTTTCCACACCAAATGTGGTAGAGGACTAACAAGAAAACAAGAAATATCTTAAGTTGTAACCATAATAGCATCTGATGAAATTGTATTAGATAGATACCGAAAATTATTGTCAATATCCCTCCGGGAGTCATGATCCCCCAAAATAGTTTTCTTTCCATGACTTTAAATCTATCAAGTGATATTTGATCTTTTGACATTGCATGATATACGAATAATCTAGGTAGATAAAAAAGTCCTGCAAACCAAGTGATCATGAATATAATATGTAATGTTTTGTACCATAGCATGTTTATTATTCTACCTTTAAATGTATAATGTGACTAAGTAAATATGATTACCTTTTAAAAATCTTCACCAGAATATATATATGATATCAGTCGGAATTGTAGGCGCCTCCGGTTATACAGGAGAAGAACTAGTCAAAATACTTCAAAATCATCCTGAAGTTAATATTAAATCATTAACCTCCAGAACGCATGCTGGAAAGCTGATAAGTGATATATTTAGCTTGACTCAACCGCTAGATGGAACCTTTAAAACACCTACAATTGAAAATTTGATTGGTTGTGATGTAGTTTTTTTTGCTACTCCAAATGGAATAGCAATGAATATGGCTGAGGGCCTAATTAGTAAAGGTATTAGAGTTATCGATATATCTGCAGATTTTAGAATAAGAGATGTAAAGGTATGGGAAGAATGGTATGCAAAGAAACATGCCTCCCCTTCGTTATTAAGTCAGAGTATATATGGGCTGCCTGAAATCCCTGGGCAAAAAAGCAAAATCAGAGATGCTCTTATTGTCGCCAATCCCGGGTGTTACCCCACCGCATCTTTGCTTGGGTTATTACCTATATGTAATTCTTTGGAGAAACAAAAAATAATAGTTGATGCTAAATCTGGGATCAGCGGAGCTGGTAGAAATTTAGATAGCACAAAATTATTTCCTGAGGGAAAAGATAATTTTCAGGCATATGCCGTAGAGACTCATAGACATTATCCAGAGATGTTAGGTATTTTGAATGATAATAATTCTGATTTGGATATATTATTTGTTCCTCACTTAAGTTCAATGATTAGGGGAATATATTCAACATTATATTTACGTTATAATCATAAAAATCTTGAAGAAGTAATTGCTGAGTACCAAGAGTTTTATAAAAACTCTCCTTTTGTTGAAGTTTCAGAGAATAGTTCTTTTCCAAAAGTATCTGAGGTAGAAAACACTAATACATGCAAGATAGCTATACATGCAACTACGAATACCACCAGAGGGCCAAACCTGGTGATTCTTTCCACAATTGACAATTTGGTCAAAGGAGCTTCAGGGCAAGCTGTGCAAAATATGAATATTATGTTCAATTTAGATGAGAAATCATCTTTAATTTAGATATATACCTTGCCATTATCTTATTTATTACGTTAGACTTAAAATTCGCTCTTAATAAGAGTGTTGAAAAAAAAGGGGTAACAATATGAAGATTACGGATATTATTGGGACTAACAATCCCTTAGATAAATCAGTAGCAATGTCTGGCAAAGATACTGTGGTAGGTGTAAATGCTCAATTTACTGGAAACATTATGTTTTCACAAAACCTTAAAATTTCTGGGACGGTAAAGGGTAATATTGACTCGAATGATGATAATGATGCTCAAGTGTTGATTGATCAAAGCGGAGTTGTTGAGGGAGACGTAACTGCGCCTATAGTTAATTTAAAAGGTGAAGTAAATGGTAACGTACATTCCACTAATAAGATCGTTATTGATGCATCGGCTCTCATTACTGGTAATGTGTATTATGACATTTTAGAAATGCATGGTGGTGCCACTGTTAATGGTAGCTTAATTAGAAATATGGGTAAAACAGCAGGACTTTTAGAGAAAACAAATGAAAATGACGATAAATCAACTAGTTTTCTCCAATCTATCGATAAACAAGAAAAATAACTTAAGACGCGAAATTGTGTTTCAATGTCAATTTCTATATAATTAGTCCATATTAAATTGAAAGGTTAAAATATAATGCAAACCGAAACAAATGTGACAAAAACTAAAGACGTGTTGGTTTTTACAGAAAGTGCAGCGAACAAAGTTAAGACGCTAATAGAGGATGAAAAAAATCCAAATTTAAATCTTAGGGTCTTTATTACTGGCGGAGGCTGTTCGGGTTTTCAGTATGGTTTTACTTTTGATGAAAAGATACAAGACGGTGATTCTGAGATTGAGAAATGTGGTGTAAAATTGTTGGTAGACCCAATGAGCGTTCAATATCTTAGAGGAGCAGAGATTGATTACCAAGAAGGCCTAGAAGGTGCTCAATTCGTAATCAAAAACCCTAACGCAAAAACAACATGTGGTTGCGGCTCGTCTTTTTCAACATAAATAATTAAGGCTAGAAATATGACAGACTATCATCCAGGACTCGATGGTGTAATTGCCACGGAATCATCTATATCAGATATTGATGGAGGCAAAGGAATACTGAGCTATCGTGGTTATTCTATTGAGGAATTAGCAGAAAAAAGCACATTTGAAGAAACTGCATACCTGCTTTTGACTGGAGAATTGCCAAGTAAAGTAGAACTCGAGGGTTTTGTTAAAAAAATTAATGCACGAAGAGATTTACCAGAAGGGCTGATAAATCTACTTAAAACCCTGCCCAAGGATTCTAACCCAATGGATGTTATCCAGTTGGCAGTATCTTCACTGGGAACTTATTACCCTATAAAATTTGATGCCGAAGAACTCAAGGCTAATAAGTATACTATGGATTATTATATAGATGTTTCAGCAGGCATAATTGGTAGTATTGGATCAATAGTAGCTGCATGGAATAGAATTAAAAATAACAAGGCTTATATTAAGCCGGATAATCAATTATCTTATGCTGAAAATTTTATGCACATGCTTGATGATTCAATTAAAGTAACCCCTTTAATTAATAGAATAATTGATGCTACTTTAATACTGCATGCCGAACATACGATCAATGCGTCAACATTCACAGCAATGGTTACTTCTTCGACATTAGCTAGTCCCACACAAGTTATTGCCTCAGCTATAGGCTCATTATCAGGACCACTTCATGGTGGAGCAAATCAGAAAGTTATATTGATGCTAGATGAAATGGGCGGGAAAGAAAATGCTAAAGCTTGGTTAGATGAAAGGTTATCTAAAAAACAAGTAGTTTGGGGAATGGGGCATAGAGAGTATTCCACAAAAGACCCACGAGCAAATATCTTAACTGGAATGGTTAAGGATCTGTTTAAAGAACAGAGCGGGGAAGTATCAGACATGTTTGAAAATGCAATGGCATTAGAAGAAGCATGCGAAGAAAGGCTTTCCAAGAAAGGAGTATATGCAAATGTAGATTTCTACTCAGGAATTTTATATAAAGAAATAGGTATTCCGGTAGATTTGTTTACAGCACTATTTGCTATTTCCAGAACATCGGGATGGCTTGCTCACTGGATAGAGCAAGTTGGTAATAACAAAATCTTTAGGCCTACTCAGAATTATACGGGTTATGGTAATAGAGGATATTCGGACAACTCTTAATAGATATTTCCTAAGTAATAAGATTTTTTAGATCCCGTAATACTAGATTTAGCAAACTTAACACCATTTATTCTCATCAAAGCCAACCACGAGAATGCAGTTGCCTCAAAGTTCTTTTCATTAATACCATATCTTAAAGACTTTACTTTTCTTAGCTTTGTTAGATCAGTAATTCCTTGTACCATTAGTTTGTTAAAAGCACCCCCTCCATAAAAAAATATTGAACGTGGTTTATTTTTATATTTATTGAGATCATTGCTGACTGTAATCACAGTCAGATAAGTTAGAGTTGCTAAAATATCAATATCACTTATATGCGATTTTTTTTTAAGAAATTGTTTTATCCAATTCATATTGAATAACTCAAATCCTGTACTCTTAGGTGGTTTCTTATCAAAATACTTATCCTTAAGCATAAGCTTTAAAACATTAAAATTTATCTCACCCTTAGATGCTAATCTACCACTTAAATCAAATTCAATATCAAATCTTTCTCTACACCATCCATCTATTAAGTAGTTGGCAGGACCCACATCATAAGATATGATTTTTTTTCCATTAGGGATGGTAATGTTAGCAAAACCCCCAAGGTTTAAATATATCAGGTCTCTATTAATTGATTGATTTAAGTGTTTATGAAATAGACCGGTCAATGGAGCACCTTGTCCACCCACATTTATATCTGTTTGTCTAAAATCTGCTACAACAGGAATGGATAAAACTGCAGAGAGCATTTTAGGATCACCTAAATAAAGAGATTTTTTTAAATCAGGTCTATGGCATAAAGTAATTCCCGCATAACCTATTCCAGAAATCTCATTTTTTTTTAGGTGGTATTTCTTCATCACATCTTTTATATGTTCAATGATTAGATTAGTAAATCTATTATTAAAGGCAGCATTCTTAACCTTTTTAGGATTAGATGACTTAAGGCTATTTATTACATCTTTAATTTTCTGATTTAAGACATACTCTGAGAAGCCAAATACTTTAAATTTATCACCCATAGTCTTAACTATTGATATATCAATTGAATCGAGACTGGTCCCGCACATGACTCCTAGATAGTATTTAGACATTTCGATATAAAATAAACATGATTTATTATATAGTTTATTTAGAGAATATGAAAAACATTGATGAACAATTAAAGATAATTCGCCATGGTGCATCTGAAATAAT
>ERZ1046367.1112-NODE-1112-length-16482-cov-6.679491_pt1 | contig 16482 bp, 13 predicted proteins | sample MGYA00383091_ERZ1046367 | MGnify/ENA primary metagenome ERZ1046367 (study PRJEB29581, sample SAMEA5548361) | metagenome | biome: marine; feature: coastal; material: water | depth 50 m | study: Short-term variability in the microbial, nano- and picoplankton... | reverse complement strand
TTTTAATTTATAGGGTTAAACAAAAAACTCATAATTAATGATGCTCATGCTCTGCCACAGCCATTCCAATGAATAATGCGGACAAAAGCGTGAATATATATGCTTGTAATGCAGCTACCAAGAGCTCCAAAACATTCATAAACAATACAAATCCTACAGATACTGGAGCAATCATAATCGTCTTAAAGATGAAGATTAGTGAAATCAAACTTAAGATAATGATGTGTCCCGCAGTTATGTTTGCGAACAAACGAATCAGTAGGGCAACGGGTTTCGCGAGGATACCCATTACTTCAACAGGAATCATGATTGGAGCTAGCCAAACGGGTACTCCCGGTGTAGCAAAAACATGTTTCCAATAGTCTTTATTTCCGTTCAAGTTTGTAATCAAGAACGTAATGAAGGCAAGTGTAATTGTAAAAGAAATGTTACCTGTTAGGTTAGAGGATCCCGGGAAAAATGGAACCAGACCGATAAGGTTGTTGATCCAAATGAAAAAGAAAACGGTTAACAGATAAGGTAAAAATTTATCTGCTTTTTTTCCAATATTTGGAACCGCGATATCGTCACGTACAAACAAAACCAAAGGTTCCATAAACGATGCAAGCCCTTTTGGGACTCCGTTCCCTTTTCGGTAAGAGCGTCCTACGGTGATAAAAATCAACAGGATGATGACTAGTGATAAGAACATAGAGAACACGTTCTTCGTAATGGAGAAATCTATAGGGTGTAGTCCACCCAGTTCAACGATATGTCCATGGTCTAGGCGGTAGGTTCGATCTCCACAAACAACATCTGCGTGTCCGTGATCAAATGCGCTCGACATGAAAAGATCTAAATTGCCATCAGTAAATAAAATAACCGGCAAGGGCATAGATACCGGGTGTTCTACTCCTGAATCGTCTACGTAGTCTAAGATGTGAAATTCATGTGCATCAGCAATGTGGTGCATGATGACTTCCACGGCATCAAACTCTTCTTTGTTTTCGTGCTCAGCGTCTTTTCCCCCAGCAAATAAATTTACATTCGTTGCTAATAAGGCTGTAAATAAGACTATTGACTTTAATGTAGTTTTCATCTAGTTTTCAAGTGGTTTAATTCCCCTTCAAAAAATCCATGCAAAAATAGACAATATTCTTTAATGGCGAAGAATAATTCTAACTTATGAACAAGATTTTGCTTCTTGTAAACAAATATGGGGCTTGAGTAAAAATCTAGGAATTTAATTTTTTTACCATCGATACAACTTCAAAGCTCAGATACAACCCATATACAACCATGAATTGAAGTGCAAATGCCAAGGTTGACTCTTCTTCACCCAGTATGACAACCGCCATTAAAATCATAACAATGAGCATTTTAAGGATGCTTAAAGCCAGATAAATAAAGCCGGCCTTATCTTTTAGGTTCTGAAAAGCATAGGCCAAGACAACATACATCAGCGCACTGCTCAAGAAATTAAATCCGTGAATGCAATAAAAATAGTCACGACTTACAGGCCAGAAGTCTATAAGCTGTAAGCCTTGATGCAACACAAAAAGAAGGACGGAAAAGGGGATAAGCTTCGAGTAAAAGCGGTAAATGTTTTGAATCATTTGTTGAGACGAGTGACTTCTTTTATAATTTTATAGAGCGCTCCAAAAACGGCTAATAGAGAAAAAATAACGGTGAATAGGGGGTCTTTGTTTACTAATTTATCAAGTTGCATCCCTAGGAAAGCACCCAAACCGATGGTTACCCCCATTTGTAGAGCTAAGTTTGAATATTTGAGAAATTGATTAAGCGGTCTTTTCTTGGGGCTTTTCATTTTTTTCTGAACTGGTCATGTTTTTCACGGAAGCTCCCATGCTACACGAACCGGTGAAACTAGCCCCTGGTTCTACGGAAAGCTTATTGGTGATGATGTCTCCATGAAGTGTAGCCTTCGCTTTTAAGCTGAGCAGTTCAGTAACTTCAATTTTTGCTTTTACGGTTCCTGCAATGAGTGCATTCTGACATAGAATTTTACCTTCAATAAGTCCGGTTTCACCTAAAACCAAAAGACCTTTTGCGTGAATAGTGCCTTTTAGGGTACCGTCAATGCGCAAATCACCATCGGTAATGATGTCACCTTTGATTGTACTCCCTTGACCTATAGCATTTACAGCTCCCGAATTTTTTTCACTGACCTGTCCCATATTTGGATTTGATTTTGAAAACATTTCAACGTTTTTATTTATACTTCAGATACTTTTCTTCAAAATACACCATGTACTTGTCCAACGACTTTTCGTTGTAAAAAGTTTTAAAATTACTCGAAGATATGATAAAATGCTCATAATCAGAAAGCAATATCAATTCTTTTAGTTGGGTTGAATTTTTAACGGCCTCTAGATAACGCGTTGCAGGATTTTCTGCATCAAATTTTTTCACGATGATAAGTTGGTAGTCCATGTTTAGCATTAGACTTTGTGTTTTGTACCCCTCGGTCTTATAAAACTCTCGGTTGAAGTCAGATAGGACAATTTTAACCTCATTAATGCTAGGCCCAGTGGTTTCTAGAGCAAGTACATAGAAGTGTTCTTCATCAGCATCAAAAGTGTATTTGTTTTCGTCTGGTATTAGACTCCTGCTTTCTAGATCTTGCAATAGGGCACGTGCTTCTTCAGCAACCTCTCCTGATTGATGAAGACTGAGGAGTTGATTTAGATTTGACACCAATGAATCTTCACCATACAAGTGGCCTATAGATAGCGCATTCAATAAAGCGAGCTGATCCATCATAGGGTGTCCCAGATACTTCGATTTTAATTCAGTACTCTGTTGGATTACGTCTACGTATTGATGGTTTGTAAAATCGATATAAACATTCTCATACCTCAGGACAGCACTATCAACGTCCTCTTTGTTATCACTGTAATACTGATCGGGGTCGACAATCATATCGAGATAATCACTCTTTGGATATTCTGTTGTTAATTTGTTCAGGTATTGGTCTGCTTTCAATTGATCATTTACAAGCATATTCAATCGATACAATTGATAGTAGGTGAGGGCTTCGTATTTGTTTTTTGGATAAGCCTCGAGCAATGTTTTGAAGGTTTCAAGAGCTTCAGAAAAGTCATTTAAATCTTCTTTGTAGATTAAACCTAGCTGGTAGTAGGATTCAACAATTGTATTTAGAGTTGCTGTTTTGGCTGAGTCAGAAAAAGGAATCAAACTCATGTAGTATTCTTCGCTCAACAAGTCTTGCTCTTCATCCTGATTTTCATTATCCTCATCCAGAAATACTTGACTTTTGTTTTTTCTTCTCCAGTCGTCTTCCAATCTTCGCTCACCCCATTTCGTCATAAATTCAGAGTATCCAAAGCTGACTGCTGATGGGTTATAGAAATACCACCCACCTCCGGTGATTGTACTCAGAGAATTGCGAGAATTAGAAGTAGGCCTGATTCTCGCATTTGCCTTCAAGGCTTCTTTGGCCCTACGTTTTTCTTCCTTTTTTTCTTTGATGATATTTTCAATCAGTGATTTCAACTCGACTTCGTCAAGGCTTGATAGTTGGTACAAGCTGTCTTGAAGGCTTATGGTGTTGTAGAGCTCAACGAGTTCGTTCAGGCTATTTCTCTTTTTCAATAAAACCTCATAGTCTGGGTGATTTTGATTTAAGAATGTGATGGCTGTATCGTAGTGAACTTGCGAAGAAATATAATAAGCGTCCTCAAAATACAGATCTGCGAGCATGAGGTGAACCACAGATTGTTGTTGGTCATTTCCATTGTCGTGAAGTGTAGCGTTTTGTAAGTTTTCAATCGCCTCCTTTTTTCGCCCCTCTTTTAAGTATATGTCAGCCAGTGCGAAGTAAATCTGATCGTAATAATCTTTGTTTTTTTCATCCTTCAACATCTTATTGATTTCATCAATCAAAGTTGATGCCTCTTGATGCTTTGGGTCAAATGCGCGGGCACGACTTAGTAATGCATTGAACAAGAGTTCGTAATCAGGATTCATTCGAACAACTTTATCGAAGGCCTTGAATGCGGATTCGTATTCTCCGAGTTTTTGGTGGATTTGCCCGATAATGAAGATCAGTCGCGCCCGTTTAGATTTTTTGGATGTGAGCTTGATGGCTTTCTTGAGTTGTGATATTACTTCAGGCCAATTTTCTTTTTTGAGGTGATAGTTCGCTTTTATTTCTTCGAATAATGCGAGATCATCCTTACTTAATTTTGCATCACTCTCCAGATACAACAATTGTTTGTTGGCGGTAGTGAAATTCCCCATTTCAATGTGTGCTCTCGTAGACCACAAAACAGCCAAATCGGCAACCTCTCCGGAATATTCTCGATTTACATAGCCGAACACCTCAATCGCCTTGCCATATTCCTGTTTGTAAAACAGAGCCTTTCCCATAAGGAGATAGCAATCGTCAATCCATTTGTTTTTTTCTTTTCCCTTCACTTCCATGGAATGATATTCCACGACTAAAGCCGCTTTGTCAATTGTGCGATTTAAGGCAGGGTAAATTTTTTGCGCTTGTTTTTGGTCTCCCAGAATGGTGGTTGGAAGAATGTTATTGTAGTCTTCTTGATGTGATTTTTCGAGTTTTGTTACAGCGCCTTTAAAACTTTCTTTTGCGTTAAAATAGCCGTTATATTTAGATGTGGTTCTGTGGAAGGCGCGATTTAAAAACCGGTCTTTTTGCGTAGAACACGAGCTGACTACTAGGCAAAAGAGTAAGAGGAATAGATATGTTGAATGAGTTTTCAAATAAATCGTTGTTTACACATAATAACTATGGTTAAGCAAAAATATTTTATTTTTTGGTTTAATGTTTGTTTCGCGGGGCTTATCTCGAAAATAGATGTAAAAAGCCTTGACAGATATAAGGAGATTCTCTTTTTATTTGGACGCTAATAATTTGTTGAAGATGCATTGGCTAAAATTCCGATATTTGTCAGATGGGAAAACCAAAGTCTTTTTTTGATAAGTTGAAACAGCGTTTGCGTTTTGTTCTATTTGATGAGCAGTCTTATGAGGAGCTTGATTCGGTCAGCTTGACCCGTTTTCAGCTACTGATTCGCCTTTTATCCCTACTTTTTTTAATATGCTCTATAACAACGCTTACGATAGCGCTTACACCCTTGAGGGAGTATATTCCGGGATACGCACCTTCTCATTTGTCCAAAGACCTCATCAATTTGTCCCTAAAAACAGATTCCCTTTTGTCTGAGATAGAGATCAAAGAGCAAAAATTTCAAATACTCGAAAAAGTAGTTCGAGGAGAATCTTTTAATGATTCGGTTTTTTACGACTCGACGATCAGTGTTGCGATAAATGAAGAAGCCCTTAAAGCGTCGTCTAAGGATTCTATCTTTCGCGAAGCTGTAGAGCGCGAAGGCCGTTTTAATGTATTGTCAGAACTTGATAAAAAGCCTTCGGAGCTCAGAAACATAGCTTTTTATGCACCCCTAAAAGGGATGGTGAGTGATGCTTTTGATTTACAAAGCGATCATTTTGGCGTGGACGTTGTCGCTCCAGAGAATGAAGCTATAAAGGCCTGTTTACCTGGAACCGTTATTTTGTCTAGTTGGACTACAGAAACGGGGTATACCATCGCAATTCAACATGAAAACGATTTGATATCTACCTACAAACACAATTCTGTGCTGCTTAAAAAATTAGGAGCTCTGGTGAAGGCTGGTGACGTTATTGCTATCATTGGGAATTCTGGCCGGCTAAGTACCGGCCCTCATTTGCATTTCGAATTGTGGCACAAAGGAAAGGCTATTAACCCCGAACATCATATTTTATTCTAATGTTTATCAAGTCATTTTTAGGAAAGAAATTTGCTCGGTATGTGGTGTCAAAAACCCATAAATGGAGTCAATCACCCATTGCTACTCAAGACAAAGTTTTTAAGCATTTGATCCATACAGCTCAGAAAACAGTTTTTGGCACAGATCACGATTTTGCGTCCATAAAGACCTATGAAGACTTCAAGTCACGGGTGCCCGTAAGAGATTATGAGGGTCTGAGACCTTATGTCGAGCGTATTCAAAAAGGGGAGAAGGACGTCCTTTGGAAAGGACAGCCTTTGTTTTTTGCGAAAACTTCTGGAACCACATCAGGAGCCAAATACATTCCCTTGACAAAAGTTTCCTTGGAATATCAGATTAAGGCAGCAAAAGATGCCTTATTGCATTATATGGAAGATTCTGGAAATTATCATTTCATCCATGGAAAAATGATTTTTTTACAGGGCTCGCCAAAATTGAATAAAGATTCTATCATTCCTACGGGGCGACTTTCGGGGATTGTTGCCAATTACGTGCCGTCTTATTTACAGTCCAATCGACTCCCTTCTTACGAGACGAATTGTATTGAAGATTGGGAGCAAAAGGTGGAGGCTATCGTTGATGAAACTCTTCCGCAAGATATGCGCCTCATTAGTGGGATTCCTTCGTGGGTTCAGATGTACTTTGAGCGATTGCAAAGACGCACGGGAAAAAAGATTTCGGAGATTTTTCCGGACTTCTCTCTTTTTGTTTTTGGAGGGGTGAATTACGAGCCTTATCGGAAAAAGTTTGAGGAGCTAATAGGCAAGAAAGTCGACAGCCTTGAATTGTATCCTGCCTCTGAGGGTTTTATCGCTTTCCAAGACAAGCAAGACGAAAAAGGCCTCTTGTTGCTTTTGGATTACGGCATCTTTTACGAATTCATTCCCGCCGATGAGTACTACGACGAAAATCCGACGCGAATCTCGTTAGAAGAGGTTGAATTGGGTGTTAATTACGTTATTATTCTCAATACCAATGCAGGGCTTTGGGGATACAATATTGGAGATACGGTTCAGTTTACTTCTTTGGAGCCCTATCGAATTGTTGTTTCCGGTAGAATAAAGCATTTTACCTCTGCTTTTGGAGAACATGTGATTGGGAAAGAGGTAGATGAGGCCATGCGAGTTGCTTTGGAGCGCTTTTCGAATGTTGAGGTCACCGAGTTTACGGTTGCCCCTCAGGTAGAACCCGAAGAGGGGTTGCCTTATCATGAGTGGTTGGTAGAGTTCGCAAACCCACCTGAAGACCTAGTCCAATTTTCTCAATTACTCGATGAGCGTTTACAAGTTCAGAATGTGTATTATAAAGATTTGATTGAAGGAAGGGTTCTAAGGTCTTTGGTTTTGAATCCGCTTCCGAAGAATGCATTTTACAATTTCATGAAATCACAAGGGAAGTTAGGGGGGCAAAACAAAGTCCCTCGCCTGTCTAACGATCGAAAAATGGCAACTAAATTATTGGGTCTTTGATTTTTCTCTTCTTTTCAGAAGAAGAGAGGGGAGGCTTGCCACAATAAGAATCAAACAAACCATGGTGAAGAACGATGCTGTAGGCGTTTCTCTTAATAAATAGGCAATATAGGAGAGAACGATGCTACAGAATAAGATAATCCCAGTTGATTTACCATGACTGTATCCTAAGTCTAGCAATAGGTGATGAATGTGGTTTCTGTCAGGCGTAAATGGAGACACACCTCTGAGAATTCTTTTGGTGAAAACTCTTAACGTATCAATCACCGGATAGGCCAAAACCACCATGGCAAATACAGGACTCATCGACCCTTCGCTGTCTATAGGTGTATTCGATATTTTGATGGCAAAATAAGCCATAATCAAACCCATGCTTAAGGTTCCTGAGTCTCCCATGAAAATTTTTGCTGGGGGCTTATTGAAAAACCAAAAGCCAAGTAGACCTCCAAACACCGAGAACGCAATTAGACCGTCTGTAAACGCACCGTTTAGTACGAATATCCCGCCAAAGCAGAAAAGCACATACATGCCAACGGATGAGGAAAGGCTATCAATCCCATCAATCAGGTTATAAGCATTGATGAAGAATGTTATCACGGTAATAGAAAATAAATGTGAAAACCAAAGAGGCAAGTCCTCTATTCCAAATAAACCGTAAAAAGAAACGATGCGAACATCGGCTATACTAGCAACAATAATTGCAACTAAGAGTTGAATAAAAAACTTCATGTTTGCCTTGATGTCTATCAAATCATCAAGTGTTCCCAACATGAATAATAAGGCTGATGAAAAAAGGAGTAGATAGTAACTTTTTGATAAAGTTTCAGTTTGAGCTTGGTGCGCAATAGTCAAATAGGCTTGTGAAAAAAAGAAACCGGCATAAACAGCAACCCCCCCCAAACGAGGAACAAAACCCTTGTGCACATGTCTTCCCTCACCGTATTCGCCCAAAAGACGTTTTTTGATGGCTAATTTTATAACCAATGGGACGCAAATACTCGATACAGCAAAAGAGATGACAAAAATAATAAGCGCGTTGGCTAACAAATTAATAGGCATACAATCGATTTAATTGGGGCAAGTCTGTTAAGCAAATATATAAAATTCATAGTGACATAACCTTCATTTGAAAGACAATGATTAAATTGCAAATATAAACGTACGCGCTTTCATGCTTTCTTTTTTCAAAAAAAAACCAAGTCTATTTGAACTTCTACCCTCTGGGTTTGTGGATATTCATTCCCATGTTTTACCCGGGCTCGATGACGGTTCAAAAAATACGACACAAAGTGTTGAATTGATTCAAGGAATGGAGAAGCTTGGGTTTTCGGAGTTGATTGCCACACCCCATACGATGACCGGCGTCTGGGAAAATACCTCGGAAGACATTAAATACAGTTGGACTTCTTTGCAAGAGGCTCAGGGATTGAATATACCTTTGAGCTATGCTTCTGAATATCTGCTAGACAACGCCTTTCTAGAAAGGATGCAAGAAGGAGATTTGCTTTGTCTGAAAGATCAGATGGTCTTGGTTGAGTTGTCTTATTTTCAGGCACCGATAAACTTGTTTGAAATTTTATTTGAATTGCAACTCAAAGGCTATATTCCCGTACTTGCTCATCCGGAACGATACGCCTATTACTTTTCAGATTTTAAGGTTTTTCAACAACTCAAAAAAGCAGGCTGCATGTTTCAGCTCAATTTAATGAGTGTTGTCGGTCATTATGGCCCTGAATCTTTAAAGATGAGTGAAGCCCTTTTGAATGCTAACTTAATTGACTATGTAGGGTCAGACATTCACCACAAAGGGCATTTGGACTGTTTTCAGAGAAAAGTACAAGTAAAAAACATTGAAGCCTTGAAACAAACAATGGCGGCTAACGCTTTCTTTTCAGAAAAAGCGTAGCCGCCATTGTAAAAGAGCGTTTCTTGTTTACGAGTCGCTAGCGTATCCGTATCCGTATCCGTAGTTGTATCCGTATTTGTACCCGTAGCCATATCCGTAACTGTTTCCAGCACCTAGGCCATTGATGACAAAACCTACGTTTTTGAGTTTTTTATCTTGAATTAGTTGCCTTGGGTGTTCTAACAGTTCTTTTTCGGTATGATTGGCCCTTGTGAGGTAGACTGTTGCGTCTGCTAAATGAGAAATCAGCAAAGTATCCGTAACCAAGAGTGTTGGTGCACAGTCCATCAGGATGTAATCGTAGCTCTTCTTGGCCTCTTCCAACAACTTGTCCAAACGACCGTTGGTTAAGAGTTGTACGGGGTTTGGAGGTAAGTTTCCTCCGATGAGTACGGAATGAGTCGGCTGCTCTTTAAATAGGTTTAGCACGGCTGATTTCCAATCAAAGGATTCGTCGTGCAGGTAATTAGATAGACCGCTCGATCGTTTGTCCATTTTTACGTAGTTGTGGATCTGCGGGTTTCTAAGGTCAGCCCCAATCAGCAACACCTTTTTGTTTAAACTAGCTAATGCAAGAGATAAATTTAAAGCAACAAAGGTTTTTCCCTCTCCTTTAATGGTTGAAGTACACAAAAGAACGGATCCTTCTTCTTTTTTCTGAGCGCCCAATAAATAGTTCGTGTTGGAAGACAAAATCCGAGAGGCTTCCGCCAATACGGAACGTTCGTTTGGGTTTGAAAAGAGCTTTTCTTCATCCTCTTTAATTTCCGGTATTTCGCCTAAAATACTGCTGTTCGGTAAGGCCGCTTCAAGGTCTTTTTTGTGATGTACTTTGGTGTCCAATAAAAAGCGAATGTAGAGCACTCCAAAAGGAATCAGTAATCCCAATAGAAGTGAGCCCAAAAGAATAATCGGTTTTTTTGGTGAAATCGGACTTTCGGAAGATAATGCGTATTCAACAACTTTTAGTGAAGGTTCCGTTACGGCATAACTTACTTCAGCTTCTTCTCGTTTTTGCAGAAGAAACAAATACAGGCTTTCTTGAATTTCTTGGCTTCGTTCTATGGCCCGTAAGACCTTTTCTTTTTCGGGGAGGCTGGAAACTTCCTTAGTGAATTTTCTATTCTTCGTTTCAAATTGAACTTTTGTTTGATTTAACTGGGCTAAATAGCCTCCAACTGATTCATTGATATTGTCTCGAATATCTTCAATAGTATATTTTAAATTTTTCACATTGGGATTGTTTACTCCCCCACTTTGTGTCAGTTTATTGAAGAGTAAAATTTTCTGATTGTAATTACTTATCAATGAATTGATACTCACGTTTTTTAGGCCAATATTTGAAGGCAGAAGGCTATACTCATTATCTGGTGATGAAGATTCTAATAAGAGCTTAGCCAAAAGAATTTGATTCTTTATTTCAAACAATTCTTCATCCGATTTTGAGCGACTTTGCAAGCTGATGTTAGCATCTGTTGTAATATTAACTAAATTATTTTCAAACTTAAACGATTGCTTGTTGAGTTCAATAGAGTCTAGTTCATAGCCTAGTGACACAAAACGCTCGTTGATGAAGTCAATGGTGCGCTTATGAATCAATCTTCTGTCATTAACCCCATCCTGGTTGTATACGTCAATAAGCGTATTAATTACTTTTTCTGCATATTCTACGTTTTCGGAGACGAGACTGATAGATATTATTTCAGACTTTTTTCCGACACTTGAGATACTTAAATTCCTTTTTAATTTGTTTATCGTAGACTGTTGTGGGAGTATTTCAAGGCGATAGGATTCGTTAGGGTCACTATAAGCCTCCGCTTTATTCCATTCAACATCAAAGGGTAAATCGTGTTTTTGGCTTGTTGTGTTATACTCTTTGAAAGAGTACACACTATCAGCTCTGTGAGAATAAATTTCGAGACCTTCAGATTTGAAGTCAAAATAATAAGTGGATGCTGAATGAATTGTGTCAATTGCAAAGTTGAGTTTAAAATGGAATGGAAATTGGGTGAGCCTAGAGCTTTTGATGTGCCCCACAGCATAAAAGTTGGCATATAAATTTGTCTGATTAGACACTTTTTCTAATATTGGATAGGATTTTATCCCTTCAATTTCGTTTTCTATATTGATTTTGGATTGAGAGAAAAGGTTGCTTGCTGTAGGCAGGTCCATACTCTCTTTTTCATCTAAGACTCTAATTTTAGCATCTGTTATATAGTTTATGGGTGTGTATCTCAGGTACAGAAAAGATGTGATAATCGAAATAATTATTCCAACAACAAACCAGGGCCAAAAAGCTATATATTTCCTGAACTCATCTTTGAGCTTGATGTCTCGATCCAGGTCGAAATTATTTTGAGGTATATTTTTCATTGGTTCCATAAAGGAGTTCCTTAATTGTTGATGAGTAGAAGTGTAATACTTAGAAGCAGAGATGAAATAGAAGCAATAGAGGATGGGCTCCCTATAAAGCCTGCACTTTTCACTTTACGATAGTTTGGCTGTACAATGATTACATCATTCGGGTGGATGTAAAATGTGGACGCATCTAGTATTTGGGTGTTCGTCAAATCGAGGGTATAAATTTGTCTATAATCACCTGCCTCTCGGATTAAGGTAATTTCATCACGGACTGCGTCAATAGACAAGTCTCCCGCATAGCCAAGGGCTTGTAACAGAGATATGCGATCATCTACGAAAGAAAAAGTACCTGGGGTTATTACTTCACCTAAAATGGTAAATTGACCATTCAGTAGACGAATGCTCACAATTGGATCTAGTAAGTGGCCCTCATTACTAAGTATAAAGGTTATGTCCTCTTCGAGTTGTTTTAGGGTTTTATTTTTTGCTAAAATATCGCCAAGTACTGGGAATTTAATCTTGTAATCATCATCAATCAAGTAACCTTCTAATTGTAAGGATTGTAATGTCGCATTAGCCACTCTATTGTTAAATGCTCCGGGCTTATTGTAGGGAAGAGCAGTTTGCATATCTGATGAGTATACATCAATTTTCAGAATGTCTTGAGGTTGAAGTGTGTAACTTGTTGATGTGGTTTTGGTATTTTCATAGTTATCTGCATTTTGCAAATACCGTATTTGTTTTTTTGTGGAGCAGCTGATGAAGGCAATACAAATTGTAAATAAGAGTACTTTTTTCATATTGTTAGTTGATGTTTGGCAAATATAATTTAAAGATTTTACTTACTAGTTCCTGCAAAGTTTTTCCGTACCGACACTATGATTGTCATTACTTAGAGATTAGTTAGTTTGCAACGACGTTATTTTTACTAAAATTTTAGAAAATATTGAAATCACAAAATACGAAATCGTGTTGGATTAAAGAAACAGAAAATGATCATTAAAAGAAAAATAGGATTAATAAATTTTAGGTCTAATTATTTTTAATAAACGACAATTGTAAATCGGAAAATAATATCTTTTTTGATAATAAATAACGTAGTAAATGGGTTTTATGCTTTTAAACGTTGTAAGTTTGAAGTAACATTTTCTATTTTAGAAGTTCCAAAAACTACATAATCTAGCTTGAGTTTTTTGATATATTGTATTGAAGAAGGAATATTACTAGCCCCACTAGCAAAAATGCTCATTCCCATCAATTTGTAGTTTGGTTTGGACTTGATTAGTTCTTCAACTTTATTCAAGTAGGGAAACACATTAAAGCCTTCCTTATTTACATTGAAGCAGATGATTAATTCCTTTAACAAAGATTCTTTTAGCTTATTTTTTAAAAGTCTATCAAGCATGACAGGATTCAAAGTAATAATTCCGGGCTTATACCCCATCTTAGTTACTGTTTGAATGAAATGAATAAGAATATCTGCTCTACCCATTCCAATTAAAAGATCAGTAATAATATTTTGAATGTATATGTAACTGCCTTTTTTCAATTTTTTAGGTATTTCCATGTCTAGTGCTAAAGGTACAAGATGCTTGAGGTTTCTTGAAAATAGCAACTTTGAACCTACAGTTATATTATTAATCATGGAAGTGTTTTTGTATATATATTTAAACAAGCTCATCATTCCATTTTCGTTTATCATATTAGCGTACTTGTGAGGATAAGGTATGCTATAATGAATTTCTTTATCATTATTAAAATTACATTTATCGATGATTTCATAGCCTTTTTCATTGGAATTGATCATAAAACCATCCATTCCAACCGATAAAGAATCGTTGATAAAATTTTTAATTTTATCAACATCATTAAAATATAACTTCGTCTGTTGACCTTTCTCAAGGTCAAAATGATTTACTCCAAAAAACTGATTATCTCCGAGGATAATTTTCATAACTCAAAATTTTGTTCATCAACATGTTTACTCCTATGGCATCATTAATGTTTGCCATTATTGAACCTTCATCCATCAAATCTGTCATTTGTTTTGTGAAATCGATACCTCTTAAATAATAAGGCACCGCCTCTGCCAAATCTGCCACTGAGAGTCGATTTATTAACACCCCATTTTTATCGTATTCTTTGATTTGTTGTTGGTCTACAAAATACTTAAGACCGTCTTTCTTTTCGATTTCGATACTAAAAATGGGCTTTCGGACATCTTTTTTAACCCAATTAAAGTACATGGAAACCGACACTCCATTTTTTGTTTTTAATGTTGCGTCAACGATGTCGTCAACATCAGATACAACAGATTCTTTTATTGAGCTTGTCACATCCATTTCATTGGCTTCAGTGATGTACTGAATTAAATCAATCACATGAGAACCCATTTCATTTAAGACTCCAGAGAAAGGCCCGTTTCGCCAACCAGACGGTTTTTTCTCAATGGTATTACTGAGATATTGTCCATGAATGGAGTTTATTTCTTCAGGATTGATATGTTTTTTTACCCATTGAATGCATGGATTAAATCGAAGTACATACCCAATGTAAATCTTATTGGCACTTAAATCGTAATTAATATTTGTATGACCTCCGAATGGCTTTTCTATAAATATTTTTTTATCGCCTCTATTTATTGAGTTTTTGAGAAGCATAAGATGAATAGATGGAGGTGTAGTGATTAATGTTAGATCAAAAGCTTCTTTGAGGTTAGAGTCATCCTTGTAAAATTTGGCCTTGATGTTTTTCTCCACAATTTTTCTGAAAATTTTGTTGGGCTCTACGATGTAAAATTTCAGTTTAGGGTATAATCCATTGAGTATTGAAAAATGGGTTAAGCCCATTCTACCGAAACCGTAAATTAGTATTTTCATTATTTGAGTTTGTAAGTTGTGTAAATAATGTAGAGAATCAGTCGGGATTGTTTTTTGACAAGTTATTCTGATAGATGGTTGAAATTCTCTTCCAAGTATATCTTCTTTTTGCTATTTCTGTCATTTCATTTTTTATGTTGTGGAGAGTTTGGTCGTTTAATGATTTTAAGATATCTGTCAATTGGGATGAACTATCAAAATACATTGATTTGTTTTCAGTTGTTTCTCGATTTGTTGGCACATCGAATGAAATAATCGGTAATTCCATACACATTGCTTCAACTAATGACGGGGCAGTACCACACAATGAGTGGGAGTGTATGTAGAATTGTGCATTACTTCTAATAGCATTTAATTCAGAAGAGTCATAGACGGCCTTAAGTAAAATGATGTTCTCATACTTGTCAACATTTTTGTCATACAATTCTTTACCATAATCAGAAATATGCCAATTAGATATGATTACTACTTTTTTTTCAGGCACTTCTTTGAAAGCATCAATTAATACGTGGATATTCATGTCTTCTTGAGCCCTAGAGACAGAGATAGCATATTTTGACTTTAAAAAGGGATACTTCAGAAGTAGTTCGTTTGTTATCGCAATTTTTTTGGCATGATCCCCACCATATTCTGCCAGAACAGGTTCTTTTGCATATTTATTGACAATGTAGTCTCTAAAGGCAAGATTATCAATTATTATGGTATTTGAATTCTTTACACAAAGCTTCTCCATGTATTTTTTTAGAAGAATTTCAAATTTTGATGTAATCTTAGAACCTCGGACCTTTTTCCACTCAATGCCACCAATGTTAAAAATAATATTCCTTTTGAAGAATTTATTGATAGGAAAAGCAAAGGCCCCCGAAAAACCTAAGATGATTAAGTCATTTGCCTTAAAAAAACCGTGAATTATGGTTGCGAAGTCATAAAGCATGGATTGCCAGCCATTTGCTTTAAAAGGGAAATAAACGAGTTTTGCTCCATTGAAAGAGTCTAGTCGGTTTTTCTTGGGGGTTTTTGAACAATAAACAATGATATCATGAGTACTCTCATCAAAATTATCGACTAAATAATTACAAAGGGTTTCAAACCCACCATATTTTGCAGGCAAACCATTTGTTCCAATGATAGCTACTGTTCTCATTAATCTACGTAACCAGAGTAGTACCTATCAATGTATGTCTTCAATGCAATTTTCCAATCTTGCATCTTATTAACACCTCTAAGATCTAGTTTTCTTGTAATTAATCTCTCTGAGGGAGGCCGCTCTGCATAGTACACATCTTTAAAATGATCAGAACTGACCGATGTGATTTTAATTTCATTTTCTTTACCGAGAATCTTTACCAGTTCTTTCGCAACTTCTAACCTACTGGTTTCTCCGCCACAAACACAATTGTACAAGCCCCAATATTCTTTTTGAATCAACTCTTTAACGGTTAAAGCAAAATCATGTGTATAGGTAGGGGTTCCGTCTTTGTCGTTTACAATAAAAAGTTCCTTTTTCCCCTCTTTTAATTGCTTCATTAATTTTTGAATGAATTTCTTGTCTTTTTTTGGACCCGCACCCATCATCCAACCTGCACGGCAAATTACGAAACGATTTGCATTTTCGCAGACAAAACGTTCTCCCATATACTTTGATCTCGCATATACACCCAAAGGGTTAGGTGTGTCCCAATCATCATACAAATCTTGCTTTCCATCAAAAATACCCGCTGTACTAATGTATAATAATGGGATGTTTAATTTGTTAGCTATATAAACAGCATTTTCAACGGACAAAGTATTTGTCCTGTACGTATCTTCTTTGTTTTCTTCACAGAATTCTAAATCAGTATAAGCACCTATGTGGAACAAATAGTCAGGCTTAAAATTTTCTACATCTTTAATATAAGCCTCTCGCTCTCTGAAGTCTAAAAAGGACAACCAATCTTCGTTAACATCTTTATCTGTACACATTAATTCGTAATCTCCTTTGAATTGTCTGTAAAACGCTTCTCCCAACATTCCACCACACCCTGCTATGTAAATCCTTTTTTTCATGG
>ERZ1046367.1111-NODE-1111-length-16488-cov-7.921865_pt1 | contig 16488 bp, 15 predicted proteins | sample MGYA00383091_ERZ1046367 | MGnify/ENA primary metagenome ERZ1046367 (study PRJEB29581, sample SAMEA5548361) | metagenome | biome: marine; feature: coastal; material: water | depth 50 m | study: Short-term variability in the microbial, nano- and picoplankton... | reverse complement strand
CTTGTTGCGCTTTAATTTCAGCTGCTCTCTTTTCTTCAATTTCAGCGGCTTTGGTTTCAACGCTTGACCCATCTAATTGCTCACCGCTTAGCAGTTGTTGCATATTTGAATCGATTTCATCCATGCTAAAATTAGTTAATTCCCGGTTTGAATCTTGCCTGTACAATAGCAAACGATGACGGCCTGCGTTGGTTTCAAATGACAATAATTCTGGGTCAAATAATTGGGCTAATGAGAGTAAGGTCCCGATTAAGAGCACTGATGAGCCGATTGCTGGGGAAATAAATAATGAAATTATTCCAACGCCGGTCATCAACCACCAAATGTATTTGCCATTATCAAGCCAATCATAACGATGGTGTGTAAAGCCTGTTAAGGCTGCTTTCTGAACAATAAACTGATCTTCTGTTACTACATTTTCATTTTCTAATTTTGCATATACCAAACGGAGAACTTTACCCTGTTCAACAAGAGAAGTAGATTTGGTGCCCATTGCATTTTCGCGTAATACAAACTCTCTAGCCTCTGATTCTGCTGTTAGAGCGCGAACACCTATACCTGGGCTCCGTACAGTATTTTCTCCACAATACATCGGATACCCTCCGGCTGTCGCTGCTAAAACAGCACTAGCAATAGCCATCCATGCGCCAACTCCTAAACTGGCATCGCCTTCTGGTAACATCAAATACCAAACAGCAACACCAAGTAAAACAAATACAGCGGCAGCAAATGGATAGTGTTGAGAATATGGAATCGCCGTACCGCGCAACTCCATGAACGTTGTAACTAATATCACCAACATTACGATTATTCCAATGGAGATGAGAACCATCCCCGCCAATCCTGCGCTTGCCGTTTTACCTAAGTCACCACACAACTCCTCTTGTTGGGATTTGTTGTATTCAAGTTCTTTGGCAGTTGATGTGCAATTATCATATGCGCTGCTTAAATCATCATTCGTCGTTTCGCATTCATCATCGACACATATTGTCACCGAAACATCGTCAAGACCTGTTTCAAGTTCCATTTTTGTTGTAATTTCAGTCCCAAACATTTCAACGGTTTCTGATTCCTCTTGTACTGCCCACGCATCCGACATAACGCCGAACATAGCCAAAAGAATCGCACCTACAACAAGGCCAGTGCTAATACGAGTCATGGTATCTCTGGCAGGAGATTTTGTTGGTACTGCATGGTCATGGTGAGTCGCATTATCAGTATGCAAATCGCTGTCTACTATACTAATCGGAGGTACTTGTGAGGGGGCGGGGGGCGTGGCATCTGGTAGTTGCATTGATTTCGCGTCGTCCATGTAATTTCCTTGCCTTGTTATTGCATAATGGTTTCTATATCACTCAATTACACTATCTGAACAATCGGGTGGTGCAGAAATGGGATTGCATCTCACATTTAGATCAAGCCAATACTCAATGCCATCAACTTGCGCTGGGTAATCTGTTGAAATTGAATGGGCGCCAATTTCAATCGCTTTATCGCGACGCTCGGTCTGATTATTATCCGCTTCTCCACCTTCAGCATCATCTGCACGGCTTCTCACGATATAACCGGCCTCAACCAATGCCTGTATCTCTTCAGCATCACCTATTGGATTGGTGTTGGAAAATATTGCTGATTCTGGAGTGTTCTCTACAGACATTGTGAACATTGTAGCACTTTCTAAATTTGGAAATTTGGAATGATAATCTGCACGCAAATCACCACCACCTAATAATACGAAAATCGCTTTTCCTCTTGAAGAATCAAGCAGTGGCCATCCGGTAGTAGTTACTGCAGTTGACACATCTGGATGCTCTCCACGAACTTCGTCGGGAGTGATTATCTTCTCTATTGGCCATGCTGAATTGATTTCTTGTTCCAAATCATCTAACATATCTTGAGCTTGAATCACCGTAGTATCATCAATTGCAGTCCAAGTCCATTCTTTTGGCTCAATCCAAATAGTGAGGGGGACATGATTTGGAGTTGAGTCACTCCACTGTAGTAAAACTTGCAAACATTGCTGTAATGTTTGACAAGTAGTTCTGCTATCATATTGATTATGATAAACTTGCAATTGCTGACCTGGGCTCCACCAAACATCAATTTCGAATTGCCTTACTCCAAATTGGTCGGCTTGAATGTCTAGGTCTTCATGGGAGTAATCGTAGGCGCGAATTGTCGGACCTGTTGGCTTTAGATGATACGAATTGTGAGTTCCTTTGACTTGAATGTGGTTAAGCCTTAGAGGAGTTGGTTCTGTTTGGTCAGAAAATGTTTCTTCGAGCAATTGTGTACCTAAACAGCCTGCAAATGATGCGAATATCATCACGGTGGAAAGCATCAGCACAAGTGGTCTCATCTAAATTGATGAGGTTGGCTTGTTATGATAAACCTGCTCTAGTTATTCTTTTCAAGATATTTTGGAACTGTTCTCAATTCTTCGTCTTCTTCTTCCTGGTCTTTCTGCTTTTGATGATGCCGTTGGAATATGATTGAATTGACAAATAACACAAGGCCGCCAAATTGTAAGGTTAGATTGCTCAAATCAACCTGTGAGGGGGTTTGGCCACTGACAATTGAGTATCCATAAATTGCTATTACTGCACCAAGTGCTGCTGAACCGAAAACATAGAGGTTTTCTCTCAAAAAACGGTTCATGAACCATGAAATAAAGAAAAGTAATCCACCCGTTACACCTAACTCTAAATCGTATCCTTTGCTTTCTAATAATGAAATAATCCACATCATGATGTTTAGTGAAATGTAAAGTGTTACAGCCACTGATACAAGATTGATGAATAATAAAGATAGTATTCCGCTACCAACTGTTGCTATTAGGGTGAAATCCCCTTCCGATAACGAAGACATGGCGCCTATACTATCGTACAGCATTGAACTGGATAACATGCCTATTGCGCAGCCGACTGAAAAGGAAAAGAGGGTGATATTTTTTGAGCCATATAACATTAGAAAAATTGCAACCGCAATAATAAAACCACCCAAGGCAGGGCTCGCCCAGGAGTCAATTTGCTGCCACAACTCGCCTGTGTAATCCATTTGAACATTAACTACGACCAGTCGCGACTTGTTTTAGATTTTGCAAAAAGAAGGATGAAAACTCATCTTTTACAGATTTTGCAATTATTCTGATACTCACATCTTCCATTTTACTGAACATCCGATTGAATCGGTTTGAACTACTGAAGGTGTTTGACCATCTAACATTGCTGTAATCGCATCAGATAGTTCAGATGTTGTGACTTCAGTAGGGTTGCGTGGAGAGTCGTCCATCCTTCCTTGATAGACTAATTCAAGTTGTGAATTGAATAAGAAAAACTCAGGTGTTCGCTTAGCTCCATATTGTTGGGCAACCTGTTGTGTTGCATCGTGTAAATAGGGATATAGCATACCATTTCCAGCATCGGCTCTCTTTACCATGTTTTCATAGGAGTCTTCTTGGTAATTATTTTCATCATTAGAATTTATTCCAACATACCCAATTCCTTCACTAGCACAGTATTCTGCCATGGCATTCATTCTCGATATCATAGCAACAACATATGGGCAATGATTGCATTCAAAGGCAACCACAAGGCCCTTTGGCCATTCCTTCATCATTTTATCAAGTGAAATCATATCACCGTACCAATTTTCGTTTGCATTTTTCAAATTAAAATCGGGAGCGGTGTCGGATGTACTTAGGCTCATAACAGACCCACGTAGGGCCTTGTTCAAATCATTTCGCTTTTGCAAAATCAATTAATTGCGGCCAATTGAGCAATTTCGCACTCTTCTAGGCGAGTACGTGCAACTTGACAGTCTGCATCTATTGCAAGGACACTCTTCCATGCTGCACTGGCCTGGTCAAGGCGTTGTGCCTCATGGTGTAATGCCGCTATATGTAGTCGGGCATCCAGATGTTGCGAGTCGGAGCGGACTGCTGCTTCGAAGTCGGATAGTGCTGCTTCTTCCCTGCCCCAATCGAGATAAAGTAATCCTCGTTGATGCCAAGCAGGTGCGTGGTTTGGAGAAAGTCTGAGTGCTTCATTCAATGGTGCTTCTGCTCTCTCAGGTCTCTTCAACGACATATGACAAGATGCGATTTGAGTTAAGGCGTGGAAGTGATGTGGTGCATTTTCAAGAACTATCTTGAGATCATCTCTTGCAGGTTCCCATTCTCCAAGCATCATTGATGCTTCTGCTCTTCTCAATCTTGCTAGAGTCAAACTCGGTGCTAAATCCAAAAGTATTTCTGAATCATCTAATGCACTCTTAGGTTCGTTGATAGCCATCAAAACACTGCATCTGTTTAGACGTGCACGAATATGGCTTGCATCATTATTTAGAGCCTCGTTATAGTGGTTAAGCGCTTGATCAAGGTGACCACAACGCGCTGCGATATTTCCTCTTACATAGGAGATTGTTGCATTTTCTCCATGGATGTCTGCCGCATCAATAAATGTGCTAGCGGCTGAAATATCTCCATTATCAAGAGATAATAATGCTGATTCAATGGCGGCAGAAGGGTCTGATTCTGGCAATAACCTTCTAGCCCTATCCAGTGATTCTTCTGCTTCCTTTAATTTTTGTAGCAAGCGATTACTTCTGGCAAGGCCAAGCCATGCCACACCAGATTCTCTGTCTAATTTGAGTGCTTCATCAAATGCAGCAAATGCGTTGGATAACAATGCTGCATCTGTTTGTCCGGTGCCATCGCGGGCTCTGTCAGCATTCGCCAAATGTAGGCGCCCTTCAACAACATGCAATAGGGTGTGGTCAATACCAACAGGTGTTTCATCAAGCAAACGCTGTGCCTCTATGAAATCCCCTTCTAGTAATTTCTTTGAAGCAATGGTTGCTCGGAGTTCTCCATTTTGCGGATGGGTTGCTAATGATTTTTCCATTGCCTTTGTTGCATCTGCTGGTGAACCGCTTGCAATTAGTAAGTCCACTTTTAACATCATTAATTCCACGCCACCTGAATCCAATGCAACTGCGTGTGTTGCTGCCTTCAATGCTTCCTTGAGTTTGTTTTTCTTGGATGCTAGGAGTATCGCTAGCAATGCCCAAGCCTCTCCATGTTGCCTATCCAATTCCAAACAACGGTCGACCGAAGTTAGCGACTTTCCGTGCTCTCCTTCTTGATAGAGTAATTGTGCATGGCTATACCAATCATTGGCTACACTTGGATCTTCAGCGAGTGCATTTTCTATCGCCTCTAAGGCCTCACTGCGCGCTCCAGCTCTAGCACGTAAACCAGATAATAACGAACGGTCCGCTGCTGTATCAAGGCCAAGAGCCTCTAATCTACGAACATCTCTTTCCGCTTCTTCATCACCAAGACTGGCAAGTAAATGTGCATGCGAGCGAAGTAACTCTGGATTGTCTGGAGTGACTGTCATTCTAGCCTCTAACCAATGACGGCGCAGCACAGTATCGCCTTTGATAATGGCAATCTTTTCCAATGCTTCGAGGAGATTACCATTTCCTGGTGCTGCTTGGTAAGCAAGTCCGAATGCTGATTCTGCCCACTCATATTGTCGCAAAGACATTGCAACATGTCCTAGTTTGTGTGCAGAAAGAGAATTGATTCCAAGTTGATCGAGTGTGACATTTTTGCTAGTAAATAATTCAAGAAGGCGAGTGACTAAAGATTCACTTGTAGAATTGAGTACATCTTCGGAACCAACAGGAGTCTCGCTGCTAACTGTTGCAACTAATGTCTCAATGCAGTGCAAAGAATCTATTATCGCTAAATCTAATTCCTCTTGGTTTGCAAATTCGCCAAGGTTTTCCAACCGTGTAATGGTAGCATGAGATAGTATTGCTCCATCCAATTCTGGATTTGTTGCCCTCAATGCATCAATTAATCCTAACATTTCACCGACTGAAACTTGTAATTGACCAATTTCGTTATTGAGATGGGAGTAATTTGCTGCTTGCGATTCTTGGAGTAAAATACCTGTTTCATTGAGTAGAATGAATTTGTCATCGGCTTTTTTCAGCCAATAACCAACGCCGCCTCCAACGCCAATACAAGTGAGGCTGAAAAGTACAGTTAGTGGGTCCATTATCACTCACCTTGCCTTTATGCCTTTATGGTCTGCGGCTGAAAAGTAGTTTTTGAAGGCGTTTTCCGCACCTTCTAAATTTCACCGCCCCCTAAAGGGGGCATTCAAAAAAACATGAAATTTGACTGTTATTCTGTGAACGGCTTGTGATATTGATGAGTGAAAATGCAACAATTTGTGATCTACATTGCTCACATTGAAAGGCTGTGGCTGTTCTTGGCGGTGTTAGGTGAGCCCTTGAGTTCCGATTCCGATGATGATTCCGATGCCCTTTGGTATTATTCAAGGTTGGAGGAATGGAGTGATTCTGGATTAATGATTGACGGAATTGAAGATTTTCTTTCAAGTGATTCAGCAACGGCTAGTGACAGGTTACAAAGGGCCGAATATTTAGTCAATTTAAGTGTAAATTTGCGCCACAGACTATCTTCTATTGTTGAAAATTGGTATGATGAGGATGTCGTTAATGCTGTGAATTGGCAAACTGATTTGAAAGACCCAATGAATGCTGATGGGATTTTGATTGAATATCAAAACTGGGCTAGAGATAACCGCCCTTGGGAATTAGAACTTGAGTCGGGCGCCCTTGATTGGGCCACAAGTGGTAACGGTGAAATCCGTCAACAATTACTCAAACGATTCGATTCTTTGGATCGGTCTTCTCTTCCTTCAACCATGATATTGATTCCATATTTGTCAAATCCCAATAACATAGCAATTATCGAAGCGGGATTGAAAGATATTGAGCTTGTTGAAGAAAGGCAAAATAAATTGATTACTGATTCTATGAAGCAGATGCTAGATATTGGATTTGATGTGGGTTATGTTTCTGAGTTAAATCTCAAGCAAGCGCTTGATGAGATGGATAAATGGTATTTACTGCATGATGAACATGAGCAATTGCGTCTTCTAATAGCAAAGGAAATTGCACCATTCGATGAGAGTTTAGCAGAACACCACGACTCAAGGCGAATCGTGTTAATGAAACAAGGATTATCTGCAGATGTCCAAGAGTTACGCGAACAGATTGTTGCAATTGCGGATAATTTGCATCAGCGATTACAAGTTCTGAATGACCAATTGACAAATTGGAGAGAAATCGGAATAATATTGCCTAGTGAAGATGTTGCTATCGCTGAAGAGTTATTGGAATGGGAGGCGAATCTTCCCGAAATTAATAACGCGGTTAATACTAACCTTAGCGCTTTACAAAGTTGGAAAGATATCGTTTCACGCTGGCCTGAAAGAGGCGCTGAGGGAGCTTCACTAGCAGGAAATCTTGAGCATACACAAGATTTCATCGATATCGTTGAATCCCTACAACATGATTGGAAACAATTAGAACTTGATGGTTTGGAATTGGTTGCAAAATACGAAGATGAAGGTTTGGTGATGGATACATGGAGGCAACGTGTTGTTGATGAGCCGCGTAATTCGCTTCAATTGCTGAAGTTAGAGCAGTCCAATCTGGATGTTCGTCTCAAATTGATTGACCAATTAAACAGTTTAGACTGTTCATTTGATGGTGAGGAGGAAGTTAAAAAGCGCGTTTCAATATTGCGAGAAATAGATGTTGATGCTGAAATAATTACTAATATGGAGGAATTCATTGAGAAGAGAGCTACGCGTGGTGCAAGGCATATTCGAATGTTAGAACGTGATTGGTTAGACTTGCTAAGTCAGGGCAAAGCGGATGAGAGTATCTCAACATCTTTGTTGAATATTCGCGCTTTTGAAGAATTGATCTCTACCACTCGCCGCTTTGGAAAATCAGCAAATGTATCTCCTACTGCCGGTGATGTCATCGCCGGTGAAACGATGAAACGTTTGGCGACGAAGACCGACCAAGAATTAGCGGAACTAGAGTACCGGGGATGGAATGTGGCTCAGTTAAGAATTGAAATCAAAATTGACCTCGTTGGTACTGCGAAAAAGGTTTCCAATTTGCGAACTAATATCCCTCGCCATGCATCTCTTAGAAAACGACTCAAATCTTTACCTTGGCAAAACGATGTTGCATTGGCGGTGGAAACTGAATTGGAGTTATGCAAACCAGAGGCTATTGAAAGGCTTCACGATAGGGTGCCACAATTCCTTAGACACCTCGCATCCCGTCCTGTTGAAGACCCTGATTTTACTTTCACTTCATGGAGCCCGTCACCAATTCGACAAACACTAGTGCCGATGGTGAGTGAGGATGGGCGTGAAGTTTTGTTGCCTCGTGATGGATTACAAGATGCTCATGAAGCGATTTTGGAGGCGATGGAAATAGAGGAGGAAGAAATTCCTTTGCAGCAAGAGATTGTTGTACCTGTAGAGGAAGAAAAAACCGTAGACATGCCCGAAAGAAAGGGAGTTGCTCTTGAACCTCAAATAATTGACGAGTCACCCGATGATGAAAAATCCCTAGAACCTGTTGATGGAGAAACTGAAGCCGCACTTGCTGCATTGGTGGTATTTCTAAACAATGTCGGCCTTGAAGAAGATGCTGCGCTGGTAAAGAATGATGGCATGAAATCGTTAGATTCAGTTCGCAGAACTTTAGCAAGTCATGTTGGAATAGAACCGCGCGATATTCGCGTCGATAGAGCATTGCGATTCGCAATACGACTGTTGCCGCGTCAAGAAGCGGGCGATGGCGTTCGTGCCGAATTACTTGGTAAATTAGCCAAGTCCATTGTTGAGATGGCCAAATGGTTACGAATACGACTTGAGGCGAGGAAGTCGGGTGCAAGTGGAAATTTCCTTGATGATGCTGTTGCTTTGGGAACTGCTCTCAAAAGAATCCCTGGCCCAGGCATATGCCCAGTATTGGTCGCAGATGAATTAGAACTTCCACATCCTACCAAATTACATGAATTACAAAATGGCGTGAACCACATAGTTGACTTCATCCTACTACCGCCGATTGGCGGTGTTAGAATCTAATTGTCGCTTCAGCGGTGTTCGTCAGATAACCAAGCCTTGACGCCGTCTCGTGTTTCGTATCCCTTTCCAGCCTTTGTTCCAATAACTGTTGGAATTGCCGCATCGCTTGCGATTTCCAAAGTTCTTTCACTGACTGGTCCGTTGAATACGATTGCGATTGCGCCATCTGCTGCTTCTGCTTCCTTGGCTAACTTAGCTGGTCCAACTTCATCTGAAATTGTTCCATCTACCATTACGAAAACGGCCTTATTCTTTTTGAGTCCGTCTAAATGGTCAAAGAATTCTTGAACTTCAGCAGGTGCTTCTTCAACTACAAATTCGTCAGGCATTTCTTCTGCCCAATTCTTATCTTTGCCAGCATCTTTGTCACTGCCTTGTTTCTTCTTCAATTCATGAGTAAACTTAGATGCTTCAACTTTCTTTGAAAGGCGCATTGTCACTGTCTTCTGTGGCAGTAATTCCCATTCTTGGCCAACTGGTGCTTGTGCAACGTAATCAACCTTTAGAGTTTCAACAAGTTGTGAAAACAACATTTCGCCGCCTCTATCTCCATCGATTGCTAGAATTACTGTTTCCTTGCTATTTGCTAAGTCGATCAATTCTTGCTTTATGTCGCCAGCGCCATCAGCGCTGATTGCATTCTTTACGCCACAATTTAACAGGTTACGAACATCGTTTCTTCCTTCAACAATAATTAGTGAAGTTGATGATTCAATGTTTGGTCCACATGTTAATCCATGGAATGATGTTGCAGTACCTGTAGTCAAAACAGAACGAACTTCTTCAATTACAGTCTTCGATGCTGCTTCACCAGAATTGACAAGGCTGAGGAGTAGTTCCTTTGCACGGTCAACAACAGTTGTGCGCTTGGTTGCTCTTACATCTTGGATGTCGAGTACCTTGATCACTGCAGCACATGGACCGATTCTATCGATTGTTTCCAATGCGGATGCAATAATTGCGGTTTCAACGTTATCCATGCTGCTTGGTACTGAAATTACTCCATGCACTTTACCGCCTTTGGATTCAATTTCAACATCGACGTGGCCGATGCGCGCAGTTCTTTGCAACTTGCGTATTTCTAGTTCATCACCGAGCAAACCTTCGGTTTGCCCCATGATAGCCCCGATTATGTCCTTTCTTTGGACAGAACCGTTGACCTTAATGTCAGCGCGAATTAAATATTTCATCGCCTTTTGCTTCTTGTGATTTGAATCACGATTTCCTTTATGAGCCATATTATTATCCTCCTTTCGTTCACTAAACCATTCGCAATAATTGGAAAAACCCATTGGGTCTTACACAACATTACAGTGCTTGAAATGTTGCCATCTCAAAGCGTGAAAGGGAAGTGAACAGTTTTTGGGACAGGCCCATACTAATTGAACCCTCTTGCCAAATATTAGCAAAAATAATGGTTTTTGTTGAGCAATGTATTCAAGAAGAAGAAAACAATGGGGTTGTTATGTCCAAACTCACTCTCGGTAGTTTGAACATCTTTCGCAGCACCATAGAAGTAATGCTGAGTGACGGTGTTTTGACAAGGGAAGAGAAGCGATTGACAATTAAACTAGCTAGCGCTCTAGGCCTAAATAGTTCCCAACCTAGTGAAATTTATTCAGCCATAAAAGAAGGACGGAAGAGCCCTGAGGGTGATAAGGTTTCAAGTTTACAGGCTCGAGAAATATATACTAAGGTATTTGAAATTGCAATTGTTAACGCTTCGCTATCGCGTGATGAATTCAGAGTCTTAGCGCATCTGCGTTCTGTTTTTGAAATCGATGATGAGGAGCACTCCGTCATCGAAGAAACATTGAGAGATATGGTAAAGGAAAAATTCGAAGATCCAAATGTTATGGAAAAAATGCTTACAACCCTGCGTGATTCAGTTGGTTTGGTTGGCGATATTTTTGATACTGTTCGTAAAAAAACGGTTGATGGTGGTTCATCTTGATTTCACAATTGGATGAATTTCTTACAAGTCAATCTCCAAAGGTAATGCTGAGAAAAAGAAGTTGTTTGAAATTCCTACACCTTGCATATGCAAAGGGAAGTGTTGGGATGATGGTCAAACCCACTTCGGATTTACTAGCGCACGATGGTGGTTTTTCTTTCAACATCGGTTGCCCGGACCCTGAATTAAGAAGGATTGCCTCTTGGATGTTGACCAATTGCAAGAATCGCAGAAAACTAGCAAAAATTATTCCAGCACTTTGGAAAAGGCATGGTTATGAGGACTTGAAAATGGTGGGAATCCTCATTTCCAACCTATCTTCAGAAGATCTAGGCGAAGAGCCTTGGATGGCTTTTATCCACTTATTACAAAAACAAGAATCGTTAGATATTATCCTTGACATCTCTGAAGAAATTATGCGCGGAGGGCACCCGGTACCCGAAGATTCTTGGATTTTGGAAATGGCAAAACAAAGTAAATTATGGCATCAAACCGCTGTGATTTTTTGCTCGTTGTCAAAACGAAATATTGCTAATTGTAAGGAAATGATAGAGTTGGCCCCTGCTGGTGGCGAGTTGTTTGAACGGATTCGTTCACGCACTTTGTCAGAGCAGAATTGAAGGGCTTGGTCCAAGTGCAATAACCGATGGCGACCCGATTTCTACCCACCGATGACCCGGTTTTGGAATCGGTCCTGAAGTGGACTGTTGAGCGCGATTCAAAAGATGTAAGGCGATTATTGGAATGGTTGCCTGAAGCCCGTTCAACCCGAGAAAGACAAGCATTGTTGCAAAGAGTTCGTGGCCTCTTAGCAGAATTAGAAATTGCGTTAGAGGGTTTGGATGAATTACAATAGTCCACAACAATTTACCGCAGTAATTCTAGCGGGTGGAAAAAGTTCGAGAATGGGCCAGGACAAATCATTGATGTTTGGCGGGGTTGAGCGAATACGTAAACTCTGTAAAGAGTGTGGAATTGAGAATATTGTTACTCTTTGTGGCAGCGAAGACAGGGTTTCAATGTTTGAAGGAGTGGTGTGGCCAGACCCTGATTATTGTCAAAAATTACCCGATGTTATACGATGGGTTCATCTAGAAATTGCCGGACCGATTCAATATATTCCGTGCGATGCTTTTGATTTGGATATTGATTCACTACAATCACTTCTGCAGAGTGGTGGGGGAGTCCCACTTGATAGTAATTCAAAACGCCAGCCATTACTAGCCAATTGTCCAGCGGGCTTTCAACTTGGAACTGGGGAAAGTGTCAATTCTTTATTTGACAGATTAGCATCGGTAGCAGTCGACAGTGGTGCTGATAATTATTCCAATTATAATGAAGAAATTCAACTTAAAGATCGCCATCAACAGTAACATTTTCGCCCTCTTTGAAGACTCTGCCTTGTGCGATTGCATCGATGACTAGTGGGTATATTCTGTGCTCTTCAACGCGTACTCTTGCCGCTAGTGATGCAACATCGTCATCGGAAAACCTAGGTACTCGGCATTGGGTAATTATTGCACCTGAATCTACTCCGGAATCTACGAAATGAACAGTACATCCACTTACTTCAACGGTGCTTGCAATCACATCACCATGTGCATCTGCTCCTGGGAAATGAGGTAGTAGTGATGGGTGAATGTTGACTAAATTCGGAGACCACTTATCGACGAATGATGCTGTAAGGATTCTCATATAACCACTTAGAATTACAATTTCCGCACCGCTCTTTTCAATCGCTTGTGTGATTAGTTCTTCATGGCTCGTTCTTCTTTGTGCCGCATTTTCTATGTCTGGCAATTCGATGGCGATATTGGTTATTCCTAAATCAGCAGCTTTGGACAGTCCAGTAGCAGATTTTTTGTCACTGATTACAATAACGGTTTGGTGACTACACTGTGAATTTGATTGCTGGTGAAGTATTAATTTCTCCATCCCAGTACCGCTTCCAGAAATTAATACTGCACAGCGCAGGGGGTTTTCCGCACTAGCCTTCCTCGCCACGCAAACCCCCCTTGTCATAGACTGCCCTGAACATTATCTGCCTTGATTACTTCGGCCATGTTAGCCTAATAGTTTTTGACGGGGATTACACGCCCTCAACATGAGCAGCATGGTTTCTCTCGCCACTCCTGAAACTGTTGCTTTGGCAAAAAACACCGTTGGTGCGGATGTTCGGGAACCTTTGCATATTACCGATGCTGATTTGGTTGAAAAAATTCTATCCGAACACAAACCTTCCTCAAATCCAATTTCTAGAACATTATGGGTTTTTGTCGGAAGCCTATTTGTTGGCTTTGCAGTAATCGGAGTATTTCTGCCTGGATGGCCTACTACCTCATGGTTAGTTGCAGCAGCATATTGTTATGCTCGTTCATCTCAACGTATGTTCAAGTGGCTTCTAACAAATCGCTTATTTGGTAATTCATTATTAGATTATTATCGTGCTGGAAAGGCACTTCCTTTGCATTCAAAAATTTTCATTTGTGGTTTTATTGCATTGATTTCAGGATTTTCAATCTGGGGCCTAACAAGAGCTGGCGACCCAGGATTTGGTCAAACGACAATTGTAATCGTTGCACTTATTGGAATCTGGTGGGTTGGCTGGAGAGTTCCAACTATTGAGTGACAATGCCCAAGGTATGCTTTGCTTATGGTAAAGTCCAAAGTGTATTGGCCCATTCATAGAGTCTTTCAAAAAGACACTTTAGATTCCAGTGCCGGCACAAATACTAAAGCAACAAGAGATAAATTTGAGTTACACGGAAGTGAATATATGGACATAATGGAAGTACTAAAATTTAGTAGCGATGCAAGAATGACACGAATGAATTGGTGGCTCTCCGGCCTTGCGCTCGGAGTAGTCAATATGGTACTCGGCATGGTAGTTCCTGCCTCTGCCTCAATGGTAGTGGCTCTATTAGTCATGGTACCTGCTATTGCTTTCTGGGTTGCTAGACTACGAGATCGTGGACATACAGAGCCTCTCGCATTCGCACTTCGAATTATCCTCGTTCCTTGGGGATTTGTAGAGTGCGGATTCCTTGCAGGAACTGAGTGAGTCAAACTAAAAGTAGAGCCCTTGTGGCAATATTATGACACAATGCCGCCGACAATGTGATTGGGACAAAAACATGATTTGCAAATCATGTGGTATTGATTATTCACTACCTGACTCTGAAGAGAAACAATCAGTCGTAGATCCTCCCAAAGAGGCTGAATGAGTGTTCAGTATTGTTCGAGAACTAATTCAGTAGTTGTACTTGCGATTTCATTTGGAGCAGTTAACCACATTTTGTCAAGAAGTGTGCGCAATGACATTGTGTCATCAACGTGGACTAGTGCAACTAAATCTGCATTACCTGATACTTCATAGATAATTTCAACTCCGTCCCATCCGGTTACTTCGCTTGCGAAAGAACCAATCTCTGCACCTGGTGATACTTTGATTCTGATTAGAGCTGTGAGTCCAACGCCACCTTCACGAACTGTGTAGCCACGGATTGTTCCGTTCTCTTCCATCTTGCGAACATGAGTTCGAACAGTTCTTTCTGATGCTCCGACGTCTTTTGCTAAATCAACATATGACATACGGCCATTCTTTCTAAGTTCTGCGAGGATTGCACGGTCTATCTCTGAGATGCGAGGCATAGTTGGTCGCCGACGCATTCGGTATATCAAACCTCTCAAAAAGTAGTTATGCGGAAGAGATTTAGAAAATATTGATTTTTAACCGGAAATAGGCTTTCCGCTTTTCGGATTATAATATTTTCCGGAAATACGACCATCTTGCTATCTGCACTTGAATATATCCAATGAAATCTTTGCAATATTTATGTGCTTATTAGGTGGTTTTGTGGTTTGAATTGTTCCAATAAATATGCAATGTTAGATTTGAGTTTCTATCCATTTAGTTCAAAGCATGGCTTCTGCTGGCCATAACCGGAGAGCACTATGTCAGGCCACATTACCGGACTCGATGCACGTATGATTCTAGATAGCAGGGGCAATCCTACTGTGGAAGTAGATTGCTATGTTGATGGTGGTTTGAAAGGCCGCGCTGCAGTTCCAAGTGGTGCTTCAACCGGCGCATATGAAGCGCTTGAGATGCGTGATGGTGACAAATCCAGATACCTTGGGAAAGGTGTTGATAAGGCACTTGTAAATATCTTTGAGCATATTGAAGAAGTTGTAATCGGAATGCCTGTTGATGAGCAGAAATTAATTGATGAGGTGATGATTGAAACTGACGGAACCCAAAATAAATCCAAGTTAGGTGCTAATGCAATGTTGGGTGTTTCGATGGCCTGCCTACATGCAGGTGCTGCAACTCACGAACTTCCTTTGTGGAAATATATTGGTGGAGTCGCTGGCGGATTGATGCCAGTTCCAATGCTTAACATTCTCAATGGTGGCGCTCATGCTGCAACCAATGTTGATGTCCAAGAGTTCATGGTAATGCCTCATGGTTTCGATAGTTTTGCTGAAGGATTACGTGCAGGCGTTGAAACCTATCATTCTCTAAAGGCTGAACTAAAGGCAGATGGATTGCTTGGAGGAGTGGGTGATGAAGGTGGATTCTGTCCGAACTTGCCTGCTAATGAAGAAGGTCTGAAGTACATGGTTAGAGCGATTGAAGGTGCAGGATACTCAACTGAAGAAATGGGAATTGCATTGGATGTAGCGGCTACAGAATTCCACCATGATGATGGTTACCACATGGATGGAGGAGTCCTATCAAGTGAAGATTTAGCTGATGTTTATTCCGGCTGGCTCGATGAATATCCAATCGTTTCTATTGAAGATGGCTTTGGAGAAGATGATTGGCGTGGCTGGACTTTGTTCACCAAGAGAGAAGGGCATCGCGTTCAAACTGTTGGAGATGATCTATTTGTTACCCAATCTGAAAGATTAGCCCAGGGAATAGAAATCGGTGCTGCTAATGCTATGCTGGTGAAATTAAATCAAGTTGGAACTGTAACTGAAACTTTAGAATCTATGGATTTAGCAACTACTCATGGTTTCAATAATGTTATTTCACACCGAAGTGGTGAAACTGAAGATGTGACAATTGCTGATTTGGCAGTTGGTACACGCGCTGGACAAATCAAAACCGGTGCTCCTTCTCGTTCTGATAGAGTTGCAAAGTATAACCAACTACTACGAATTGCAGCAGATGTTGATGAATATCGTTCTCCGTTCAATTGATGACTAAGTTTCAAAGCAAAACCCGCCTTCAATGATAATATGCGAACTGGGCGACATGTCATTCCAATTGTCGCATTGTTGTTTTTCTTGTTAATTGCAAGACAGATTTATCCCTATACAACACCATTCAATTCACATGTAACCGAAGATGGTTTTGGAATTGAAGAAGTGGCTTCTGGGTTTGGTGGCCCGACCTGTATGGAATGGGTTGATGAAACTCATTTGATGATGTGTGATAGAGATGGAGGAAGAATAATTATTCTAGATTCTAGTGATAACTTTTCTAGCACAACTGTAGTTGATGATTTGTATCATCCGCATGGAGTT
>ERZ1046367.1105-NODE-1105-length-16534-cov-4.995995_pt1 | contig 16534 bp, 21 predicted proteins | sample MGYA00383091_ERZ1046367 | MGnify/ENA primary metagenome ERZ1046367 (study PRJEB29581, sample SAMEA5548361) | metagenome | biome: marine; feature: coastal; material: water | depth 50 m | study: Short-term variability in the microbial, nano- and picoplankton... | reverse complement strand
TTAATGCAATTTCTAATTTTTGTTTTTGTTTTTTCAAATTTCTTTTTTCAATACTTTCTATTAATTTAATTAATTTTTGATTTTTCATTCTTTCTTTGTTTGTTAAAAAATTTTTTATCATTTTATTTTTATTTTTCCATAAATCAATAATAATTTCATGAATTTCATTTATTAATTTTTCTTGTTTTAGATTTAATTCATGACAAATAATATATTTTTCATTATTCATTTCTCTCGATGTTTTTGGTTTAAATATATTAACTTTTTTATATAATTTATTCATAATAATCATTAAATCTATCATATTTTGACTACATAATTCATATACTTTTAATATAAATATTCCATTATTTTTTAATAATTTTAATGAAATATATAATTCACATAAAAATAATTGTAAATGATATTGACTTTTATAATTTTCTTTATAATCTGTTAATAATATTCCACCATCTGCTGTTACTAAATCTAATTTTTTTTTATGTGCTTTTATAAAATATTCTATGATTTCGGGATTATATAAATTACCATCATGATTTTTTTGTGGATCTCCATATATAATTTGATATTTATTATCTTTTAAAGCCCATTTGATATTTTTATTATTTTCATATAATGATATTGCTGTTATCTTATCATTATAATTATATCTATAATGATTTAATGCTTGTACAAATCCCCCAGGTGCTTCTGCTAGACATGCTATATTCATTTGAGATTTTTTCCATAATTCAAATGGTTTTTCATATTTTTTTAATATTTCCCATAATTTATAATATGCTCTGCTAATAATATTGAATCTTTTTAATTTATATATATTATGAATTCTATTATTACCAATTATTTCATAATCTGTTGAAATACTTCTAATTATTTTCCATTTATCAAAAGTTATATCATTTATTTGCATTTTTAAATCATTTATTTCTAAATATAATTTTTTATTAATTATAATATTTTGTTTTAATTTAATTTTTATTTCTTTGTCTTCTATATTGAAAAACTTTAATTTCATCATAATTATTAAATCAATTTCAATAAATTTTAATTTAAAAAATTGATATCTAAATCTTTTTCTAATTCTTCTTCTAATTCAGCATCTTCTGCTTCTTTTCGATGTGATCCCCTTTCTTCTGTTTTTGATACTATATCTTCTTCTATTTCTTCAATTTCCATTATATCATTTTTTTTATCTTCTAAAACTTCAATTTCTTCTTTTTTTTCATCTTGTTCTTCTTGATTTACAAAATTAGAAATATTTGATGTAAAATTATTTATAATAATTCTAATATTTTTATTTTCTTCTTTATATTTAATCATTTCATTATTTAATTCTATTATTTTATTTTCTTTATTTTTTATTATATTTTTTGATTCTTCATTTTTTTCATTAAGTTCACTATTTTTTAAACTAATTTGATAAAATTTTTTTTTATTTTCATAACTTAATCCATCATTTTTTAATTTATTTAATACTTTTTTTAATTCAATATTTTCTCTTTGTAATAATTCAAAATTATTTTTCTCATTTTTGACATGTTTTACTAATATTAAATTATCTGTTTGCATTTTATTAAATTTTTCATATAATTTTTTACTCTTACGATTCAATTCTACAAAATTTTTATATTTATATAAATCTTTAATTTTTTTATTTAAGTTATCTATCATTCCTGTTAATTTTATATCTTTATTCATTAATTTTTATTATATTAATTAATACAAGAAGGTTTTTAATTTAATTTAATACTAAAAAATTATATTATGTTTATATATATTTATATAAATGAATTTAAAAAGATATTATTCTGATTTTCATTCTTATTTTTTCAGTAATAGGAATAAAGTATACACAATTTTAAATCAATTAAAACGAGAAGAAAGGGAAATGTATTTAGAAACAGAAAATACTGATTCTAATATAGATTATAATAATAATTATACTGATTTTTATTTTTTTTATATTCAAAAATTTAATACTATTAAAAAAAGATCTAATTTTTCATTTTATAATAATAATATTATTATTCCTCGTAATTTAGATTTATTAACTGGTTTAAATTTTTCAAACTATGATATTGGTACTGAATTTAAAATTTTTATAGAGTTTGGTAATACTAAAAAAAAAATTAATAGTATTACTTTAAATGAAAAAAATAAAAATGATATTTTTTTACCAATTAATAATATTAATTTTTTTCCTTATTTTTTAGTTGACGAAAATATTAAATTAAGTATTTATTCTAATCAAAAATTAAATGAAAGAATAAATTTAGTTTATTTAAAAATTCATAGAGATATTATTCATAAATTTAAAAATTATGGAAGTTTTTTAATTAATATTAAAAATAATTCATTTATTAATATTTATGATTATAATCTTGAAATAAAATATATTAAAAAAAATAAAATCCAATCTAATCAATTTATGTTTTTTTATGACACTGAAAAATATTATGGTTTAAAAATTTTAAAATTTTTTAAAAGAGTCATGTTAACTAAGTTTTTAAAACAATTTTTATATGAAGAATATGATATTTATAAAGATATAACTAATATAATTTTAAAATATTGTTAAAATATATATATTATTAAATATGAGTGGTATTGAAACTACTGTTATTATAACTTTTGCAACTGCAGCTGGATTAGCAGCTATATATAGAGCGTTTGCTGTCGCATCTGTTTATCAATTAAATGATTTGCGAGGAAAATATAAAAGAAGAAAATTTAGAGGAAGAATGAAAAAGGGTATGAAAGAATGTAATTATAAAATATTTAAAGAAGCAATTTATGATATAAAAAATTATGATATGAGATTTGAAAAAAGTTATTATAATGTAATGAAAAAAAAATATAATTTTCACGACGAACATGTTGATTCTAGAAAAGCATTTTATGAAAGATTTAATTTTGATAATAAATATAGAAATACATTAGAAGATATTTTAGATTATATTGATGAACAATATGATCATTTAATTATACCGATTGATTAATTTTTTTATTTTTTCATATATTTTTTCATATATTTTTTCATATAATTTAGGTTTTTTAATATAATTATCAAATAAATTAAATGTTAATTCGGTTCCTCGTTTTTTAAAACTGCGTATTTCTAAATAATTATAGTGTTCTAAAATATTTAAAAATCTATTGAATTCATATATTGTATTAGTTAACCAATAATCTTCATTAAAGTTATTATAATTATCACGAATATTGACTTTAAATGTAAATGATTTAAACATTTTTTTTTTTTCATTATTTATATAATATTTTAAAAAATATATAAATTCTGTAATTGTTATTTTATCATATAATCTAAAGATTCTTTCATTTAAATCAATAACCATCATCTCTGCATCCCAATTTATAATTTTATGATCTAAATCATTAAAAATCTCTGTACATAATTCATAATTCTCTAAATCTTTTTTATAATTTAAAAGTATATTTCCACAATCTTTTCCAATTTTATTATAGATTGTTTCTTTTATTTCATTCATTTATTATAAAATTAAATAAATTTTAAAATAAAAATTAATAATGAGTAATTCAACTGCATTTTGTTATATTATGCTTATGTGTCGAGAAGAAAAACCTGTAAAAACTAATGTTTGTCATTTTAATTGGAGAGAATGTTTTTTATGGAAAAATATGAATTCAAATAGTTATTTTAGTTTTGGTAGATATGGTAATAATTAATCTTTTTTTTAAATTTCTTTTTAAATAAATTAAATCATATTTTTTAATTTATTTAATATATTATTCGTTTAAATTTAGAATTATATTTGTTTAGTATATAAAAAACAAAATGGGAGGCGGTCTTATGCAACTCGTAGCTTATGGAGCTCAAGATATCTATCTTACAGGAAACCCACAAATCACTTTTTTCAAAGTTGTCTATCGTAGACACACAAATTTCTCAATGGAATCTATTGAACAAACTTTCAATGGTTCCGCAGATTTCGGAAAAAAAGTTTCCGTAACTGTTTCACGAAACGGTGACTTAATCACCAAATGTTACTTAAATGCCAAATTACCAGAACAAGATGATGGTGATGATTATATCCCACAAGTAGGTCACTACTTAATGAAATCATGTGAAGTAGAAATTGGAGGTCAACGAATCGACAAACACTACGGTGCATGGTTAGCAATCTGGTCTTCATTATCTTGCCCAGCAGGAAAAGAAGATTCATATCTATCTAAAATGATTGAAGGAGGTAAAGAAGATCATAATGCACGATCTTGTATTATTCCTTTACAATTTTGGTTTTGCCGTCACACCGGTCTTGCATTACCATTAATTGCTTTACAATACCACGAAGTTAAATTCGCAATTGAATTCGAAGCAATTGCAAACTTAGCCACTTCTGCTTGGACTACAGCAGCAGTAAGCATGACTTCAGCATCAATGTATGTAGATTATATCTACTTAGATACCGAAGAACGCCGAAGATTCGCACAAATCAGCCACGAATATTTAATTGAACAATTACAATTCACTGGCGATGAATCAATCTCAGGTGCATCAAACCGAGTTAAATTAAACTTTAACCATCCAGTCAAAGAATTAGTCTGGGTATGCCAAGACTCTTCATTAGCTATGTCAAACTTCGCAGATGCAGCACCAGCATCAGGAGTCAACCCATGTGAAAAAGCAAAATTACAATTAAACGGTCATGATCGTTTCAGTGAACGAGAAGGTTCATACTTCAATGTTGTACAACCTTATCAACATCACTCAAACATCCCAGCAACCGGAATTAACTGTTATTCTTTCGCATTAAAACCAGAAGAACAACAACCATCAGGTTCAGCAAACATGTCTCGAATTGACAACGCAACTTTACAATTAACTGTATCATCAGCAATGCACTCATTATCAAACCCAGTCGTAAAAGTATTCGCAACTAACTATAATGTATTACGAATCATGTCAGGAATGGGAGGATTAGCTTATTCAAATTAAGTCTATTATATTTTATTTTTTTTAAAATATATAGTAAATAAAACTTAAAATAATTAATAATATTAGTTATTTTAATTTAATAATATGTAGTATATTTTCCTTGTAATTCTCTCATCATATTTCTTTTATTACAAAAAATACAAATATGATGATAATCTAATTTATGATATTTACAATATAAATTATCACATGTAACACAAATTCTAGAACATTCAAAACAATAATATTTTCTTGTATCCATTTCACATAATTGACATTCATAAAAATTATATTTAGTATAAAAATCATAAAAATCACAATTATCACATTTTTTATATTTTATATTAGATGGAATAAACTCATTAATTAAATTTTTAATATCCGTGGGAATATAAATTGATTTAGTCATATATAACTAAATATTAAAAAAAATTTAAAACTGGTATAATGTTTTTTTATAAACAAATCGACAAAAATCTTCAAATTTTAATGAAGTTTCTACTCTATTTGTTAGCATATTATATAATTTTGTTAAATCATATTTATTTTCATTAATAAAATCTGAATAATATGGTTTAGAGATATTTTTATACATTTCGTATTGATGTCTACTATTCATTTTATTAAATATTTATAAAATTAATTAAATCAATTTTAATAATAATTCTATATATATTTTAATATTTAATTTTATTTTTTTTTTCTAGGAACAGTTTTTCTAATAGCGGGTGTTTCTGTTACTTTTCTATATTTATTATTATAAAGAAAATCATTTACTTCATCAAAATTTAAACTATTTTGATCACAATATAATTTTAATCTATTTTGAACATATGATTTTGTTAGTCCTTCTTTTGTTTTTTTAACATAATTTTTTAATTTTGCACCACCTGGTAATTTTAATGTTTCTACTTTTTTAACAATCATTTTTTGATGAACTTTACCATATAAATCTTTTTTTCTTGTTTCTAATCTTTTTAAAGCTGATTTAAAATCTGCGATTTTTTTTTCTAAACTTAAATACTCTTTTAAATTTTGTATAAATTCGGGATCTTGTTGTAATGTCATAATTAAAATATATATATGCTATAAATTTTAATTGTTAATTAATTTAATTATTTTTAATTAAAAAAAACTAATTCTTTTTGCTTCTGGTGCATTTTCTGCTTTTTCTAATTGAGATTCAACTGATTTACCAAAGCTAGCTTTTTTATCTTCTTCTTCTTCTTTTGCAGCTTCTTTTACAGCTTCTTTTGCAGCTTTTTTTTGAGCTCTTGTGTATTTATCTAAACCTAATTTATATTTTAAATCCCACCATCTTTCAGCATGTCTAATTAATTTATAAATTGCAAAAATAATAATTGTACCTATAAATGATATTAATTCATCATAACCACCTGCTCCTTGCCAAATTAATACATAAACTAAAAACCATTGTAAAAATTTATATTTATCAACAAGCTTTATAAAAGTTTTGGGTGGTGGTGGCATACCACCATAAGCACCGATACCAGTACCTAATAAACCAATAATAATACCTAAATTATGTTTATTAAAAAATTTTTTTAAATCCATATTTTGATTATATAATAACATAATAAAATAAATTTAAAAATCATCATCAACACTAAAATTAATTTTTTTTTCTGTTTTATTTAATGAATTCATTACACCAGATTTTTGATATTCTGCAACTCTTCTCTCGAAGAAATTAGTTTTACCAGTTAAGCTAATCATATCCATCCATTCAAAAGGATTTTCAACATTATATAATTTAGGATGACCTAATTCATATAATAGATGATCAGCAATATATTCGATATAAGTAGCCATCATTTCAGAATTCATACCAATTAATTTACAAGGTAATGCATCACAAATAAAATTTTTTTCAATTTTTACAGCTTCTGTTACAATTTCGTGAACTTGTTTATTAGTTAATTTATTAACTGCTTGTCTATATAATAAACATGCAAAATCAGTATGTAATCCTTCATCACGACTAATTAATTCATTAGAATAAGTCAGTCCAGGCATCAAACCTCTTTTTTTTAACCAATATATTGCACAAAAAGAACCACTAAAATGAATACCTTCGACACAAGCGAAAGCAACTAATCTTTGTACAAATAAAGCATCTTTGTTCATCCATTTAACAGCCCAATTAGCTTTTTGTTGAATACAAGGGATATTATTCATAGCATTAAAAAGATTATTTTTTTCTTTTTCATCTTTAATATAAGTATCAATTAATAAACTATATGTTTCAGAATGAATATTTTCCATTGCAGCTTGGAAACCATAAAAACATCTTGCTTCGGGTAGTTTTACTTCACAAATAAAATTATCAGCTAAATTTTCTAAAACGATTCCATCACTTGCGGCAAAAAAAGCAAGAACATATTTAATAAAATGTTTTTCATCATCTTTTAATTTTTCCCAATCATTTAGATCTTGAGATAAATCAATTTCAGTAGCTACCCAAAAACAAGCTAAATGTTTTTTATACATTTCCCAAATTGCATTATTTTGTAAAGGAAATAAAACAAATCTATTTTGACTTTCAGTTAAAATTGGTTCTTGAATTTTATCAGAAGACATTAGATTTTGTATAATGTAAAAAATTATTTTAAATTTTAATAATTTTTTTAAATTTTATTAAAATTATTATTAATGAAATTATATCTTATTCTAAAATATAATTATAAGATTCCATATTATCAAAAGCTGATATATTTGAATTAGGATCTATTTTACCACCATTCATACTACTTTCATTTTCAGAAACCCACATATCTGGTTTAAATGATTTATAATCTAAATTAGAATATCTTTTTTTATTATTTTCATCAATTTTTTCATTTAAATTATTATCTAATGAATTAATAGCTTGTTGTTTAAATGGATGTTCAATTACAAATTCTGCAGATTTTTCATATTTTTTTTCTTGAATATTTTGTTTATTATTTTCTTTTTGTTTTTCTTTATTATTAACTTCATTTGATTTATCAAATAAACTATTATCAAACATATTACGAGCACCATTAACATATTTAAGTAAATCTTTTTTTAATAAAGAAAAATCATTTTCAATATCAACTCCTTCTTTATCTTCAACTTTTTCCATTTTAAATTTATTATATGATTGTTTATCACCATCAATAATTTTTTTAGCTTTATTTTCAGATTTGACTTGACTAAAATTTAATCTATTTTTAAATAATTCCATTAATTCTTTATTATCTTCTTCCATTTCACTATATCTTTTTATTAATATATGTAAAAATATAATTATAGCTAAAGAAGAACTTAATCCAATAATATTCATAATTTATATAGTATATAGTATAAATATAAATTATTTTTTAATTAATTTTATAATAATTTCTGATATAAGTTAAAATTTCATACATGATAGTACAATCTATTTCATTATATTTTATTAAATTCCAATATTCATCTATATCATTATTATTGTAATATTTTAATGCTGATATTATAGATTTATCTCCACTATTACATTCTAATTTATAATTTAATTTAATCATATTATGTTCGTACATAGATTTAACATAATTTTTTAAACCAAATCCATAAATATTATTTTTAATTAAAATACAATTTTTTTTTAAAATTTCTAATAAATCAATGAAATCGATAAAATAATTATAATTATTTTTATTATTAAAATTTCTTAAAAAATTATGTTCTGCTTTAGACCAACAATAAACATTACTATCACAATCATATTTTTTTTCTAATTCATTAATTTTATCAATAAAATTATCAAATATTTCTTTTTCTGATTGATTATCATCTTTTTTTGCAAAAAAATATTCATATTTTATATTTTCATTTTTATATTTATAACTCATTCCAATAAGATAAGTTAAATTATCTTTACCTAGAAAACTATTAATAGTTTCAAAATCACAATATATTTCTAAATCATTTTTTCCTAATATAAATTTTGTTTCTTTTGGTAATTCTAATGGATAAATTAATTCTTGAGTTTTATTTAATTCTAATATATTTTGTATGATATTACATTTATTAATTCCTAAATTATATTTATCTTTTTTTATATTTTTTAAAAATTTTGGATCTTTCCAACTAAAAATATTATCATTATTAAATAATTTTCTAGTTTTTTCACCAATTCCATATATTAAAACTAAATCTTTTTTCTTTTCTAATATTGATTTTTTAAAATCTAACCATTCTGATTGTTCATTTGAAGAATAATTAGGTGTATAAGTTTTATTATTGAATATAATATATTTATCATCATTACTTATAATCTCTTGTAACCAATATTTATATTTATATAAAAATTTTCTAGTTTTTCGATGTGAAAAATTAATTATTCCTAATTTACTAAAATCATTCTCTTCTTCACTTTCAATTTGTGTTTTATCTTCTGTATAATGCCATTTATTACCAATAAGATAAGATTTATTATTAATATTTTTTTGATTTTTATTTAAAACATAATGATCAAAATTATTTTTTAAAATATAACTTCGATTTATTGAATTATTTGATAAATTATTACCTGTATCAATATATTTAATATTTTTAATAACTTTGTTTACTAGAATATAACAATCAGTATTATCTATTTCAATATTAGGAAAAAATTTTTTAATTGAATAATTTTTAATAATTAATGTAGGATTTGAATATAATCCCATATTTTCTTCAAAAAAATACGGATTAATTATTACATCTATATTATTTCTCATTTGAATTTTTGTAAATTCTATTAAATATTTATTATATTGATAATGATATGGTATTACAATATATGTTAAATTTTTTTGTTCACAAATATTTTTAATTTTTTTAATAAAACTTCTCTTATATTCGATACTTTTATTTAATATTTCTTTACTAAATTTATTATCAATACGATAATCTTTATAATATTTATTACCATAATATTTTAACCATACTTCGCATTTATCATTTTTTATATAATGTTTTAAATATCGTTTTGTTAAAACTAATTGTATACTATTACTACTTATTCTATTTCCTTTATCATTTTTTTGATATTTTCTTATTGGTGATGATAAATTTATTTCAGAAATTTTTCTTTTACGATTTTTTTTTTGATTTAATTTTATTTGTAAATTATTATTGAATTTTTTTATATCATTAATATAATATTCATAAAAAAATCTATCTCTTTCTACTATATTTAAAGATGATTCTTTTAATTTCCAATAAATATTTTTAGTTTTATAATATCCAATATTAGTATCATTTTTCATTTTTTTATATTCAGATTTTGTTATTTCTATGATATTACATTCAAAAAATATACATTCTTCGATATCAAAAACTTCCATTTGTGTTTGCATTTGACAATAATAATTGAATGAAGGTATTCCGCTAATTTTTCTAACTAATGGGCATTTAATTTCTACCAAACAAATATTATTATTATAAATTGTTATACCATCTGGTGTTGCACCTAAAAAATTATATTTTTCACTTAATTTAAAACCAATTTCTCCAATTGATATTTTCATTTTTTGTTCTAAAATATTAATTGCGATTTCTTCAAATTTGTTTCCGTGTTTAGTATAAATGTTATCAATCTTATCTAATCCATATATTTTATCATTTAATAATTCTTCAGAACTTTTAAAACTATTAACACCAATTATAGTGCTAATATTAGTAGATGATATTTTTTTTTCTCTTATTTCATACCATTCTTTAGTTTGACTGACTATAGTATTTTGTTGTAACATCTTCATTCTGATTTTCATAAAGGTTAATGATATATAATAATTCAATTTTATATATTTTAAAATTGAATATAAAAATAAAAATATACTAAATGAAAAGAAAATATATGATGACTATTGAAGAATCATTTAATGATAATATTAATAAAAATTCTAATAAAATAAAAGAACATGATGAAAAATTAAATTATTTATTAGATTTAATAAATCAACTTAATACAAATATAAATAATTTTAAAAATATAATTGATGAAAAAATTGAAAAAATCAATAATAAACAACATATTTTAAATAAAAAAGTTAATTTTATTGAAAATACTTTACAAATGGAATTGAATTTTTTTGATACTAGATCAAAATCAACCCCTTCTTATATTTATTAAAATGTAATTTCTTGTTCTACACCACCTTGATTATTCATTTGATTGATTATTTTATTTTCTTGTTGATTATTTAAGGATTCTTTTTCTATTTCTGCAATAATATCATCTACATTTTCTGATGGACCAGTTAAACCAGTTACTTGTCCTTTACCTAAATTATCAATTTCATTCTGTACATGTTTCATTTCTGGTACATTTTTTTGAATTAAATTACTAATTTCATTTTTTAAATTAGGATTTTGTTTTAGTAATGCATCTGCATTTGGAATCATTGTTTTTAATAATGTATGTGATAAATGAAATTTAACTGCACTACCACCAATCATTGTTATTAATTTCATTTCTGGTCCCATTGATACTTTATCATAATATTTATAATATAATTCTTCCATTACTTCATCATATTCTCCACTTGCAACATCATCATTTATGTCTTCTGACCAACCATCTAATACAATATCAAATGGATCAAATTTATTATTAACATATTCTAATAATGAACATACTGATATTAATGCATTTTTTGTAACTTTTGTTCCTTGATCTAAATTTGCTTCTCTTTTTAAAGATTCTACTTCAGCAGTTAATTCTCCTAATGATGAATTCATATCATAAAATCTTGATGCTTGATAATTTTTTTTTTGAAGTCTTTTTAATTTAAATAATAATAATCTTTTTTTTTTTAATGTTTCTTCTGGTGATAAATCTGAACCAGCATATGATGACACAGATTGATTATCTTTTAAATCATTTTCAAAATTATTTTCTTCATGATTTTGTATATTATTTGAGTTTGGATTTTGCATTGATGCCATTCCTCCAAAATTTGAACTCGATTCTGATAAATTTGTTAAATCATTATCCTCTTTCATATTTGGATTATTCATTCCTCCCATATCTTGATTTGTTAAATTATATTCCATTAGTATAATAATTTAATATTGAATTATATTTAATTAATTTTAAGAAAAAAAGTTATCTAATGATGTACTGTTATTTTTTTTATTAAATCGCTGTGAAATATTTTTATTTAATGTTATATCTTTATTATCTTTTATTAATTCTATTTCTTCTAATTCTGGTATTAATGGTAATATCGGTGGATAAGTCAATTTATATGTTTTATTATTCATTCTAAATTCTTCTATTGTTAATATTCCTCCAAATTTTATTAAACATTCTTTTATCGGTGCTTTTTTTATAATTTCATGTTTTTCTTCTATCATATTATATAATAAATTTAATAAACATCCCCTTTCTTGTTTTATTAAATAATCTATGTTTTCATTATCATTATAACTTAATGCACAATTAAAACTACAAAAATATCCTTTTACATGATATTTTTCTTTTTCATATTTTATTGGTATTCCACATGCTAAATTATCAAATTCATAAGTACACCACCAACAACATATTTTTTCTTCTTCAATAAGATTTTTTAAATCTATAAAATTTATTAATGTATAAATTTTTTTTTTTATTTTTTTTTGTTGTTGATATAAATTTCCTTCTCTAACTTCTATTTTTGTAGTTTTTTCTATTATTTTTTCTTCTTGCATATTATTATTAAAATTATCATCATATGGCTCGGGTTCTTGATTAATTTGTTTCACTTTATTATCATAATTAAAATAATGTTTCTCATAAACATTATTTTTTTCTTCATTTATCAATGTTATATTTATTGGTAAATGTACTAATAAACTTTTCTTTAGTATATTTTTTTTTTCAAAATGTTTTATATTTAATAAATTCTCTTTTTTATTTTTTAATTTTTTATTTATACTTTTTTTAGGTCTTCCTCTTTTTTTTTTTTGTTTTTGATCTGACATTTTATTTATATTTATATATTTTTTTTTTTTTAATTACTTTTTATTTTTATTATAATTTTATTAAAAACTATATTATAATATTATTATATAGAATATGTCAGATTTTGATATTAATATTTTGATTGATGATCAATATAAACAACAACAAAAAAAGTTAGATGTTTATAATAAAATTTTAAACAAAATTTATAATAAAATAAAAATAGTTAATAAAAGAAAAAAAACTGATTTAATTTATGAAATACCTAATTATATTTTCGGGTTTCCTTTATATAATAATAGAACTTGTACTGTTTTTATAATTAGTTCTATGAGAAAAAAAGGCTTTCATATTAAATTTAATTTTCCAAACATTTTATATATTTCTTGGAATGAATTAGTTAAAACTAATCTTAGAAAGGTTACTTCTGATTTAATGGAAACTAATAATAATAATATTAATATTAATAAAAAAAATAAAAATATTAATACACATTTTAATAAATTAAATAGAAATTTAATGAATGATTTAGATAATCTTATAAATAATGATTCGAATAATAATAATTTAAATAATAATTTAGATGAAGAAATTAAAAAATTAAATGAATTATCTAATTTTTCTGAATATTATAAAAAATAAAATAATTCCTTTTTATATATACTTTATAATGATTATATATGATTTTATATCATTATGTCCGATTTTATTTTATATTTATTCATTGTTTAATAAAGAATATAAATTGATTTTTGGTATGACTTTATTAACTATTATACAACTTTTTATTAAAAAATTTACTAAATGTTTCTATGAAAAAATTTTCCTTAGACCAAAAAATGCTTGCAATTGTAGTAGTTTTAATAATGGTGGATTTGTCGGTTTAGAACCAGGATTTCCTTCTGGACATGTTACTTTAACTACTTTTTTTATTAATTATATGTATTTTAAAAAATATCCAAATGATAGTTTTGCATTAGCTTTTTTAAATTTTATACCTCTTATTATTGGTATTTCTAGATATGAAAAAAAATGTCATAATATATATCAAATTTTTGCTGGTTATATTTTAGCAATAGTATTTTTAATATTTTTTATTTAATCATTTTGAAGAAAGGTATCTAAATTAGAACTTACCCTTTTATATGGTTTTTTAAAACCTTCTTTATATTTTTGATATTTTTCATATAAATATATTATAAATAATACAAATATAACTATCATTAGAAATATTAAAAATATTTCTGATAATAATAAAACTTGATATAATTTATTATTATCATCAACATCAATATTTACTTTAGTATTATTTACTAAATCATTTATATTATTATATAAATCATTGAATCCTTCAAAAAATAATTCATTATTTACTTTTTTTAAAATATCATCTATATTATCATAAACATCTGTAATTTCTCTTTTTACATATTCACTATTTAAAGTTTTTAATAATTCAGTCATTTGTTTGATTAATTCATTTACTTCATCTCCCATCTTGCGGAAGGTTTTAATACATTTAATATGAAATCAATTTTATAATAGTATCGCCCATATGAATGATATAAGAAAAGTATTATTTCCCATTATTAAAGCAATATGATCAAAAAATGTTGGATTTTTTTTTCCAAAAAAATTAGAATGTAATATCAAAGAATTATTATAATATAAATAATATGTACATGATAAACCAAATAATATTGAAAAATATAATGCATATGATGGCATTAAATAATAACTACTCATATAACATGCAATACTACATAACATTAAATCATCTATTGAATCTAATAAACCACCTATATTTGTTACTTTATTAAATTTTCGTGCAACTGATCCATCTAAATTATCACAATATATTCTAATAAATGTTGAAAAAATTACAAAAAATTTATTATAACCTCCATAATATAATTTTAAAATAATAATATTTAAAAAAATACCAAATAATGAAATAAAATTTGGATGAATATTTTTAAATAAAAATAAATACGGCTCTACTATTTTTTTATTAATGTATATATCGGTTTTTGGGATCATTTTCTAATTTAATATTTATAATAAATTTTATTAATATAAATATTATTTTAATACGATGAGCGGGTAACGATCCCGCCACTCGGGGCATATAAGACCCCAATGGACACCTGTCCCCATCGCTCAGTATAGTTTTTTGTCTTTACGGACAAATTTTTATAATAATTTTAATTATTATAAATATTAATAATTTATACACCATACGGGGCTCGAACCCGTGATCTTCGGTACATAAGACCGACGCGATACCAACTTCGCCAATGGTGCTTTATAGTTTTTTGTCTTTACGGACAAAAGATATTTTTAAAATATTTTTTGTTCGTTTTTTTAATTTTTTTTTAATTTTTATTTTTTTTTTTTTAATTTATTCTTCATCAGATTCAGATTCTTCATCTTCAGATTCTTCCTCATCATCTACAAGACATAATTCTTCTGTCTTTTTAACTACTTTTTCTACTTCTTCTTCAACTTCATCATCATCTAAAGCAAAATCTGGTAATTGTCCCATAGTACTTGGAAATACTTTTGCTTGAACTAATTTTAATGTTAATCCAAATTTTTTATTAATAAACCAAACAGATGCTACTTGGAAAACACATTTTAGATCTGTTAATTTAGGTAATACTTCACCATAATTTTCAAAATTAATTTCTAATACTTCTTTATTAGTATTATAAACCTTTGTTCCTACATATGGTTCACCATCTTTCCAATTAACTTGTGCTTTTAGGTTAAATAATGCTGGGAATTTATTTTCATCATCATCTTTTTGTTTAAGAAGATGAGTATATGCTGAATCAATTACTTCGCGAGATACTTTCTTTTTATTAATTAATTTTGACCATGTTTTTTCATTACATGTTTGATCAACTACTAATTCATCTAATTGTTCGAGTAATGTTTTTAATTCAGCAATTTCTGAATTTTCATCTTCACCTTTAAAAGATAAAGCAATTGAAAATTTATTATTCATTGAAGCAACATTATTAGGATTATAATTTGTTGCTCCAAATGGAGCAAACATCTTTGGAGTTTTTACATAAATGCGTTTTAATCTTCCATTATCTTTATAATTTACCCATGAAACAAAACCGGATTGTTGTTTTTTTAATTCACTGAATGAAACTTTTTTTAAATTTTTTAGTAAATCTGATACTGATAATACTTTTGCGGACATTTTTGATTATTTTTTAAGATAGATTTAGTCAATCAATTTTAAAAAAAAAATTATTTAAATAATAGAAAAAACACTGATATTATTACTATAAATATGCCTAAATAAATTAATCTATTTTCTTTAAAAAAAATATTTAAAAATAAACTTAAATTTGAATAATTATTTGGATTTGTTAAATCAATTAAAATTAATAATATCGCATCTGAAATATTTTTTATTATAGTTAAAAGATTTAAATCAAAAATATCTTTTTTTAAATTTTCTTCAACTCTATCAGTTTTTTTTACTATCTTTGGTTCTAAATCATAAATATTATTATAAATTGGATTATATTGAATATTATTTTGATAAATTTTTTTAGTTTTTTTCTCATCAGAATTAACTGTGGAATTAAATGGAGGTAATG
>ERZ1046367.1102-NODE-1102-length-16551-cov-12.359178_pt1 | contig 16551 bp, 32 predicted proteins | sample MGYA00383091_ERZ1046367 | MGnify/ENA primary metagenome ERZ1046367 (study PRJEB29581, sample SAMEA5548361) | metagenome | biome: marine; feature: coastal; material: water | depth 50 m | study: Short-term variability in the microbial, nano- and picoplankton... | reverse complement strand
TTGTCTTTTTCCGCTTGATTCTTCTTCCAAGCGGCTAATCTAACGGTGTACTGCTTTTCGTCTAATTCATGCCACCCTATACATATTTCTATCGGTGAGCGACCGCACGCACATTCTGTGAGTACAGTTGAACCTTTCATAAACCTTTTCTTTCCATCCGCTTTTTTAAATTCTTTAAACTCTTTACTAGACTTATCTTCTTTTTATAGGCTTTGAGAGTTTTACCCTCGCCATCTCTATCTTTAAGATTTTTTAACTTTTGTTTTATATGTTCTAGTTGAGTTGCTTTCTTTACATTCCTACTAGTTTTTTGCTTCATTATATCCTATCGTTAAGTTTCCTAGCGTTAAGTTCCGCTTTCATCCTATCGTACTTCTCTTTACGTCGAGCATCTTCCGCAGCCGCTTCCGCCTTCCGGCGAGCTCTACGTTGTGCTGCCCAAGGGCTAACAACGTTAGTAAAAACTAAGAAGCCAATAATGACGTATAGTATATTAGATAGTACTGAGTCAATTATATATGCTACCATTTGTTCTTTATTTCCTTCTTCGATTTGTGAAACATTAGGTTTGTCTTCGGGTAAGACTTCGTCTACTGCCACAGAGGTTAGTAAATTAGCGAGCGCAGGGATAGGCCCAGCAACAGTATATGTTACTGCTGTTGTAGCTGAAGTTTTGATTAGATTTCCAGGTTCTAGAGATTTGAATCCGAATAGGGAACACCCCGATAGAGATAATGCTAGAACGCCTGCTAGAATAGTATTTTTCATGTATTCAACCCTGGTTCGTAAGTATACCCCCTTCTTGCGAAGAGGGTAGGATAAAAGTATAAAAACTCCCCGAAAGTTTTAATACAGTATTTAAGTATCACAATTATGATGCTTAAATTAGTGTAGTACCCTTGGTTTCCCATCTGAGGGGAGTTGGTACGTTGGATTCTTATGCAACTCATCATACAAGAACACTACTGCCTCACTTAGATTTAGTAGTCCTTCCTCGTCCTGATTTAAAGCTTCTCTTCTGGGTTGAAGAACAATCAAGGCGTCTGCGCAACTCTTATATAATAATGTTACCCATTCCTCGTTTAGTTGCATTTTATTCGTCTCTTTGGTTTTTGTAGATTAGCTCTAACATGATGTCAAGCTTCTCATCAATCTTTTCGAACATTTGTTTATTGTCGCCTTCCATTGAAACTAGTTGTTGCTGTAAATTTTGTAAGTTAACCTCAAGGATTGCTACATCGCGTTCTATACTTGTGATATACATAACTGCACCTAGTATAAGGGCGAAGGTAGTTACCAAGTGACTTATACTTATGGCTTTTGATAGATGCCATGTCTTATTATCTGTCATAACTACTTCTTTTTCTTACTTGATTTTTTCACGGCTTTTGGAGCCGTTTTAGAGGTAGGACTAGCTTTACTGGTAGAAGTATCGCCAGTCTTTGGTAAGTCCGAGTTGCGCAATTTTGCAATCTCTTCTACAGCCATGCCCGACATTGCAGCTAGCTCCTCATCTTGATGACCCTCGGCCATTTTGCGTTTAACTTTCTCTATGTTCATTATTTTCCCTTAATTGTCATCTTAGCAACTTTAAGTTCTAAGTCTTTGACCTTTGCGGTTAGCGCTTCGACTACTCGTAGTGTCCAACTATCGAAATCCTCTCCACTTGGAGCTTCTTTGTTTGTTAGTTCCTGTAGTACTTTGTACGCTCTCTCTGCTTGGCTCATCTGCCTCTCCTTCTGTTAGAATTTTAATCTGTGCGTCCGTTAAAGCTGGATACGCGTTAGCGTACTCCTCTTTCGAGTACTCTAAGGATGCTTCTTTTATTGCTTGAAATTTACTATCAATCATTATCCCGTCTCCAGTAACTTTTTCATAAGTTCACCGTAATTTCCTTCCCCAAACGAGGAATTATCGTTAATTTGAACATTAGTTTGATTTTTAATACCTGACTGTTCGGCTTTAACTGCGTCTGTCTGTATTTTCATTTCATCAACACGCATTTTATGCGCTAATTGAAGTAATTCTGCAATATCTTTATTTGACGTCATATCTGCTTCGTCCAATTCTTCTAGCTTCTTTTCAATAATGTCATCTAAAGTTGCAGCTAACTTGAATCGGTTTCTATATCCGACATCTAGGAATACTGTGTCAACATATTTCTTTACTTCACGTTGATTTAAGTACTTGCTTACCTCGTCTTGGGTAACCCCTAACGAACTAGCGGTTGCTTCAACTGACGTGGTCTTTAAGTATGTGTTCGCAATTTCCAGGCCTTCTGGAGAAATGTGCGCTTCTTCAATTTTTGCTAAGTTATTCATATATTTCTCCAATTATTCTGGTTATTATATCAAAGTTTGAGCTGGAAGTCAAGCCTTATTTTTCTTTGGTCATTGAAAAAATTTGAAAAATTTAATTTTTTTCAGATACACCGTTTTGGGTTTCGAATATTACCCCAAGTAGTACGTGCGGGGGTGCGCACAGGTTGGGGGAAAAATCAAGGTCTAAAAACCCCCCTGAATGCTTTTTGGTATGCTTAGACATATATATGTTTAAATGTGAAAAAAAGACTTGCAAAGGGGTTGCAATCTGTTATAATATACCTATGTTTAATAAAGAAGGAAAAAATGTTATGATGAAAAAAATGAACTTTGGTGAGGTCGCTGGTTGGGTTGGATTAGGTTGCTTACAATTTAATTCTGTTCCTGCAATTATCTCATCTGTTGAAACTGGTTCAACAACTCCATTAGGTACAATCTATCTTACTTTGATAGGTTTGTTTCTTTATTTGGTTAGGTCGCTAAAAGCGAATGATACTCTTTATACTGTCGGAAATACTATCGGTATAATTGGAAATGCCATTTTGTTAACTACTATTTACTGGGGATAATATGAAAAAAGATATCTACTTAATCATAGATACCGAAACCACAACCGATAACAAGGTTGTGGATTTTGGTGCGATTGTTTGTAATCGCAAAGGTGAGATACTTCACCAATGCTCAACTTTAATATATGGCATCTTCGGTCAATCTGCTCTATGGTATGACAGGGGCGTCAATACTGGAATTTGGTCTGCTCAAGGTAAAGACAAACGCATGAACAGATACCACGAAATGTTAGAGAATGGCTCACGCATTTTAGCATCTGTTAATCAAATCAATAGGTGGCTTGAGAGGGTGAGAGGAAAATACAATCCAATCTTGACGGCTTACAATCTGCCATTTGATGTTAACAAATGCAACAATACTGGCATTGACTTAACTATGTTTTCTCAACGCTTTGATTTATGGACAGCATCATTTAATAAATGGGCAATGACAAATAAATATAAAACCTTTGCTCTAGAGAATCACGCTTTTAATAATAGAACGGCATTGGGTAATATGACATACCAAACTAACGCTGAAATTATGGCAAAATTCATCACTCAAGAAAATCTAGATGATGAACCACATACGGCACTAGAAGATATAATCGGATATGAATTGCCTATACTGGTTAAACTAATTAACACAACTACTAAAGAAGAATTTATGAACCCGACTCAAGGATTTGATTGGCGAAAGGTTCAACTCAAGGATAACTTCAAATCATCATAGCGACACCCTTGCTTCCAAATGAGAATCATTCTCATTTGGCGGCGCCGATTTTACACTACCCACACAGAATATGCAAGGAATTTTCTTCTTTTTTTCGGGTTAATTACAGAAGAAAATAATGCACTTTTTACTTGACAAAATCCCGAAAATGAACGATAATATACACATGTTAGAAATGTTTCTGGCATTTAACCTAAGGAAATAATTATGAATATACAACCTAAAAATTACTCAATAGAAGATGAGTCAAAAATGGTGAAACTTTATACAGATAATCCGACTCGCGATACTGTCCAAAATTTGGCTGGTGAACTTGGAAAATCTGCAAAGAGCATCACTGCAAAATTATCCCAATTAGGGGTTTACAAGAAAATTGAGAGAGCCACCAAAACAGGAAAACCTGTTATCTCAAAAATGGATTTGGTAAAAATTATCAATGAACATTATAATCTTGAAATGCCATCTTTGGTGAAAGCAACCAAAGACGATTTACAAAAATTGGTAACTAATCTTTAACTACGGAATGGGTGAGGGCAACCTCACCCAATTAAAAACTATGGACTATACAGAATACAAAATTGAACAAATTACTATGTTGCTTGGTGCAATGCTACTTTCAAATATTGCTATGGGCATAATCTTTTTTATGGGGTTAAACTTATGAACCATAAAATAATACTTTATACTTGCTTTGGTGCAATCGCTTTATATTTTCTTGCTATGGTGGGAATTTTATTAACTGTTGCCCCGACTTTATTTTAACCAACTCAAATGAGAATGATTCGCAAATGCGAATGATTCTCATTTCTGCGCCGATTTTTGGCACGGCTTCCCACCTATACCATATATTATACACCCATTTGAGACAATGTCAAACGAAAAATATTCAACTTAACTTGAATTTAATTCAACTTATCCAAATGCGAATGATTCTCATTCGCGCTTGCGAATGATTCTCATTCGCGCTTGCGAATGATTCTCATTCGCGCTCTGCGCCTAAGTGCGCAACTGCGCCAAAGTGCATAAGTGGTAGCCTGCGCCGATTATACCAGACGCGCGACATTTTGTCAAGGAAAATTCTTCTTTTTTTCGTAAATATTTTTAACAAAAAAAGAAGAAAATTCACTTGACAATCAGCCTAAATGAGAGTATAATATTTATTAAGAAATCGAGAAATATACATTAACCATTTAACACAGGAGAATAAAATTGGAAAAGATCACTAACAAAAACTACACAGACGACATGGTAGCAACACTTGTTTCAGGCTACGCTACAAAGGAAGGTACTAACAAACAGTTCGTATCTGAAATGGCTAAGGAACTAGGACGCACAACTAAGTCGATCGTTGCTAAGTTGGTTTCCCTAAACCTCTACAAGACTGAGGTCAAAGTAACTAAGTCAGGCACACCAGTAATCTCTAAAGGTGAGTTGGTAGACATGATTGAACAGCACTTCGGATTTGCAGTACCATCATTCGTCAAGGCTACTAAAGTCGACCTACAAAACCTTGTAGACAACTTAGACCTAACATAGGCATCAAGTCCCCTCCTCGGAGGGGCAACCCCTCGTAGATCGGACAGCGAGTATAAAGAAGATGCCCCTCCGACACTCAGGTGTATGAGCATGGAGGCTAAAAGACGTGAGAGTGCACCCCCAGAGCCCTAGATCCATTGATACTAGGGCTTTGTCGTGGGCGATCGAAAAAATCGCCCTCACGGCGCCGACCTAAGTACTATTCTGCGCCAAAAGCGCCCTCAGGTAAGTACTGAACTGCGCCGAACGCGAACAGTCGATAATTTCCCCATTATACATATATTATACACAACTTTCGGCAATTTGTCAAGAAATATTTTCGAAATTTGACCAAATTAATCCGATTGAGCGACCTAGCGGGCGCAACGTTGGGCTTTCAGCCCGAATTGGCGCAGTTTGAGGGCGAAGTGTGGCACTTTGAGGGGCAATTGGAGCAAATTAACCCCGTGATTTCGTGGTCGCGGCCCAGAAGTAAATTTAAGGATTATTTTGCAGTAATGCTTAAGAAAGTTCTTGACAAAATGGTCAAATCTTAGTATAATATAACAATGAAAAATATAAATATAACCAACAAACCAAACCAAAAGAGCAATGTGTTTAAATTGCAAATACTCGACAATGGACGACATACTAATGAGTATGTGTTCGCTAAGAGTTTTGCTAAAGCACAAATTTTAACCAATCGTCGTTTCGGTCATAGAAATGTACTCTCTATTGAGAGGCTACACTATGGGTGAGAGATGGTATCTACAGCAAAAGCAAGGAGCAAGAAATATGAACAAAAATTATACTAATGAGCAAGTGGCTCAAATGATTAAGTCATATGGCGAAGGTAACACAGATGCTGAGCGTAAAGATATTATGGAGGCTCTTGCCCGAGAGATGGGTAAGACAGTAGGTAGTATCAGAGCGAAGTTAGTTGCCGTAGGTCATTATATTAAATTAAGTGGTACAACTACAAGTACCAAAGCGAATGTTACTACTAAAAGTGACTTGGCTAAATTGATTGAAGGTAAACTAAAAATTAAGTGTCCTTCTCTCGTAAACATGACTAAAGTTGACTTAGATATTTTAGTCGGAGGTCTAGTGTGATGGCAAAGAATTATACAGACGAACAAACAAAAGACATGATTGCTAAGTACCAAGCAAATCCTACTCGTGAAACAGTAGACAAGTTAGCAATGGAATTAGGCAAGACAGTTAAATCGGTTATCGGCAAGTTATCTCGTGAAAAAGTATATGTCAAAAAGGACTATGTAACTAAGAGAGGCGAGAAGCCAGTAACCAAAGTACAGATGATACAAGAAATCGCTGATATGTTACAAGGTGATAAAGAACGCTTACTGACACTAGAAAAGTCGTCAAAAGCAGAGTTATTATACCTAAAAGTGTTAGTGGAGGACTTGAAGGAGGGTTTTTAATATGAGAACTTTTCGCATAGGTATGGAAGTAACTAGAACAGTTGTAGCACTAGCAGTATTAGTACTACAAGTAGTGATTCTAGTAGAGGTGGTGCTATGATGTGGGATAATAGAATTATGATTTTCTTACTTTGTATAGTCATAGTACCTTTAATTATTGGATATGTATTTAATTTAGGAGCAGTAGTATGACAACAGCATTAATAGTAATAGCAACAGTTATAGCAGTATTAGTACTCGCTGGACTCAAGGATGCTAAGAAACAGCAGACTTCCTTCTACGAGAAGCGTATGAGAGATACGCACTTTCACTACTAATTTACGCTAAACGATAGCGAATAGAGAACCCACCGTTTAGGTGGGTTTTTTGTGTGTGAGTATATAACTGACGCTAAATTGGGATAACAGTTGACGCTAAATTGAGCAAATTGTGTCCTGAAAGGACAATGTTGCTCCAGTTCTGCTAAGAGTGTATCCCCCTGTTAGCTAAAAGAATGGTGATGAGTTGAATCTGCTAAAATAAGCGTAAGGAGTGGATGGGTGAAAGTCGTTTGAGATTGGTGGCGAGAGAGTAAGTGTTGAACGGGGAATTGACGCTAAACGACGGCGACGAAAAGACTAAAGGAATATCGTTGTACGTCATATAATTTTACCCACACAGCATATAATTTCTCTTAATTTTATCTCATGTACATTAACTTATTATAGTAGGTTAACCTCATAATAGTCAATATGTGCTTGTAGTAGACGTGGATATGACCTTTAGCATCTTATGTTATTAAAGATTTATTTAAGTAAAATCTTCTTCAATATCATCAACAATTCTGCCTAGATTCGCTTTAGGCTCACCAGTCAGAATCAGTGATATCTCGAAGATTTCTTAGTACAGTCCGTAAAAACTGAATATTTTTTAAAGTCTTTTTAAATTACTATAATTATATCATATTTCGAGAAAACATACAAGTATATTTTTCACCAACTGGATGAAAGAGAAGGATTCTTTAGGATTTGAAAGATTTAGAGGCGAGAATGTTAAATATAATCCCTGTAACTACAAACCATACCCAGAGGATATACTGGTTGGACGTGAAGAATGAAGCTACTATAACTCCTAGACATCCACCTATAAGATAGTCAAGCCAAAACCAAAATTTGTCGTTATTTCTCACCGATTAGCCTCAAATACTTTGAGCGCAGAGCAGAAGCAGTGCGTTGTTGGTCGAAACGGTCGTTCCAACCGAGGTCTATAAGTCTTACACAAGTTTTCATAATGTCTGGACCTATAGGTATATCTTTGAGTGCTTCTATGAGTGCATCGGACTCTTGTTTAGAGTAGAACTTAAAAGATTTTGCTTTAGACTCCATAAGTACTTCTTTCACAACCTCTAGTCGTGATTCGAGTGTTTCTATACGATTGAAAGCATCAATTATTACCTTTGCGTGTTGTTCTTCCAAGTATTGTAGTCGTTCTTCAACTGTTTTCATCTATTAACCTCTTAATGTAAAATTGTGCTTTCTTTAAATCTTCTACTCCATTCTTAGTCTTGTAACGACTAATATATTTAATGATATTGCCCTCTAACCAGTTGAATTTCTGGTCAGTAATAAAGTCAATAACTTGTATCTTACCTTGTTGGTAGTGTTGTGGTGATATGGGGTCGTTTTCTGCCATTACTTTAGCCTCCCGTAACTGCCATATCCATTTCCTAAATTTGTGCTAATCATTGTTTTTCCGTCTTCACCTAGAGCGTAGTCTAGGTCAAGTTTCTTAATTCCTGCTATCCAGTTCTCTGCTGCGTGGCGAACAAATGCTTCATCTTTGTTGGGAAATTCCTCAATGTAGAATAACTTACCATCGTGCATACTATATTTACTTCTTGTAAAGTATCTAAGTTGGTAGTAAGTGTACTCCTCGTGGTCTTCTTCACCTCTTGGAATGATGTGATTTGCTCGAACCTCATATATGCTGACATGAGGTGGCTCACAACGGTCACCAATATCACGAGTTGGTTTGCAGTATTGTGCTACAAATACTTTTTCTTCCTCTTTAGCAAATGCTTGTGATTTGGTTGTAACTGTGAGTTCGTTACCATCGTAGTTAAGGTCGTAATCTGCCATAAGCGTACCAATGTATTCAGCCTCTTTCTGTGAGTCTGCTTCAAGCATTTGTACTACTTTGTATGTTTTATGAGTTACTACCTCATACATTATTGACATAATTGTTCCTTGTGATGGGTTAGAATAGGGGTAGCAGTTTTGTGTCCTGCTACACGACAGAGGTGGAGGTAATAATAAGGAAAACCCCTCCACGAACCCAGTGATGTTTCACTCACCTCACCTTTCTTCGACTCTTCCCTTGTCCTTCGACTCGTGCTATCGTCACTCTTACTCAGGCCTCGGATAGAAGGTACTTTTGCGTACTACTCGGTGGGCTACTCGCATATGGGTTAGTTTCCAAATGGAGACATCGGTGGCATGGGTGCTGGTCTTGGCTCTGGTAGGTCTGGGTCATTGATGACCTCAAAACTCTCTTGCCATTTGCTAACATCATCATGCAACATTTTTACAGTATAGTCGCCATTAACTAAGTCTGTTAGTATATCCACAGCCAATTGAAGTCTATCTTCAGTTACATTGAGTTCTTCGTCAATACCGAGGAAGGCTTCTACTACTGTGGGTGTTATATCTTTTTGATTCATAATTAATTTTGGTTATAAGTTTTAAGTAAAATTCCGATTTCTATAAAGAATATTATACTTGAATTTCACCAATTTGTCAAGAAGTTTTTTTGACTCACGCAACAAAAAACCCGACACTTGGTCGGGCTTCTTGTCTACTCTATGAGAGTGTTTAGAAAGATATTTTAGCTATTGCAGATATAACTCCGTCTGCATCTCCAACTTTCTCCCACTTACCTGTAAGAATACCTTGAGTGTACTCTAGACTGTAAGTCTTGACATCCGTAGATGCAATCTTAACACCACCTTTAGCTGTTCCGAGTAAGCCAACTGGCATTGACACGGACGCTTCTTTAGTAGTAGTTCCAGCGGCTGCTTTGTCATGGTCTAATGCCCATGTTAAGCCTGCAACTTTAGTGCTAATTCCTAAGCCAGTAATAGTACCTGCTGTGACATTTTGATAGTCAACAGTAGCTGTTACACCTGCTACGGTAGCGACGGCTTGAACCTCGCGAGCATCTCTTGTTAAGTCCTCTACTGAAAGTTTAACACCTCCAAAAGTGCCAGCAATATCTAAAGATTCTGAACCACCAGAAGGCTTAGATACACTTACTGTCATTCCACCTACTTTTGTAGATGCTTTAATAATGCTGGTGTTAGCAACATCATCAATAGTCATCTCACCTAAAGTTAAGTCTACAGAGCCTAACTTGGCTGTAGTATATAAGTCTGTTAATGCTTTGTTCTCGTCTACAATTGCAGTAACTGAACCAAACATTGTCGAACCTACCATAGTTAAGTCCAAAGTTTGCGAGTATACCCCTGCTTGAGTTAGTGTACCCTCATACTTACCTGACAGGTCAACCTGGGCGACTGTTGCAGTGGATAGAGCTGCAGCTGAGGCTGCTAGTAATAATTTATTCATAAATTCTCCATAATTACCGATAAGCTGATGATAAAAGATAAGGTCAGCTTTCCCTATACCAGAATTTCCATTCCAATATTCTATATTATACAGTAAGTAGGGGAACATGTCAAGAAGAATTTTTTTATGCTCTTTCAGATACTCAAAAATATTTCTTGACAATAAGGTAAAAGTTCGGTATAATATATTATTAAAAATCAAAAATTATAACAAAATTCAGAGTAAATCGTTCTGTGTAGGTGCTAGGACGCATATGCTCTCTTAAAAATTAACCAACCCCGAAGGTAAATAATATGGCAAAGAGTTTCAAAGAACTAACGACTAGAGATAATGACACGATACTAATAGTTGATGCTCTCAACTTAGCATTTAGATATAAACACCAAAAGAAACGAAACTTTGCTGAAGATTATGTTAGAACAGTACAAAGCCTTGCAACCTCTTACAATGCAGGAACAATATATATAACTGCAGACTGGGGTTCTTCCTCATATAGAAAAAACTTATTACCTGAGTATAAACAAAACAGGAAAGATAAGTACGCTCAACAAACCGAGCAAGAGGCTCAAGAGTTTGCAGACTTTATGGATGACTACGAAGCAACCTTAATGACACTAGAAGAACAGTACAAGTTGTTCAGATACAAGAATGTAGAGGCAGATGATATTGCTGCTTACTTAGTATCTAAACTATGGAATAAACACACAATGTGGCTAGTATCTTCTGATAGGGACTGGGACTTACTTATTAAGCCAACAGTTTCTAGGTTTAGTTATGTTACTCGAAAAGAAGTTACATCAAGTAACTGGTCAGAACACTACGAAGTAGACCAAGAAGACTATATTAGTTTTAAGTGTCTAACTGGAGATACTGGTGACAACGTCCCTGGTATTCCTGGCGTAGGCCCTAAACGTGCGGCTGCTCTAATACAGACATATGGTAGTGCGTTAGATATCGCAGATGCCATGCCTTTAGAAGGTAAGTACAAATATATACAATCAACAAATGACTTCGGTGCAGAAGGAATAATGAGGAACTACGAGTTAATGGACTTAGTAACCTATTGTGAAGATGCAGTCGGAAGTGATAATGTCAAAGATATTGACAAGAAAATCCGAGATGAATAGGAAAACTTTACAAATTTTATTGTTCCATTACCAAGACATGCACGAAGTGTTAAAACCCTGTGCCGAGAAGTCTAGGTTTGAAAAACTAATAAAACAAACAACAGAACAACTAAATAAAACACCGTTCGATAGAGTTTATCCCAATGGAGCAACAGCGTTAGAGTACGCTAAACAACTAGCCAAGAAGGCGAATCTCAAGAATAACAAAGGAGTAATATGCAAGTAACAAAAAGAAATGGGGAGCTTGAGGAGCTGAACATTGATAACATTCACAGAATGTTAGAGAACTGTAAGAGAGAGGATTTAGGTAGAGAACTAGACGTCTCAGTATCAGATACAGCAATCAACGCCCACATCAAATTAGCTGACGGAATGTCTACATCTAATATACAGCAGACACTTATTAAATCCGCAGCAGAACACATCAACGTAAAAACACCAGACTATTCTATATTTGCAGGTAGGTTACTAGTAACTGAAATGCGTAAAGAAGTCTATGGTAGTTTTGAACCTATATCTTTTCTAGAGTACATCAAACTAAATATTGAGTCTGGTCTATATGACCCAGCTATACTAGAGCGCTATACAGAAAATGATATTAATTTCTTAGGTGCACAGATTGACTACAATAATGACTTTTCTAGACCTTATTCTTCTATCGTACAGATGGATAGTAAGTACCTAATAAAAGACTCTAAGACCAATAGACGACTAGAAATGCCACAAGAAACATTTATGCTAATAGGAATGGTTATCTTCGCTGATGAAGACTCTCCTATGTCTTGGATACTGAACTTATATGAAGCATTGAGAGATGATAAAATAAGTTTGCCTACCCCTATAATTAGTGGAGTAAGAACCAAGATGAAGATGTTTAGCTCATGTTGTAAAATTAAGATGGGAGACCATACAGAATCTATACTAGCATCAGAGTACGCGCTGAGTCTTATGACTGCCCGTAGAGCAGGTATAGGAGTGGATATGGGGCCGGTTAGAGGTATGCTAGCTCCTGTTAAGAATAACACAGTAAAACACACAGGTGCTCTGCCGATACTAAAGGCAATTGAATCTACTTCAAAGCAGTTCACACAAAACAGTCTTAGGACGGGTGCGACGGTGGTTAATTATCCAGTATTTAATTGGGAAATTATGGACATTTTAGAATATAAAAACAATCAGGGTTCGAACACTAATAGGGCAAGATTTATAGATTATTCCATAGGGCTTCCGAACTTGTTTATCAAAAGAGTATTGAGTAAGAGTACTTTCACGCTTTTTTCTTCGGAAGAAGTTCCTGATTTATTTGATAGTTATGGTGATGATGAGAAGTTCACAGAAGCCTATGAAAGGTACGAGGCTGACCCAAAAATCCGTAAAAGAACTCTTGATGCGAATACTATCTTTAATAAGTTAGTAAAGGAACGAGTTGGAACGGGAAGAATCTATATACATTTTGTAGATAATGTAAACAAACAAGGTATGTTTGACGAACCAATAACACAAACGAATCTATGTTCAGAGATATTTTTACCTACTAGACCAATGACATTTGAAGGTTTAAATAGAACCAAGTATGACTCTATAGACGACTACGACTTAGATGACGGAATGATTTCATTGTGTATATTAGGCTGTGTAAACTTCGGAAAACTAGATAAAATTGAAGAGTTGGACAGGTATACTAGGTTAATGGTAAGATTCTTAGATAATCTTATTGAAGTACAAGAGTACCCAATGGATGCTACTGAATGGCCTACCAAAGGATATAGATTCCTAGGTATTGGTATCAGTGATTTCGCTCACTTCCTAGCAAAAAATGAAGCAAAGTTAGGTTCGGAAAAAGCAAAAATACTAACACACAGGTGGGCAGAAAGATTCCAATTTGGTTTAATCAAGGCATCAGTAGACCTCGCAGCCGAAAGAGGTGCTTGTGAATACTCAAACAGAAGTGCCTATTCTAGAGGTATCATGCCTGTAGATACATACAATAAGAATGTTGACCAGATAACTCCTAATAACTTAGAATGTGACTGGGAAGGGTTAAGTGCAGTAGCTAAAATGTATGGTATACGAAACATGACACTAAGTGCTATACCACCTACTGCTTCATCTTCACTTGTATCTAATAGTACCCAGGGTATAGACCCGATACAAAGTACTACTGACACATATGAAGCATCTAACTTTACTGTGAAATCAGTAGTTCCTGATGCGCACAAAGAGGAGTACTATATGAAGGCATGGGATATGCCAGATAATACCTCATCAGAGTATTTAAAACTAATAGCAATTCTACAGAAGTTTATCGACCAGGGTATAAGTACTAACCAGTGGTATGATTTAACAAAGTTACCTAATAAAATATTGGATAGTAATAGAGTGAAGCGAGATATTATTACTGCGTATAAGTATGGATTAAAAAGTTTATATTATATTAGAAGCAAGGACAAAGAAAATATCAGTGAAACTATACTAGAGGAAGCGTGTGAAGGAGGTGCTTGTGAAATATGATTTAAACAACAAGAATCGTATGACTTACAGGACTTGGTTAACAAGATACAAAGGTATAGACCTTGATAGTATTAGACTAGAGGAACATATTAAACTTTCGACAGAATTTAAGAGGTGGAAAGAAGGAAATATAGAAAAAGTAGCAGGAGTAGGGTGGAACAGATAAAAAAGTATTTTAATAAAAACGGTGATGTGGGTGTATTAGTATCTAGTGGATATGGTGCAGGATGGTCTACATGGGACAACTCAGTTGGAGAACAAATCCTATTTGAACCAACAGTGATTCAAATGATGATAGACGATGCCGACCCAAAAGATGTTGAGGATTATTGCGTAAGTAAATACGAACACGGATATTTTGGTGGAGTCGATGGATTACATATTGTTTGGTTAAAACCTGGCACGGAATTCTACATTGAGGAATACGATGGTGCGGAAGGGCTCATTCAAAAAGAAAATCATAATTGGAGGACAGCATGATTAAAGAAGATGTAATTAAATATAAAGGCAACACAACAAAAATTTTTGACATAAGTAAAACTGTGCGAAGCAAGGACACCCGCCTGTTTTTAGGTGAGGATGCAAGTCGTCGTAACATACAAACATACCACGACCCTAAATACCCTTGGATACTAGAATTTGCGGAGGAACTTCGTGCGATAGGTAATTGGTCAAAGAACGAAATAGACTTGTCTAAGGAAAAGAAAGACTTTGATTCTCTAACCCCCGCAGGCAGGCACATATTTGAGAAAGGTTTAAAGTTCGGTATAGCATTAGACAGTTGTGCAGGCAGAGGGCCTTTACGCTTGTTTAGTGAAGGAGGACTCAGTAATAATCCAGAGTGGGAGTTGTACTTAACTAACCACCAAAACAACGAGTTATTACACTCAGAGTCTTACACAGAAATGGTACGGGCTATATTCAATGATGTAGACGATTTTATTGAGTCAATAATCACTGATGATTTTGTACTTGCTAGAGCAGATTCTATACTAAAAGAGTTGAACGAAGTTACAGATATATTAAACAGGAGAGACTCTAATTTAACTGCTTGGGATGCAGGCTGGCAGAATACCGTATTCTCTAGAGCTGCTGACAGTGATGACTTCATCAATGATAAGTTAGTTAAAAAGTGTATATACAAAGCTGCTATCATATTAAACATGTTCGAAGGAATACGATTCTTTGCTACATTTGTTACAGGTTGGAGTTTTTCAGAACAGCCAGAAAAGTTGATGTCAGGCTCATCTAATGTATTTAAGTTAATAGCAAGAGATGAAATGATACATTTAGACGTATTTCAAAAAGTTATCAAACTACTAAGAACTAGCAAAGAAGAAGGGTTTCTAGAAGTGGTTGCTGAAATGGAAGAAGAAATATACGAATTGTTTAGAACTGCCCACAAAGAAGAGATGGAATGGATTGAGCATTTGTTCTCTCTAGGTTCTCCTTTGATAGGTATGAATGAAACAATTCTAAAAGAATATATGGATTATATATTCGCTGTAAGAATAACCAATATAGGCATGGATCCTAGTGTTATTGGTCTAAAAATAAAGACTAACCCACTACCGTGGGTAGACAACTACTTAGACTCTAGTCATATTAAATCAGCTCCTCAAGAGATTGAGTCTGTAAATTATGTGGCTGCAATAGATAGTTCACTAGACGAAGATTTCAGTCTAGACGACCTATAATGGTTAGTAGTTACGATAAGAGTGTATGGCCAAATAACGATACACCCTTAGGAGAGAACGAAAAGGTAGCAGTATTCGAAGATATGTACCCAGTAATTACAGGGCATTTATTATTTGTACCAAAGAAAAATACTGCAGAACACCAAGCAGAAGCGTATAGATTAGCTATACAGTTTGGTAATGATTGCATCGAAGATGAAACGATAGATGGATATAATATAGGACAGAATATAGGAGTAGCTGCAGGACAGTCAATTATGTGGCCACATGTTCATTTTATACCAAGAAAAGAAGGAGACTCAAGTCCCAATGCAGCAAATGGAATTAGATTATCACACCCCGAAGGAGCACACATCAATGAAACTAGAAACAAGCCGTAAAGCACTAGAGATACTAGAAGCTCATATAAATGGGCAGCCTGTACAACTAAGATATAAAGGGCTGGGAGGCAGTTGGTTTGATATAGATAAGACAGACCATACCGACTGGAACTTTCGCAAGTATGAGTATAAGATAGTAACAGTACCAAAACCAACAGAAGAAGAAAGGTTAGACTACATTTACCGACAAGAATTAGGCAATAATTTCCATAAGGTAGATGATGGTGTAGCCGTTGGGTTGTACCCAGAAACATAAAATTTTTACATCACGCAAAACCAGACTTTTATGAGGAGAATTATGTCTACAACTATACTTAAAATGACAAGGGAAGAAGCTCAAGAAGAACTAGAGCAAAACTATAAGCAACAAGATGCTATAGTAGAGAAGTTCAGTTGGCCTGAGTTAACTGATGCTGACTACATAGCAGCAGAACAAAGATTAAAAGAGTGCCAAGATAGAGAAAAAGACCTTCTACGCACTAAAGATTTTTGGGAACAAGTAGATAGGGGCTTAGACAGACTTATCGCTAAAAAAGGAGACGACAAAAAGATATTAAAGCAGAGAGCAATGGAGGCTAATAATGCCCGTAGCGAGATTGCTAAAGATGTAGGCTCTACATGGACTCCTGATGCCATTGATTGGACACAGGACTCCGAATATAAAAGGTTATTTGG
>ERZ1046367.1096-NODE-1096-length-16606-cov-6.453749_pt1 | contig 16606 bp, 16 predicted proteins | sample MGYA00383091_ERZ1046367 | MGnify/ENA primary metagenome ERZ1046367 (study PRJEB29581, sample SAMEA5548361) | metagenome | biome: marine; feature: coastal; material: water | depth 50 m | study: Short-term variability in the microbial, nano- and picoplankton... | reverse complement strand
CAATACACGATAGAATCATTGGTTTTACAGGTAAACAGATGTACGCAATTATTAAAAATGGCTGTCAACAATATAAAGTAGCAGAAGGAGACTCAATAAAAATCGATCTTATTGCTTCACCTGAAGGCAGTTCTATCGCGTTTGATGACATCTTAATGGCATTTGATGAAAAAAATGCTCTTATTTCTGGGCCAAAGCTATCTGACATTAAAGTTACTGGTACAATTAAAAAACATGGTAGATATAAGAAAATTCGTGTAGTAAAATTTAAGAGAAGAAAACACTATATGAGAACTCAAGGTCACAGACAAGATTTTACTGAAGTAAAAATAGAATCAATTAAGTAGATAAGGTAATAAAATGGCTCACAAGAAGGCAGGCGGAAGTACTAAGAACGGTAGAGATTCGGAGTCCAAAAGACTTGGGGTTAAAAAGTATGGTAGTGAGTTTGTAAAATCAGGAAATATACTTGTCCGTCAACGCGGTACACCAGTTAAAGCTGGCCTTAATGTAGGCTGTGGAAAGGATCATACTTTATTTGCTACAGCAGATGGTTATGTTACATTTCAAAGAAAAGGTCTCGGCAAACATAAGTTCGTCAGCGTCTTACCCACAAAGAATATCTAAATTCTAAAATAATCATATGAAATTTATAGATGAAACCATAATCTTGGTTAAAGCTGGCAATGGCGGTAGTGGCTGTTTAAGTTTTAGAAGAGAAAAATATATCCCTTTTGGAGGACCTGATGGAGGTGACGGAGGTCATGGAGGTTCGATAATTATTGAGGCTAAGGATGGCTTAAATACTTTAGCTGATTTCAGAAATAGGAGTAAATTTATTGCACCTAATGGCAAAACAGGTGGTGGAAGAAACAAGAAAGGGAGATCAGGAGAGGATTTGGTAATAAAGTTGCCATCTGGAAGTGTTATCTATGATCTAGAAACAGAAGAGCTTATATGTGATTTGGAACGAGATGGTCAAGCAATCACAATAGCTTCCGGTGGGGAATATGGATTAGGTAATGCTAGATTTAAAACATCTACGAATAGAGCTCCACGAAAGACAACTGATGGAACTCCGGGCGAAGAAAGGCAGCTCAAAATAATCCTTAAAGTACTAGCTGATGTTGGTTTAGTTGGATCACCAAATGTTGGTAAAAGTTCAATATTAGCTGCTATAAGCATGGCTAAACCAAAAATTGCTAATTATGCCTTTACTACTATTCATCCGAATCTCGGCGTAGTACTCATAAGTGATTATGAAAAATTTGTAGTCGCAGATCTGCCGGGACTGATAGTTGGGGCATCTACTGGTGCAGGCCTGGGCATACAATTTCTTAAACATATTTCCAGAACAAAACTATTATTAAATGTCATTGATATATCAAAAAATAACTTAGAAGTAGCTCTTAAAGATGTTGATGTAATAGCCAAAGAATTAAAAGATTATGATGAAGAGCTAGGCAGAAAAGATAAATGGTATATTTTTAACAAGATTGACATGTTGAGTGAAAAAGAGTTAGAAATATTAAAAAAATCTGTTAATAATAAAATTACAAAGAATGTATTTTTTGTATCAGCAAAAGAAAAAGTAGGTTTAGATGACTTATGTGAGAATATTATTGAATATTTAAGAGATTTACAATGAAAGATTATAAAATAATAATTATAAAAATTGGTAGTGCTCTAATCAGCAGTGATGCAAATAAGTCTAATAACCTAATACAGTCCATAGCTAGTCAGGTTAATACTTATATAAAAAAAGGGATAAATTTTGTAATAGTCACGTCTGGTGCCATAAGCCAAGGGCAAAAGATTTTGAATGTTACTCATAAGCCAGATGAACTAGAATCTCTCCAAGCTTTAGCGGCAATAGGACAACAACAATTAATGGGCATGTATGAACGTTCATTTCAAAAATATAATTTACTAACGGCTCAAGTTCTTTTAACGCATGATGATATGAATGATATGCAGAGATATACGAATTCAAAAGCAACAATAAAAAAAATATTATCACTAAATGTGATTCCTATAATAAATGAGAATGATGTAGTTGCAACTGATGAAATTAAGCTTGGCGATAATGACACATTAGCAGCTATGGTATCCAATTTAATTGATGCGGACTTAATGGTTATTCTAACAAATCAGAAGGGGCTATATGATAAAAATCCAGATATACATAGTGATGCGACACTAATAAAAAAATGTGATATTAAAAATATAGATATTAATGAATATGACTCAAATTCTAAAAGTAATTTCGGTACAGGTGGATTCAAGACAAAACTTCAGGCTGTAAAAATAGCGTCTACATCTGGAACAGACACAATTGTAGCATCCGGGTTTGAATCAGATGTTATAACAAAAATTTTTGATGGGGATGATATAGGTACTTATTTTGAGTCAGATTAAGTACTTTTTAGACTAACGCCTTAATATGAGCATTTAGACGTGATTTATGTCTAGCTGCTTTATTTTTATGAATTAAGCCTTTAGTCACAAGCTTATCCATTACTGACATAGCTTCTTTAAAGTTTGCATTTGATTCTTCTTTATTCTTATCCGCAAGCGATTTTAGGACCTTTTTTATACAAGTTCTAAAATTTGATTTTTGAGCTACATTCCTATCTCTAGCTTTAATCGCTTGTCTAACTCTTTTTCTAGCTTGTGCTGTATTTGCCAATGTATTCTGCTCCAATTAAAGGTAAAATAAAACAAGATTATCTCAGTGAAGATGATTACTGTCAACACATAGATGCCCATGATCGATCAAAACAGCAAGAATAAAGAGCATTCTCTAGCTAAATCTTCTTATATTGTAGGTGGAATGACATTTATATCAAGAATCTCGGGATTTATCAGAGATATACTATTTGCAAATATATTTGGTGCCTCTGCTAATACAGATGCCTTTTTTGTTGCATTTAAAATACCAAATTTTTTTAGAAGGTTATTTGCAGAAGGCGCGTTTATTCAATCTTTTATTCCTGTTTTAAATGATTATAAAACCAATAACCCTATGGAATTAAAAAAGTTTATTAGCTATGTCCAGGGTAATTTAGCATTGATTCTGTTTATAATAACTTTTTTTGGAATTATTTTTTCAGAAAGCATTATAAATCTTTTTGCACCTGGGTTTGTGATGGGATCTGAGCGATACATATTGGCCTCAGATATGCTTAAAGTAACTTTTCCATATCTTTTTTTTATTGCATTGACCGCCATGGCAGCTGGAATCTTTAATACATTTGATAAGTTTTTATTGCCAGCAATAACACCTGTTTTACTCAATGTATCATTGATATTTTCAGCTTTATATCTGACAAATATGTTTTCAACTCCTATAATGGCACTAGCTTATGGAGTGCTCATAGCAGGATTACTGCAATATATAATACAAATACCTTTTCTTTATAAATTAGATCTATTAGTTGCTCCAAAAATTAGTTTTAGATTTTCTGGTGTCAATAAAGTAATCAAATTAATGTTACCCGCAATACTTGGTACGGCTGTTGTTCAGATAAATTTAATAATAGATTCAGTTGTGGCATCACTTTTAGCGAGTGGAAGTATAAGCTGGCTATATTATTCAGATAGACTTGTAGAATTACCGCTAGGAGTTTTTGGTATCGCAATAGCGACAGTTATTCTCCCTGCTTTATCAGCGAAATACTCAAAAAAAGACATGGCTGCATATAAGTCTACGCTTGGGAATGCCTTAAATATTGCCGTTGTTTTCAGTCTACCAGCAATGTTTGGATTGGTAATCCTGTCAAATCATATAATTATTAGCTTATTTCAATATGGCAGCTTCACTATTAATGATACCTTGATGAGTTCAATGAGTTTAGTAGCCTACTCTATTGGCTTACCTGCCTTTATTTTAATGAAAGTTCTATTGACTGGGTTTTTTTCTCGCCAAGATACTAAAACTCCAGTTCGATATGGCATTATAGCAGTAGCATTCAATGTGGCAATGAATCTATCAGTCTTGGCTTACTATTTACACAATCCTTTTAATGGCGCACATGCTTTTTTAGCCTTGGCAACATCATTATCTGCTTGGCTACAGGTTTTTTTATTGTACAAAAATTTAAGACAAAATGATTATATATCTAAAAGCATATTTAAGACCAAACCAAGTTATCAGTCATTGCTTAGCTGTATTATTATGACCATAATTCTTAGCTATACACTATTAGATGTCTTAGAATGGTCACAAAATGCATATTACGTTAGGGGGGCGCTACTACTGATATATATAATAATGGGCGCTATAATATATACTTCTACCATGTACATACTAGGTTATAAAATTAAAAAAAATTATATATGAAGATATTTAATAATCTTAATGACATTCCTATAAATCATAAAAATTCCTCTGTAACTATTGGCAATTTTGATGGGATGCATATGGGTCATATCAAGCTCCTTGAGAAGACTATCGAGCTTGCAAAAAAATATAATACCATACCAGTAGTAATAACTTTCAGTCCTATGCCTGAAGAGTATTTTCAGAAGAAAGATTTCTTTAGGTTAATGAGTAATGCTGATAAGATGGATTTTTTTAAAAATTATGGAATACTAGAAATAATTTTAATACCTTTCAATCAAGAATTTTCTAAGATTAATGCAAGTAGCTTTATTGATAATATTCTTATAAAGAAGCTTAATGCAAAACATATTGTTGTAGGTAATGACTTTAGGTTTGGAAATAAGCGAGAGGGTGATGTTGAACTTTTAAAATCATTTAATAGTAATCATGATTTTGAAGTAAAAATGATCAATTTAGTAGAAATATCTGGCAAAAAAATAAGTAGCACAAGTATACGTAAATTACTAACATCAGGTAAAATTTCAGAAGCTAATGCTCATCTTAATAAGCCTTATGCAATCACTGGTCCTGTAGTCCATGGTGAAAAACTTGGTAGAGAACTTGGATATCCAACAGCTAATATTGAAATATATAAATCTTACCCAATAAATGGTATATTTTTAGTAGAAATATTACGCAAGAATAGTAAAAAATTATACGGCCTAGCCAGCATAGGTAATAAGCCTACATTTTCTGGAATCAGTGATATTCTAGAGGTATTTATATTTAACTTTGATTTAGATATATATGGGGAAACTATTAAAGTAATATTTTTAGAAAAAATTAGAGATCAGATTAAGTTTAATACTAAAGATGAATTGATTGATCAAATGAAAAATGATCATATTTTAGCTTTAGATATTTTGAGAAAAAAAAATGAATTATAAAGACACTTTAAACCTTCCGTCAACAGATTTTCCTATGAAAGCTAACCTTCCTAATAGAGAACCTGAAATAATGGGTCATTGGGATGATATTAAATTATATGAAGAAATAAGAAAAAAAAGCAAAGGTTCAAAAAAGTTTATTTTGCATGATGGGCCGCCATATGCAAATGGTGATATCCATATAGGCCATGCTGTAAATAAAATATTGAAAGATATTGTTATTAAAAGCAAAACAATCTCAGGATATGATGCTCCCTTCATCCCTGGATGGGATTGTCATGGCCTTCCCATTGAACTAGTGATTGAAAAAAAATATGGGAAATCTAAGTTTCGAGATGATAAAAATGCATTCAGAAAAGCTTGTAGAGAATATGCCTCTAAGCAAGTAAATAATCAAAAATTAGACTTCATAAGACTTGGTGTGTCAGCCGACTGGAATAATTCATATAGCAGCATGGATAAAACTTTTGAGGCTTCGGCTGTACGTAGTTTAGCTACTATTATTAAAAATAATCATATATATTTTGGTTCAAAACCTGTCCATTGGTGCATAGAATCAGAATCTGCTCTGGCAGAAGCAGAAGTAGAATATCAAGATATAGTATCGGATGCAGTTGATGTATTGTTTCGTCTATCCAAACAGGAAGATTTTTTAAAGAGAATTGAAATCAAAACTACCAATGATATCTATTTTATAATATGGACGACAACGCCATGGACATTGCCCGCAAATCAGGCAATCGCCATTGGCGAAGAAATTGAATATGTTTTAGCTGACATTGGTGATAAGTCTGTTGTTATTGCGAAAGACCTAATGGAGTCTTTGTCAGTCAAAGCTGGTTTAAAATTTATAAGAGTTTTAGGGAACTTCCAAGGAAAAGAATTATTAGGGCTGAAAGCTGAACATCCCTTTTATGAAAAAGAAGTTCCAATAATTAGCGCTGAACATGTTACAACAGAAAATGGCACAGGCCTTGTTCATATAGCACCTGGTCATGGCCAAGATGACTATATAGCAGGTTTAAAAAATGACCTAGAAGTTTTTAACCCTGTTAATGACAAAGGTGTGTTCGTAGAGTCCTTAGAATTATTTGGAGGAATGCATGTCAGAAAGGCTAACGTTCCTATTATTGAAGAATTAACTAAAAACAATAAATTATTTCATCATGAAAAGTACTCACATAGCTATCCACATTGCTGGAGATTTAAAACACCTCTTATATTCAGAGCAACACCCCAATGGTTTATTAGTATGGATCAGAATAAATTGAGAGATAATATTCTAGGCACACTCGAAGATGTAAGTTGGATTCCAAGTTGGGGCAATGAAAGAATAAAGAATATGATTAAAAATAGACCAGACTGGTGCATCTCGAGACAAAGGTTTTGGGGAGTGCCAATACCTTTGTTTATACATAAAGAAACAAATCAATTACATCATAAAACTAGCATAATTCTTGAAAAAGCAGCTGAAATTATAGAAAAAAATAATATAGAAGCGTGGTTTGAATACGATAAAAGTCAGCTCCTAGGTGATGACAAAGAAAACTATCATATGGTGACTGATACTCTCGATGTATGGTTTGATTCAGGAATATCACATTTCTCTGTAATGAAGCAGAGAGAATTGGGTGATGCTGCTGACTTATACCTCGAAGGTTCAGATCAACATAGAGGTTGGTTCCAGTCATCTTTGATAACAGCTCATGCAACCATGGGTAAGCCTCCATACAAAACAGTTTTAACACATGGTTTTGTTGTGGATGCTGATGGTCAAAAAATGTCTAAATCACAAGGTAATGTAATTGCGCCACAATCTATCATTAAAGATAAAGGATCTGATATATTAAGATTGTGGGTTGCTAATACAGACTATACAAAAGAGATGAACATATCTCCAGAAATAATAAAACGTACTACAGAATCTTATAGAAGAATAAGAAATACTATTAAATTCTTATTATCAAATGTTAATGATTTTAATGAATCAAAAGAAAAAATAAATTTCTCACAAATGATGCTCATAGATAAATGGATTATCTCGTCTGCCCTAGATTTACAAAAATCAATTAAAGATAATTTTGATAATTATAAGTTTCATCAAATCGCACAGGATATACAAAATTTTTGTACTACCCAACTAGGTGGTTACTATCTTGATATAGTAAAAGATAGATTATATACATCACATAAAACTGGATTAGCTAGAAAATCTTGTCAAACTGTATGCTTAAAATTATTAAAGATGATTAACTTATGGATAGCTCCAATTCTGTCATTTACTGCGGAAGAAATGTATAGGCATGTAGGGGGGGTAAAACTTAAATCTATATTTTTAGAAGAATGGATTCAGTATGATATAAAAATCAGTGATGAAGAAAAAGAATTAGGCGACATCCTATTTTCTTTAAAACAAGCTATTTCGAAAAAACTAGAAGAAGCTAGAAATAATGGAGTTATTGGCTCTTCACTTGATGCAACAATAAAACTTGGGGTTAATGAAAAGATTTACCTAAAACTATTAGATAAGAGTGATGAATTAAAGTTTATTTTTATTACCTCTGAATGTCACCTAGAAAAAGTACTTGGAGATGAGACAAACATATTTATTGAGAAAAATAATAATGATAAATGTGATAGATGTTGGCATAGAAATGAATCAGTAGGATCTATACCTGATCATGAAAACTTATGCTCAAGATGTCATCAGAATATTTTTGATTCTGGCGAAACAAGAAAACTAGGCTAATGGATCGTTTATCTATACTCTTCATTTCTTTGTTAGTGTTGACAGATTATATGTCAAAACTTTTTATAAAAAGTATTATTCTAGAGGCGAACCAGTTCATAGAAAAGTCTGTTATTGTGAATGATCATATTATATTATCGATTTACTATAATAAAGGGATAGCCTTTAGTTTTCTAGATTCTGATTCATTAGCTATAAACTATTTTGTTATATTTTTAGTGGCAGTAATAATATTATATTTATTATCAATATTTATCAAAAATAATAAAAATTTCAATAAGCTCGAATACTCTTCGTATATTCTTATCTTAGGTGGAGCACTAGGTAATTTTATAGACAGACTATTCAATCAGTCTGTTTTAGATTTTATAATAATTCATTATGATGATATTTATTTTCCAGGTATATTCAACTTTGCAGATATGTTCATTACAATAGGTGTATTGCTGATTATAATTTCATATTTAACAGGTAGAAAAAAGTATGATTAAGTTTAATTCTTTAGTTAAATTACATTACTCAATATCTAATGTAGATAAGATAATATTTGAATCTACCTTCAGTTCTGAACCTGTTACCGTGAGAATTGGAGATGGTACATTACCCAGAAAACTAGAAATGACGCTATATGGCTTGGTTGTTGACAGTAATCAATCAATGACACTAGAACCTAAAGATGCATTTGGTCTTAGAGATAAATCTAAAACTCAAACCTTAGATATAAATATGTTCCCTAATAAAAAAATGATAAAAGTAGATAATATAATAGAAATTGATGTTAAAGAAAAAGATGGTACAGTTCATCCATCATTTGCTATGATAAAACAAGTTAATGGAAAAGATGTATTACTAGATTTGAATCACCCATTAGCAGGGCATACAATTATATTTAAGGTAAAAATTGTCGATATTAATGAATAATACTTTTATAGATACTAAACTTATATTAGCTACACCCAGAGGCTTTTGCGCTGGAGTTGAGAGAGCTGTTGATATAGTTAATAAGGCTATAGATGTCTTTGGTTCACCAATATATGTAAAACATGAAGTTGTTCATAATAAATATGTTATAGAGGACCTTGAGAAAAAAGGTGTTTCATTTATAGAGGATATCAACGAGGTTCCAAAAAATTCAATCTTAATTTATAGCGCTCACGGTGTATCGATTGAAGTTAAAAATGATGCTAAAAAAAGAAATCTAAAAATATTTGATGCTACGTGTCCATTAGTGACAAAAGTTCATTTAGAAGTCCATAAATACTCAAGGCTAAATACTGATGTAATATTAATTGGTCATAAAGGTCATCCAGAAATAGAAGGCACTATGGGTCAATATAAATCATCAAGAGGAAAGATACATCTAATAGAAAATCTCGGTGATATAAAAAAACTCCGAATAAATAATAATCATGTTGCTTATGTAACTCAAACGACACTATCTATAGATGACACAAAAGGAATAATACTTAAATTATTAGAAAAATATCCTCATATACAATCACCAGTTAAAAGTGATATTTGCTATGCAACTCAAAATAGACAAGATGCTGTCAAAGCAATACTCAAATATTGTGACTATTTACTTGTGATTGGATCAGTTAATAGCTCAAACTCAAGAAGATTGGTAGAGTTAGCATTAAAAAATAATATTTCTTCTAAACTTATTGATAGCAAAAATGATATCAGCCTTAAAGAACTAAAACATAAAAAAAATATTGGTATTACCGCCGGTGCTTCTGCTCCTCAAGTACTACTAGACCAAGTAGTAAATTATTTAGTAGAGAATGGAGCAACCATGGATAGTGTAAAACAAGATATTATAATTGAAGATATAACTTTTAGCATTCCTAAAGAGTTAAGAGAACTATAAATCATGAGTGATATTCTTATCCAGGCTCTCATCAGGAGGAGAAAAAGATGGATCATTTGGATTTAAGAAAATAAACTCATATTTACCATCTTCCAGTTCTACATAATCTAGTTTACAATTTTTTAAATTCAGCATTGATCCAGGTGATATAATAATTTCAACTTTATTAATTTTCAATCGCAAATCTTCTTCTTTTGATTGATCAAATCCCATCATGTAATTATATTTGCCATCATTGGCGACATTAACCGCTATTCTTAGTGGCCAATCCGTAGAATCAGTATCTTCTGCAGATTTGATTATCTGAGCAGCTGCTGAATCTGTAATTTCAAATATCTTTTTTTGTTTCATTATTTTTTATATTATTAACAAAGTTTAAAAAATTCGCAACCCATCTAGATTGGGATGTATCTCTTAAATGGCTATAAGAAGCTATAAGGTTTTTATATAATATACCATCATGCTTGCCATTGGTACCATATCCACGCATGACCTTAAAACCATAAGAATATGAACTGTTTTTTAATTTAATATCAGAATAATGAAATTCATGGCATTTTATCAGGTCTTTGTTTAACATCCAGGGATGCTTATTAGTAACCATTAGCTCAACATAGCCACGACCAATAGGTCTATCTAACATTTTAATATCTGCATTGATAATTCCAGTCATTTTAAACTTATTTGTCTTTGTTATTATTGAATTACATAAATACATTAAGCCGCCACACTCAGCATAAACAGGCATTTCAGATTCAATATAATTAGAAATTGACTTAATCATTCTAGTATTTTTAGTTAATTTATCAGCAACACGTTCAGGAAATCCACCTCCAATAAATAATCCATCCACCTTGGGTAAAACTGTGTCTTTTAAAGTGTCAAAATAAATAATTTTAGCACCGAGTCTTTTAAACTCATTGATATCATCAGGATAATAGAAGCCAAAAGCGCTGTCAAAGGCTACACCTATTCTTAAATTAGAGTATATATGTTTTTTTAAAACCACTTTTGGAATTTTATTATCCTTATTATTAGTTTTTTTATTAATTAAATATTTCATATCAACAGATTTTTTTATAACTGATGATATGTTTTTAATGATATTTTTAGTATAAGGGTTTTGAAATACTGGCTCTAACCCAAGCTTCTTTTCCATAATAGTTAGTTGTTTATTTTTATGAATGGAACCAATAACTTTTAGTTTTGTGAATTCGTTTATAGCATTAATTACCTTATTCTCATGTCTATCATTTGCAATATTATTAAGTATGATACCTTTATATTTAATTTTTTTATCAAATTCTTGATAACCCTTAAGTAAAGGGGCTACTCCTCTTGTCATGCCAACGCAGTCAATAACCAGAATGACCTCAAGTTTTAAAAGATGCGCCAATGATGCATTACTATCGCCACCATCTAAACTAATACCATCAAATAAGCCCTTATTTCCTTCGATAATTGATATATTTTTCTCATAGGACATCTGCTTGTATAACTTTTTAATTTCAGAATTACTCATAGTGAAAAAATCTAAATTATAACAGTTAACTTTAGATGCAAGACTAAGCCAATAGGGATCTATATAATCAGGACCTTTTTTAAATACAGCTAAAGAATCAGTTCTGCTTAATATAGAACTTATACCAGTAGCAATAATAGTTTTTCCAGATGATTTTTTGGTAGATGATATAAGATATGACTTCACGATATATTAGCTATCAGAAGATTTTTCGGCAGCTTGTTTTTTGTGTAGTGAAGAAATCATAGTAGGTAGAAATTTAAAATTAGCAATGCCAACTAGGACAATAATTAATGCTAATGCTATCCCGCCTATGCCTAATCCAAATTCATATACTGAAGGTATATAGGAGTGGACAACATTATCAAAAAAAGAAGAGTCTATGATAATATGATCAGGAAAGATTGTTAATGGGTATGCTTGACCGCCAATTATAATAACATACATAGCTATAAAACTACCTATAAGAATTAGAATCGATGATGTTGTTAATGCAAGATGTGTACATAACTTATTTGATGATAGGATTATAATAGGCAGTATAATACCAATAAAAACTTGTCCAACCCAAAAAGAGATTGTATAAATTCCACCTGAAGATAATATAAAAATTTCAAAATCTAAATGCTTAGCTATGTACATATTTGTAACATGGTACAAGCCGAGAAAATATAAATTGGCAAATAAAAACATAACGCTTAATTTTTTAAGATTATCCAGAATATCTGTGGTGATATATGTATCATGAAACTTACTAATTAACCTCAATATTAGGTAATACACCGCTGTACCATATAGTAGAGACATAACAATGAAAAGTGGGGCTAATATTGCTGTGGAGTAAGCTTCTCGTGCTACAAGAAAACCAAAAATTGAACCGGTACCAGTTGTAAGTATAATTCTCCAACCAAATGCAAATGTACCCATAAATTTAGAATACTTATTAACTTCGCGATCTAACATCGTCCACATATAAGCTGCAAGCACAACTGTAAATCCAGAGTATAAAAATATATTCCAAGAGAATATTGATTTAAAGTTATAAGTTGTCATAGCGACAATTAATCTATTTGGACGTCCTAAATCTAATACTAATATTACAAGACCTGCTATCAAAAAGGATATCGCCAATAAGGCAGATAAGGGAGCTAAAGGTTTATATAATTTCTTGTCGAAAACTGATGATATAGATGCAATATTTAAAACTCCTGAAGCAATAACAATTAAGAGTACAGCAAATATATGGGGAAGACCCCAAACAATCTGATTATTCATTCCAGTGACATAGTGTCCTTCTAATTCCATATAATGAGAACATGCAAATCCCAGAAGGATAAAAAATCCTAAAAGGAAAAAATTAGACCAAAACATTTTTGGATTGATAATAAATTTAGTAAAGGTAATTTTATCCATGATAATTAAAATCCAGAGTAAGTAACTCTTTGCTTAAGTTTCAAGTCTTCTCTTAAGCGTCTACTTGGTTTTGTTTTTATAGCTAAACTGACACGACTATCAGGATTAGCTAAATCACCAAACGTTATTGCGTTATGACCTTCTTTCATACACGCTTCTTCGCAGGCAGTAGTCTCAGAACCATGGTCTATTCTATTGACACAAAGGTTACAACTTTCAACACAGCCTTTTCCTCTTGGGGAACTTGTAACTTGTTCTGTTAAATTTTCATGTACAAAAGATCTAGCTTTAAATGGACAAGCCATCATGCAATATCTACATCCAATGCATGTATGCTGATTTACCATAACAATACCGTCTTCTCGTCTAAAAGACGCTCCAGTGGGACAAACATCTACGCATGGAGGATTTTCGCAATGTTGGCACATCATAGGAAGAGTTGTAACTTGTTCCGTCCTAATATCTTTAATCTGAAGCTTTCTTATCCACTGTGAATCAGTTTCAGGTCTATCAAAACCATAAAGACCATTCTCATCTACACAGGCATCTACACATGCGGTACATCCATCCACACATTTTGTAACATCAACATTAATAGCCCATTCTGTTTTAGCACTCACCTCTGCATCCAAAGGTTTTGAAGCAACTGCTTTAGGAATTAAATCAGGAATTATATATACAGTAGATATTGCTGTAAAAGATTTTACCATGAATTCTCGTCTTGTTAGTCTAGCACTATCTTTCATATTCATTCTCTTTATAATATTTTACCAATTTATGAGCTGCAGACTCAATATGTATATTTTTATTATAACCTGTAGATTTAATTTTTGATGCGCTATCCCGAGGAACAGTTGCATGGCATGTAAAGCAATCTATATTTACCGCTGTCTTTACGTGACAAGTTTGACAAAACTGACCTTCTGCATTTACAGGAATTGCCTCACCCTTTTCATCATGAGAAACATGACAGTCTATACAATTTGCTAAGCTGTGATTTTTAGTTCTTATACCTTTTTCAACTGTGTTGTCACGCTGATGGTATAAAAACTCAAAATGTTTTTTTTGCATAACCTCGGTAGGTTCTACACACTGATCTAATTTGTCAGCTTTAGATTCGCCAATCAGAGAGTGTTTTTCATTATCATGTGAATAGGAAGAAATAGGAATGAATACCATTATTGCAATAGCTAATATTTTAGTAAGTTGGGGCACAATCTCTCTCCTCAGTTGCTGCCAATTAATTAGCTATACTAATTATTCACCTAGACCCATTTTAATATATCCAGTAGGACAAACATCAGCACAAATATGACACCCAATGCATTTATCGTAATCGGTATCAACGTATCTACCCATTGTAGACTCATCTTTTTTAACACGAAAAACTGCATCTTGAGGACAGTAAATCACACAATTATCACACTCAAAACACATTCCACAGCTCATGCATCTAGAAGCTTCTTTTATTGCATCTTCTTCAGTGAGACCGATTATTCTGTCTTCATAATGATCTATAACATCATCGCCAGTAGGGACGGCTTCGCCTCTTTTTAGACGATCTTCATGCTTAAAGTGTCCTAAAAATAATTCTGTTGAAGGTATTACTTCTTGAGATGAACGATCTTCATAATTATGAACAACAGCATTGCTATTATCAGTGCCTCTTAATAGATCTGGATCTTCAACCATTGGTTTATATTCTTCAGGTTGTTGATCTGTTTCTCTTAACTTATCTAACAAACTAAAGTGATGAACATCAACTTTAGGTCTACGTTTGAAATCTTTATTTTCAAAGAAACTTTTTATTGACTGTGATGCAATTGATCCCTGCCCAATTGCAGTTGTTAATAAATGCGGTCTTACTATGTCACCCGCAACAAAATGTCCTTCTTTAGTTTTATGTCTATAAAAGTCATCGACATCGAAAAATCCATGCTCATTACCAAGTGCTTCTAATCCTTCAATATCGGGCGATTGACCAATTGCAGAAACAATTAAGTCTGCCTCAATCCTTTGTTCAGAACCTTCGATAGCTACGGGTTTATTATCTTCAAAAGCACATTTAGCAATAATTATTGCAATAGCTCTGTTATTTTCATCTTTTTCTATTCTTACAGGTATAACACCATTTATTATAGTTACCCCTTCGTGAATAGCATCATTAACTTCTTGTTCCGCTGCAGTCATCTCTTCTTTTTGGAATAGGGATGTTAGAGTGACTTCTGCTCCTTCTTTAATAGCTGACTCTGAAACATCTTGTGCAACATAGCCGTGTACAATAGCTTCCGGGCTTTCCTGATCATTCATTGTTGAAATATGACCGAGTCTTCTAGCAACAGATACTACATCTATTGAGGTATCACCACCACCAACACAGACAACTTTTTTAGACCCAACTTTTAATCTACCTTGGCAAAATGCCTCCAGAAATGCCACACCACTTAAGCAGTTTTCTGCATCACTACCCTCAATCGGAAGCGCTTTACCATTCCAGCAACCAATAGTCCATAGTACCGCATCATATGCGTTCTCAACTTCTTCCAATGGTATGTCTTTACCGACTCTCTTATTTAAAATAACTTCTATATCACCCAAATCAAGAATACGTTTGATTTCAGCGTCTAATATATCTCGTGGTGTTCTATAATTAGGAATTCCATAACGCATCATTCCTCCTAAATCTTCACGTTCTTCAAAGATAGTAGATGCATAGCCCATCTTTCTTAATTGAAATGCTGCTGATAGTCCAGCTGGACCTCCGCCAATAATCGCAACTCTTTCCTTCAATAGTTCTGGAGCAGAATCGAATTTATAGTTCTCTTTAAAAGCTTTGTCGCCTATAAATTGTTCGACAGCATTAATACCAACGTAATCGTCTACTTCATTCCTATTACATCCACTTTGACAAGGTGCCGGGCAAACTCTTCCCATTTGTGATGGGAATGGATTGGCTGTAGTAGAGCGTCTAAAAGCATACTCTGACATACTCATTCCTTCGGGAGCTTTCTCAATCCCTCTTACAATTTGTAACCATCCACGAATATCTTCACCTGATGGACAACTGCCCTGGCAAGGTGGTGTTTTATGGATATATGTTGGACATTTATGTGACGTATCTTCATTAAAAATTTGTTTTGAGAAGTCAGAATACGTATGCTCTCCCTCTTCGTATCTTCGGAAGGTGCTCTCCTCTTTCATAGCATTTACAGTCTTTTCTAGCTTAGTCATGATAATCTCACACTTTATATAAGTTTATTATTCTTCTCTAATATTGAATAATTATAGCATAAGAACATTTGCTCTAAAGCTCTTTTTTATTCATTATCAATGCATCTCCAACAAGCTGATGAAGACTTATAATTTGATCTAATTCAAAGCCATAATACTGAAATGCCTTTGAAAACTGGCTCTTACAAATTGCGCATATCGCTGCCATATGAGTCACCCCATGATCCTCTACAACTCTTTTCAGGGCTTCCATTCTAGGCTGGGCGCCTTTCATCCTAAGTTCTATTAAATCATCTGTTAATAGGCCGCCGCCGCCGCCGCAACAGAATGTTTTCTCCATAATTGTCTCATCATCCATGTCATAAAAATTATTAGTAGTAGCTTTTATAATATCCCTAGGAAGACTAAACTGACCTCCGATGATATCACCCATATTTGATGCCCTTGCTACATTACATGAATCATGGAATGTTATAATTTTCCCATCATTAGCTGATTTATCAAATTGTAAAACATTTTTATTAATAAGATCATGCTTAACCTCACAGAG
>ERZ1046367.1092-NODE-1092-length-16649-cov-6.796252_pt1 | contig 16649 bp, 26 predicted proteins | sample MGYA00383091_ERZ1046367 | MGnify/ENA primary metagenome ERZ1046367 (study PRJEB29581, sample SAMEA5548361) | metagenome | biome: marine; feature: coastal; material: water | depth 50 m | study: Short-term variability in the microbial, nano- and picoplankton... | reverse complement strand
ATATCTCTCATATCATTCATAATTACAGGTACAATATACGACTTTTTTTCCACATATCCAAGCTTTTCTTCAATTATTTTTCATTTATCTCAGTTCCTACACTCACACTCCCACCCACAACCACCCTAAAGATACAACTTTTTTGCGATATATCCAAATAAATCTCATGACAATGTGTCAGAGTACGAGGGATTTACGATTTTTTCAATAAATGCTCTTATTTTTACGAATTCTCTAAAATGATGACATTGTGTCATGTGCTCAAATTACGAATTTCATAATTGGGGGTTAAGGTGTGAACTGACAACCTGTCATATTCACTATGCAGAAAAAAAAGGCGTACACACAAACACACTTGAGGTCTGAAACTATATTGATACGGTGGTGTCTGGTGGTAAAATGTGGGAAGTGTTACATATCAAATTATGATATAGGGTGTAATATTCAACTCCATAGTGAGGTATTGGAGAGTGAGACACCTCGACTGAGTTAATGCAATGATTTCTAAGGTTATATCTCCTATGGTGTAATAATATGGTACGGATACAATCTCAGAGTTCTTAAATCAAAGATATCAACCTCGTACTGAGAGTAGGGGATTTTGGGTTATTAAGAGGGTTTTACCCGTCCACTTCGAGAGTGTGGAGTTTTTAACTTGGAAAATGGGGGTATAGTGGGTTAATCTCTCCCTCTCTCTGCTATACTATCTAAATGAAGTTCATCGTATTCTATATCTATTAAATGAGTATTGCCTATATTGACTTCAAGGCTAGTACTAGGGTGAGCATCTTTTGTTTTATCCTCATCCTTACCAAGTTTGGAATCACAATAGGTTACATCATTACATTTTTTACATATATAAGAATGTCCGTCTTGTAGTGAACCTATTATATACAATTCTACATTACATTTTCTACATTGTTTCATTCTATATAAATACTATCAATAAAAAATAAGGTGGAAAATTTTTTTTGCGACTCTTCGAACCCCCCACGACAAAAGAACAAAAGGGATTAGTTGTGTTATAAGGGATTAATTATCGTATTCGTCATCATTGTAAGGAGTTTCTTTGGGAGTTGATATAATATCATCTATTCCATCTTCGAGGAGCTCTTGGATATCCAAATCATTGGTCTTTTTATCCATATACATCCATATCCATTCTTTTGGTATCATATCTTATTGTGTTAGTTCCCTATTGTTCAAAGGGGGTTCGATTCGTTAGTTTATTAAAAATAATATCTGCAAGTTGTTCATGTCCTTTATATGAGGGATGATGGTCATCAACTTCATTATTTGTTGATGTAAATATATCCTCTATTTTTGAACAATCGATATAAGTTCCAATCAAACTCCCTTCGTGGTAATTCCAAATGAAAGTATCAATACCAATAGAATTAAGATGTTTCATTATACTTTTTAATTGTTTAGATATAGATACATTGGTGTATGTAATTGATTCTAAATGTATATATCTCGTATAATTTCTTATTGCATTGTTTATATCTGTATTTGGGTGTAAGTTATTCATTAAATTTGGGTTATCCACATCCTCGTAGAATTCGTGTACCAAAAATGATTTGTATTCTGATTTTTGATGGTGAGGTAGTAACATTTCAAATCTAAAATGGTCTGTTATTCCTATTATGACCCTGTCTCCTTTTTTAAATTTACTAAGATTCTCTATTACTTTTCGTAATATTGCATCATTAGAAAGACCACCAATGGATAGTTGTTTAAGTTCTAAATCTAATTTTTCCGATAGATATACACCATATTCTTTCTTTTCTATGTTATATGGTTCAAGAAATCTCTTATAATATTCATGGTTGTTATCTTGACCTACTCCGGAAGATATACTATCGCCAAATATCCATAACTTGTTTTTCATTTTACTTTAATTTACCGTATATGGCATCATCTAACTTAAATTGAAGTTTTTCAATCAACTCTTTATTACCTCCACCTATTTTTGCGGATTCTGAATTGATTGTGTTAGTTAGATTATCAATTACCTCTTGTTTTCTTTGTTTTTTACCAAGTTTTCTTTTTTTCTTTGTTGGATTGTGAAGATTAGTTGGATTGTTTTTGTAAAATTCCATATTTGTGTTTTTAATTATTAATTTATATTAAGTTTGTTACTCTATTTAACTTACTTTCAATATATTTTGAAAATTGTTCATGTCCTTTCCACGAAAAATGTTCATTATGTATCTCTGGTATGTGTTCACTTATAAGTTCTATATCTATTTGCCTTTCGTACCATAGTTTATATGACCAAAAGTAATTTGTAACTCCAATTGAATCGAAGTATTTTTGTAAGTTTTTAAATCGTTCTAAATAATACTCTTCCCAAAGTTTTGAGTAATTTTCTTGAAAATACCAAGTATAATCAATTAATGTTCGTTTCATATCTTCCCATTCCTTTGGTTTAGTGGTATCTTCTCTATTTTTTATGTGCCAATCCCATATAGATTCTTGACCTGGTGAAAAACAATGTATTTCATTATCTTGTACTCTTGGAACAAGATATCTTGATGGTCTTGTATCTGATAATATTACAATATCATTTGGTTTGATTTTATACAAGTTATCTACTATTGTATTGATAATCCAATCGGAAGAACATCCACTTTCTCCTAAATTATTTTCATTCATACCAAATTTATTACTTAATTTAGTAGTCCATAATGTACCTCTTAAATTTGGATAATTATCATAATAAGGTGATTCATTTTCAGCTATACAACCATCTCCACGAGTAAAACTATCTCCAAAAAACCAAATATTTTTCATAGCATTGTAGTTTCCCATTTAATAGTTGTAATTCCTCTATCGAATGATTCTATTAATTTATTTGCTAATTGCCTATGGCCGTTCCAAGATAAATGATAATTATCAATTTCGTCATTTGTACATTTTGTAATTGTTTCATAGTTTCTTACAAAATCATCTTCCCAATCCCACACCACTACTTTAACTCCTAATTTTAATAGAAGTTTTTTAATAGAATTAAATTGATTTAGGTGCAGTTGACTGATAACTTTATATCCTACTGAATTCTTATTTTTATGGGAATCGTTAATGTCCATCATATGAAGATATTTTATATACTGATATACGCTGGTATTTACATCTCCATCTGAATCAAACTCACCATATACAGGATTTTCTTTATCAGCTGCGTGATTAAGTATTGGTTGTAAATCTGTTGTACTAGATGGACTTGGAAGTTCAAATCTAAAACCATCTGTAATGTTTATACTAACGAAATCTCCATTTTCAAATCTATGTATGTTACTTACAATATTTCTAAGAATCCACGAGTTTGGTGCTCCATTTTTTGAAAAATCTTCTAAAGGTAAATTATAGTGATTTGATAAGATTTTATTAAATTTTAATCCTCTCTTTTCAGGATAATTCTTATAATAATCATCCCACTCATTGCACCCATCTCCAAATGTAAATGAATCACCAAATGTCCAAACTTTATTCATATACTTTATCTAATAAAACTTTAACTGTTATACATTCTTCATATCTTTCCAAATCTTCTAACCATACTAGTAAATCTACAAGTTGTTCTTTTGGTATTAAACTAACAATTGTTCTTTTTCGTATAGTACCTTTTTCAAAACACCCCAACATCCACGATAAAGATTTTACTCTCATTTCGTATAATGCTGAATTATCTTTCATTATATATTTGTAATAATATTCTTCTGGTGTCATTTTTTGTAAATAAATGATATTAATGCGTTTCTACCATAATCTCTTAAAACTCTATTTACAGAATGATTAACATTATTTTCTGTAAAATCCAATACAACCACATTTCCGAACTCAGGAGTTATGGTTTCTTTAATCAAATGGTTTTCATCTAATATATTAAATTCTCCACCATTTCCACTTTTGTAATCATTAGATAAGTACAATAAAATTACAAATAATCTATTTTCATCAAGTCCATCTTTATGTGGTGTAATATGAGAATTTATACCATAATAGGTTTCTCTAAAACTGTAACTTTTAATATGAATATTTGAAGTATTTACATCAGCATAATTATCTAATGTTATTCTATGTATTAGCGTTTTAAAAATATCATATGCTACTCCTTCTTCTATTTGATTTTGATACCACATCTGTGTTTGATATTTATGTGGAATTTCATTATATATTTTTTGGTGTAACTCAAAATCTTTATTAGGTGATAGAATGTTTAAAAAATATCCACCCAATTCTTGACCAGAATCAGAAATTTTAATATCAGTTCCCTCTTCTGTTAATTCTGAGTACAATCTTTCTATTTCTTCTTTATTTTCAGAAGTATATGTTCCATTCAAAACTAACTCCAACCACTTAGATTTCTTAATCTTAAATGAGTCTTTGTAATATTCTTGTAATTCTCTACATTTAGAATCAGGTATTAAATTTTCTAATTTTAAAATAGCATATCCATTTTTAATTAAATTACTCATATCTTATACTTTTCTAGTTTTACTCTGAATATTTCTTCACAGTATTGTATATTACTAAATATTTCATTTTCAGATTCATCGTTCCCATTTAATTCTCTTTGAATTTGATTTTTGATATCAGATATTGCATTTGGTTTATGATTTATAAATGAACATTCACTTAAAATTTCCTCAGAAATTAAAAAGTAAGCAATTGGATTTGGATGATTTCCATACTTTTCAATAAAAAATTGCAAGTTAGATTCATCACCTTTCATTGAGTGATTACTATAACCAAAGATTGGTAAATTACAAAATGTCCACTCATCTATGCCACCATATCTGTAATTATCCTTTTCAAATAACCAAAATTTAGAAAAATCTATTTCGTTAAATTTTGATTTACAATCAGGAAAGATATTATTAATATCTGATTCAGAATTTAAAGAATTAATATGATTTTCGTGTTTTTTTCGTTGATTTGTTATTTTATTACCCCTTTTTTCTGTTGGATTAACTATATAGTGATATATACTTCCAAATGTATCTTTTCTAAATCCAGATAGTTGGGAATTAATGAAATGAAAATTGTAATTTATATTATTACCTTTCAAATAATATTGTAATTTTAAAATATTGTTTAAATAGTTAATGATTAAACTTTCATTTATGTTGCCCTCTGAGTGTTTCTGAAACATATGTAACCACTCATAAATACTCGTATCCTTATATTCCTCTACATTGATATGACCAGGATTTACATAAAATAAACCATCTATGGTTTGTATCTGCATTTTCAATCCATTCTTATCAAAAAATTGAGTCATATTGAATAGAGATTTTATTTTTTGTTCCTCTTCATCATTTTTTGCATTATGAACATGGATAATATTACTATTATTATGTTGTTCGTAAAATCCATTTTTATCATCTCCACTTGGCAACGTATAATGTAATCTATCGAAAGTTGTCCATTCATTAACTACAAATATATTTTCAACATCAACGCCATTTTCAATTAACTTATTACATACATAAATTATAGAATCAGCAGAATAGTTAGAAGATTGACTATCTTTTTGTAAATCTATTATGATTGTATTATCATCAATATCTAAATATTCTTTCCATTGGTTAAGTGCAAATGCAACTTTACCATATGAACAACCGGCACCTATTAAAAATTTATTTTGTTTCATCTATATATTTGTTCCAGTCATCTTGTGTTCCCCAATCTATAAAATTAGAAACTTGATTTGAATAAAATTGTTTTCCATCTAGTAACATCTGATATATTACATGAGAAATATAAACTTCCCCAACCATCTGAATTTTCTTATATGTACTAACAAAATCCTTAGCAGATTCAAATGAATATAATCCACAACAAAAATCAGAAGAAATTACTTTCTTTTCAACTATGTTTAATATTTGATTATTATCTGTTTTTTTAACATACGATTTATTACCAGGTGTTATATTTTTAGTTTCATTTAAAGAAAATACACAAACTTGATTTGGATTAAGTTCATTAACATCAAAATAATCATCTGCATCTTTAATATAAATTTCTCCTTCTATACCAACCTTTTTAATGGTTTGAGATATAGTATCGGATGCAGAGTTAGTATCTTCTTGTAATACAACTAATTCAAAATTATCAAAGTGTTTGGTATTATTTTCAATTTCTTGTTTTACATCATCTGTTAGATATTTTTCAAGTGTTACCATTATTATTTTATCAAATGTATCTAGTGGTAATCCTTTGATTGACTCAAAACACATCAAGTCACCTGATGGATGATTTAAGAAATACTTTGGTCTTTTCGTCTTATATCGAGTACTCTGACCAGCACAAGGTATTATAAGTGTTCGCATAATTCTTTTATATTTTTATTTAACCAATCTTCTGTTTTTTTATCGTTGGTATATGGAAATATTCTAATTAAATTTATTATTTGTAAAAAATAATAATCTTCTACTTCATAATTGTTTATCAAAAACTCATCTATATATCGTAAACCTAATTTTATTTTTGTTAAATCAGTTACATTTTCTACCATATTTAATGACCAATATAAATGAGTATCTTGTCTTAACTTAACTATATCCATTGTTGGTGATTCTAAATATGAGTCTAAAAAATCTATTAGATAAATATCTTCTGCAAATATCATATTAGATAACGTTAAATCACCATGACATATACCAACTCCTACGTTTACTGTTTTTTTATTTTTAATTTTAGATAATAATAAAGTTGAATCATAATCAATACTTTTTATTTTATTTATAAACAATTGAATAGGAATATCATAATTTGTAATTTGATTTTCTTTTAAATATCCATCTATTTTATTAATAAAACCATCCAAATCTCTTTTTGATGCTGCTGTTAGAAATTGAGAAAAAGAATAACCTGAAATATATTCCATTTTAAAACCATCTCTTTCTATGTTTAGAACGTTTGGTGTTTTAAAGAATTTACTTTTAAATCCTTTTTGTTTATAAGCAGATTTAACCAATCTATCATCATTAGTGTGATGGTATTTTTCAACTAAATTATTTTCTAATTTAAGTTTATATTTACTATGTCCTCTTACTTTAAAATCCAATCGTAATCCTTTAAATTATCAGTAATTCCTAACCTAACCCAATCATTTCCTCTTTCTGGTATTTCACAATTCTTTCTAAATATAATAGTATCAGGTAGTTTGGGTAAATCTGATTCTTTTACATGAATCCAATTACATTTAGAAGGAATACAATATATTTTTTTATGATAAAGTTCGTTTGTTACTTTAGTTCTAACATACTTTACATTATCAATATACTCATCAGCAAAATCTTTATGTTTACAAACAGTTTTTATCCACTTTAGAGTTTGACCAGTTATTTCATACATATCTCTATACTGATTAAGTTTTTCTATATTTTGTTTCTGAGAAAATATACAACCAAAACGAGTACCAGCAGAACCATATGCTTTTGAAAAAGTTCGTGTTACATATAAATTTGGATATTCATCAATCAAATCAATACAACTTTTTTCATTTGAAAATTCTATGTACGCCTCATCAACCAAAGTTGGTTGTCCTATATCTAATATCTTAATTAAATCTTCCCTACAAATTACATCACCGATTGGTGAAGATGGGTTTGATAATACCACGATAGAGTTTCTTGTAATTTTATCAAGGAATTTAAATATTGGGAATTTTATTACATGATATGGAACTTTCTTTATTTTTGTATCGTGTATCTGTCCATAAACATCATACATTGGAAATGATGGTTCAGTAATTACTAATCTTTTTCTTCCCCAAAACCAATGTGGTTTTGAATTTGCCTCAAAGAAGTATTTTATACATCTATCAGAACCGAAACCCATTAAAAAGTTATCATATTCATAAAATTCTTGTAATGGTTTAGTTAATTCATCTACATTTGGGTAAAATTTAATATCTTCTTCTGTTAGTGATTTTTTGTAATCTTTAAATACCTTTCCCCAAGATGTATTTCTTTCTGCAGAATGTAATCTTAATTTATTGTGAGGAACTGTGCTGTGAAACTTTCTTTCTATTTTACTCATGATAATTATTTTTTACACCAATTTCAGATAACATTGGTACTAATTCTTTATAAGAACAATTTTTACAATGTGATGTTGGATTATTTGTATTACATCCATTCTTAACATTTTGAAAATCTTTTGATTTTCTTATTTCATCTACTGAAGTTTCGAATAAGTTTCCAAATGGTTCTGCACCTGTATTCATACAACACATTTTAACATTGCCTTCAACAGTAGTATATAATCCTTCTTCAACCCAAAAACAATCTTCAAAATCCCACTCAGATTTTCCTTTTATGTTTGATGACCAGTTTTTATTTAGATATTCAATTTGTTCTTTTGTATATCCACCTGGTAAGGATTTATCCTCACTCCAATCTTGTGCAATATTTAAACGAAGTTCTTCTAACTCATTATCAATTCTTAAATTATCAATCTTTTCAATATCGTGAACATTATCAGGATTTACAACATAGTTAATAACAACATTACAACCACTTCGTTCCATACCCTTAAATCCACTCAAGAAATCAATCAATCTACTCCATTTTGCAGGTGCTCTATCTCTTTCATATGATTTTTTATAACCATCTATACTGAAATATAACATATCAGTATATTTTAATGCATTTTTGAATCTCTCTCTTAAAGGTTTTCCTTCTGAAATATTATATTGACAATTTGTTGCAACAACTAATTTAGCATTTGGAAAATATTCTTTAAACATCTTACATACTTCATCAAATTTTGGGTGTAACATTGGTTCACCCATTCCCATTAATTTTCCTTCTTTGATAGGATGTTCTTTTATACTTTCTAATAACTCTCTAAATTTAGATATTGGCATATGTTGTAGTGCTCCAATAACTTCATCTCTATTACAAAATGAACACGCAAGATTACAATAATTTGTAGTCTCTAAATAAACATATGATATTGGTTTCATTATAATAATTCTTTAAAATTTCCTGTACTATCTATAAATTTTTTATTTATAATTACAAATAGTTTTTTTATTATATTTTCAATACTCTTACATTCAAATAATAGTTTTCTATTATGTTCAAGAGATTCTCTATTATCAATAATTAAGTTAATTAATTCATCATTTGATTTTTTCATCAACTTATCTATTTCATTTGTATTTAGAACCATTCTCTCGTGTTGTGTTGGGCACAAATCTACTGTCTCTACCTCAGAAAACCAAGAATAATCTTTAAATCCTGATAGTTTCATATAAAAGTTATGTTCTCTATTAGAATTAAATATAATTGGATGATAATTTAACATTGGTTGAAATGTTGATGCATTTATAAAAACTTGGTCAAATCTATCAGTTAGTGAAGTAGATGCCCAAGAAAAAATAGTTCTCTGATAACAATCCATTGGAATATATTCGTTAGAATAGATATCACTAAAAGAACCTAACAATTCATCTCTACTTGCGATATATGGTGAATTATTTTCAATTTGTTTTATTATGTTTTCATTAAAATCAAATCCTTCTAATATATTAGTAAAATCCAATCTTTCAGCCATTTTTTTACATTCATCTAAATAATACTTAACTGCATAATAATCATATTCAGGTTCTTCATCTTGTTTTAACCAAGGATTAAGTTCTTTTTTAAAATAAGAATCATTAAATTTTTCTTTTGCTCTGTGTTCAACTATTGTATCTTTTACATATCCTGTTTTTTCTAACCAATATAACATCATATCTCTACAACCCAATTGAGTTCTATTGATTCTTAACATTTTTTTGATATCATTGTTTTTTAGATTACTGATATGTTCATCAAATGTATATTCAGGATTCCATTTTCCTTTCTGACTTTTAAATGTATTTAACTCAAATGCACTTTCATATATAACTTGAGTATATTCTCCATGATTTAAATCCTCACCATAGTTAGTTTTTTCTTGAGCATAACCCATTAAATTGGAGTTAAGAATAATAATAGATTCACTTGGTAAATCATATGTAGTTCTAACAGCATCAAACATAGAATAGTAACTATCGTATTTTCCTTTCTTTGGAAAACTTGTATTATCACTAGAGAAATTATCTGCCTCCCAACCAAAAAATAACAGTAAATGAGCCTCTCCATTTCTCATTTTATGTAGAAGCATTTTGTACTTTTCAAATAATGGTTTAAAATAATTAGTTTCTATCCAATCACAATTAGATGTTCTTGGATGTAATGCCATCTGAACTATTACTTGTTTATCTAATTTTATTGCTTCTTCATACGGCTTTATTAAGATATCTGTATAATTATCTAAAAATTTAACAAATCTTGGATTATGAAAAGATGTATCAGTTCCGTCTATTTTATAACCCCCAGCATCAAATAATCCTGAAAACCATTCTGAACTATGTGCAATTACCCCATCTCCACTTCCACTATCCCCTATATATCTATCTTTTATAGTAGTCCAAACAGTATCATCTAATAACTTTCGTGTAACTGTAAGATAATCTAAACTATCGTAATTAAAATTGTTCATATTATTTCTTTTCTATCCTAATCCAACCTGCTTCTTTCCATCTACTTGGGTAATCTTGTGGAAATGACAATGAATATTCATTATTATAAATTTCTTTAACTTGTTCTTTTATAAAATCCCAATCTAATTTCCACCCATTCTCAGAATTATAATCAAATGGATATTTGTAATCTATATCAAATGAATCATCTGTGAATAAATCTACATCACCCTCATCTGCAGGTACTGCAAAATCATGAATGTATATAATTGGTTTAATACCTTTTTCTTTTATAACATTAAGTTCTTTTGTTAATGGATTATCATTCCAATCATCATATGAACCACCATGAGCATCTAAAAACAAAACACTTTCATCTGTTATTTTAATTTCTTTTAAAAATTCAGAACTATCTAAATGATATAATTCTACATTTAAAGTATCTTTCAAATTATATAGAGCCATACAATGATTCCAATAAGATATTTCACAAGATTGAGTTAACTTTGAATACCTCGAAAGTTCTTTTACTAAATATCCAAGATTTGTACCAGTTTCTACAAAATGACCTGATAAAACAATATCGTTAATAAGAACATTTTTTAATCCCTCATCAACCAAAGTTCCTGTTGTTCCATTTTGTTTGATAATACAAGTATCGTGAAATGGGTCATCTTTTGATTTACTATTGTAAATAGCTTTACATTTAATAAACTTTTCATCAGAATAGTCACTTAACCATTTAAAAAAATCATCTACCATGATACATCCCAATCTTTAAATTCTGATGCGATACAATCTATTTTGTAATCTTTTCTACCACCATCTAATTCTTGTATCTTATTCTTTGCTGTATTTCTGATTCCATTTAAACCATGTGTTAACATTAATTTATTTCCTACATCATCACCGTTTCTGGCATTATCTTCATTATACCAAATATGTGTATTCATCTGAGATAGTACAACTATTGCTCTGATAAATTCTCCATCTACTTTTGGTTTATCGTTAAGGATTTCGTTAATATCGTGTACTATTTCTAATATTTCTTGTGCATATTCCTCTTTATGTTGTGGAATCTTCACTTCTTTTAACTGAACGATTGATAATCTATCAATCAATTCTCCTAATGTTGGTAAGTATTTTCTCATCTGTCTAAATATACTAAATTTTGTTTCATATTAATATTTTTTATTTCATCTAAATTACCATATTCGTGTAATGGTATCCAATCGGAGTGTGCACTTGTTTTGTTATATTCTAACTTTTCTATAAATTTAGATATTGCAATAGATTTTCCTATAAATAAAGTATCATTTATCGTTATAGAATTATAATCTTTAGATACATATACTTTATCATCTTTAATATTATCTATAATAATATCTAAATTAAATTTGTAATACACATCACATCTAAGTAAAACTACTAAATCATAATTATTAGCTGTAATATCGTTAAGAAATGATTTAAAATGAAGTTTCATTGCATTGTATGGTAGAAATTCATCTGTGTATGGTATTAGTTCATTGTATCTTTCGTTTTCATGAATATATCCATTTTCAAATGTCCATAATTTTTCAAAATCAAAGTGAGTTATTTTATCTTTACTTGATAAACGAAATCCAAGTTCATCAAATTCTCTTTCACTCTGTCCTCTTTCATTCCAAACAGAATAAAAATGAAATGCATCGTAATCGTATTCTTGTATGTTTTTTATGTTTCTCGAAAAAACATCTTCCATACTTCTATATTGACCAAACCAACAGAATGCTATTTTTTTCTTCATATTGTAGTAACACCTCTTTTTTGAACCACTATCGTTGCATTATTATTTGCAAATTGTATTGATTCATCTATGCTATTACTATCAATATATTTCATTACAAATGATGCCATCCAAGTATCACCTGCTCCACTTAAATCCCTTACTTCTATTGAATTATCAACTGGATATCTTTTATCATTATACATACATCCTCTTTCAGACATTGTAACTATTAAAGATTCTTTCCAGTCGGAATAAACTGCACCCTTATCTACACAATTTTCCCACTCCACTTCGTTCATTTTAACAAAAGTATAGTCTTTGAAGTAATCTCCACTACCTATTGTTTTTTTAGTATCAATAAAAGATAGCTTAGATTTCTGACCTATTTTTTTTATATCTTTATACGTTAGATATCCTTTATCATAATCCGCAACTATTACTGCATCATATGAATCAAAATCTACCTTACGATAATCAAATGAATTAGAAACCTTATCATTACCATCTACTCTGAGTAGCATTTGGTTTGATTTAGTTTCTACATATCTTGTTTTTATGATTTGTTCGTTGTTGGTGATTAGTTCAGTTTTTCTAACTCCTAATGCTCTGAGGTTATCAACAACGTTTCCAGCCATACCTTGGTTGGTTATGGTTTTTGATGGTTTGAATACAGGTATTGGTGCTTCAGGACATAACCTATCACAACTACCATATACAAAAACATCTGTACAACTATCTCCTATAACTAATATTTTCAAAACGTATTATCTTTATCTAAAAGTTCTTCTAATTTTTTAATTTCAGAACACATTTCGTATTCTTCTTCTTCAATTGCCCACTCCATTAACTTTTCAATAGTATCCCATATACCCTCCATTTCAACGAAGAAATCAAAGGCTTTTGGTTTACCTCTTATAATTGCCTCTACTCTAGCGAATTGTAATTTATTTAAATCTTCATTTAACATTGTCTTACAACATTCAAACATAGCTGGCATTAAAGTATCTTTTCCAATACCTTGAGTCCATTCTTGTATATCATCTTTTCCTATATAGATATGGAGTACAGTATCTTTCACCATTTACAATTTAACCTCAATTACTACTGATGCTAATTCTAAATCTTTTTGATATTTCTGTGGTGTTATCTTTGTGATTATCCAATTTGAATTCAAGTAAGATATTTTTCCACCTAAATTTAAACAAGGCCCACCTTCAAAATCATACATTGTATGATTTCCTTCATCATCTTCAGAACCTCTACTAAGTAAAGATTCACCTGTTATTCTAATTCTGGTGTTATCAATCTTTTCATAAACTCTTTCTACACCGTATCTATTTTTTCGTATTTCCATAATCTATAATCTATGTAACGATTTTAATTTAGATTCAAAATATAATTCTAAGAAAGATTTATTTTTTGAACCATACTCTTTATAGTACAAATCTATATATTTTCTTGTACCCAATGCATGCATTCCATTTTGCATTGTATCAATCATTTTAACAATTTTGTTTATTACCATAACTTCTTATATATAATTATTTAATTTTTTTAAATATCCACTTTTAACCAAATGATTATGGATTATTAAGGATATTGTTTTAGCTCCTTGCATTCCCATATGTCCATCTTTACACCTACCTTCTGTGTCTCTCTCAATTGTTAGATTCTTATCATTATAGTAATCTACAAAGTTAGGAGTTCGTGATGAATAGTTAATATAGTGTGAACTATCAAACATAGCTTGGTCAAAATGAGATGGTTGTTGAGTAAACATAAAATTTAGTTTTTTTTCTTTTAAAAAAGATAAAAAGAAATTGTCCATCATAATTAATTTATCCATCTGTGGTTTTATGTTCAAAAATTCTTTGTAAAATGGTTCTATTATATCATCACTTAAAGAATCTAAAATCCTAGTTTTTTCTACATCATCATAAAAATAATTATTTGCAGCTCCATTATATTCAAATGTATTTTTATCGGTTAAATTATAATTAGTAACAATAAAATCATTTAATGTATTACTAAATAATTCGTTTCTACCAAGTCCTGCAAACTCAAATAAAAATAAATGTTCTTCTTTTTCAAAAGAATTCCAATAATTAAATTCATCGTTTGGTATATCATTTACTATATCATTCGTAATTCTCATCATTCTATCATTACCATAACCTGATTTAGCATGATTTAAAACAATAATTTCATCATTAACTAATTTCTGTAATTGACCTGGCCATGAACAATTAAATAATGTTTGTTCTTCATGAGGGTATTTCTTTTTATAAAAATACATTAGGTCTCTTACATAATCTGAGGTTTTGGAATTTACATTTCTATTATTAGTAATTCCATCAAATTCATGTCCTCCACCAGCTGTAAATGATGTTCCAAAACAATGTATATATTTTATCATATTTTAATTCCTCGTATATTAAGTTCAGATTTTGTATAAGAACCTCCTATTTGTTTTTTATACCACCAATACATATCTTCAGTAGTACCCTTTCCTCTTTGTTTCTGTAAACACTTATCCCATAAATCTTTACCAAATTCTAATTTTAGTTCTTCTCTTAATTGATGCAATCTACTTTGTTCCTCTTCTATACCCTTTTCCATCAACTTCTGTGATTTGATTCTTTTCATCTTGGCATATTCATGTGCCTCTACTTTTCTATCATTGGTATCTCTGATTTGAGATGTTTCCATATATTGTTGGAACATATCATCATACAGTTTATCATTATCTTTTGATTCTAAGAAAAAAGGTGAGTATTCAAAATCACCATTTTGTATTTTCAACAAAAGTGGTGCTGATTTTTTAAGTGGTTTTGTTCGGTACTTACCTTCAGTAAACCACCGAAATAGATTATAAGCCATAGTTTTAAGTTTTAATATTCTCTACAATATACGAAAAATATTTCATATATCCAAATTAATTTAGTATCTTTTTGAAGTTTTCAAATCCAATTGCTGCGTTTTCTTCCCATGAATCAACATTTCCATCATCACTTACCCATTTGTAAGATTCAAAATTTATTCCATATTGGTTACAAACATATGCAAGTGAATAACATTCCATATCTACGATATCACACCTATCAATCATTTCTAAATACATTTTTGCATAATCTGAACGAGTGTTATCGTATATTTGGTCTGTTGTAAAACAATCAATTCCACTATCTGATAATTTCAATCCACTAGGAATATTTCCTGGTGTACATCCATAAGGTGCAAATGGTCTTACATCTATATTGTTATAAGTAACACCTACTTTAATAACTTCACCAACTTTGTGATTTTTTAAATTACCACAACTACCAAAGTTTATAACTGAATCTGGTTGATGTTTGTGAATTAAATCTACCATATTCATAGCAGAATTAATCTTACCAATACCTACTTGAAATATAGGTAATCCATTTATCTCTTTTAACCCACCATGTTCTATGGGAGTTGCAGATACTAGTATTGTTTTACTCATTGTATAAGTTCTACCTTTTTTTGTTCACACTCTTTCCAATTTTTCAATAATCCTTCTGATGTCTTTTTTAGGTAATCTCTTTCTACTTTAAGTTCGTAATACTTTTCTTCCCAAGTTTTGTTTTCATTTTGTACCTTCCAACTAGCAGTTATAAATAATACAAGGAATCCTCCCCACACAACTAATGCCCAAAGGATTGATTTTATGTTTTTGCTCATAATATATTTTTTAATAATGCATATAAGTAACCAACAATCCCCACCGCATTAAGTAAGGAAAGATTATATTGTTTTGTTTTCTGTGTCTGAATTGTGATGAGAATTAAACCTATAATCATTCCCAATTTTCCATAAATAGAATCAATGATAAATGGTGATATCATCATAAATGTAGTTCCTAGATATAATACACCATATTTGTATAACTTACTTTCTTGTTTTTGTGTGTACTCTTTCCAACGTTTCATATTAATAAGTTATCAAACATTTTACATCGTGGTCTTTTACAATACCAATATCCATTAAACATAATTTATCTGAAACTTCATAACCAAGTTTTTCACATAATCCTTGTGCTGCTTTCATCGTACCACCAGTTGCATAAACATCATCTACGATTACAACTTTACCTAAATCGAATTGAGGTAGATATGCCATTTCAAATGAATCCTTACCATATTCTAATCCATAATCAACACTCATTAATTGATTATTTCCTAACTTACCTTTTTTTCTGATTAATCGAACTCCACCACCAAATAACATTGAAAGTGCAGATGCAAATAAGAATCCTCTCGATTCTAATGCTATCCAATAATCAGGTTTGGTTTCTAAGAGATTACCCATATCTTTTATTGCATCCATAAA
>ERZ1046367.1091-NODE-1091-length-16662-cov-5.434516_pt1 | contig 16662 bp, 14 predicted proteins | sample MGYA00383091_ERZ1046367 | MGnify/ENA primary metagenome ERZ1046367 (study PRJEB29581, sample SAMEA5548361) | metagenome | biome: marine; feature: coastal; material: water | depth 50 m | study: Short-term variability in the microbial, nano- and picoplankton... | reverse complement strand
GCAATATGCGTTTTGCAGGCTATCATGGATGGTTTATTTGCTTTTTTTGCTGCCGTAAGGGCAATATCTATGGCCTCTGGATCATGGCCGTCGATTTGCTGTACATGCCAGCCAGAGGCTTTAAATCTTTGTATTTGATCCGTCCTATCGGCAAGATCGACAGTGCCGTCTATAGTGATATTGTTATCATCCCATAGCACGATCAGTTTGGATAGCTCATGGCGACCAGCCAAACCAATGGCTTCGTGACTTACACCCTCCATAAGGCAGCCGTCACCTGCAATCACATAGGTGTGGTGATTGACGAGCTTTTTGCCAAATCTTGCCCTTAGGATTTCTTCGGCCATGGCAAAGCCAACAGCATTTGTAATGCCTTGCCCCAATGGTCCGGTTGTTGTCTCAATTGCTTCGGAAAGAAAGTTTTCCGGATGTCCGGCCGTTTTTGCCCCTAATTGCCGAAAATTTTTAATTTCATCGATTGGAAAGTCTTTATATCCGCACAAATGCAGCAGGCTATAGATCAGCATCGAGCCATGACCGGCTGACAGAATGAACCGATCTCTGTCTGGCCATGACGGCGCCGTTGCATCAAATTTAAGATGTTTTTCAAATAACACGGTCGCGACATCGGCCATGCCCATCGGCATACCAGAGTGCCCAGAATTTGCGGCGGCAATGGCGTCCAATGTCAGGGTGCGAATGGCCGAAGCTTTCGCCCAATGATCTGCATGCTCTTTTTGTGTCGCTTTGATGTCCATTGGCCAGATGTCCTCTGTTTTAACCTTAATGTGGTGTTGCATAACAGGCTCGGAGCGAAGTTCAAGCATCTGCTTGCTTAATCGCGCGCAAAGGGGGCGCATTTTTTAATTGGCTGGTTTAAACTCTACAATAAGGACGTTGAAATGCGATTCGTAGTGTGTCGCGAAATCAAGACAGGCATAATCAACGGTAATAGATGCAGTAACAGAGGTTCAAAATGGAGCAATTTTCGCAATTTGAAGGTCGTATTAAGGATGCTTTAGAAAGAATTTCTGTCAGCATTGAACACGTCAAATCATCTCCAACAGGTGCAACCAGTTTGGATCAGGACGCAAGCAATCAAATTGCCGAATTAACTGCTGCCAACAAGCAATTGGAAATCCAATTACAATCTAAAGATAGCCAAGAGGCGCGTGAGATTTCAGAGCTTCGAGCGCAACTTGTTCAATTGGAGCGTGACCGGCGCGAAGACACACAAGAAATGCAGCGTCTTTATGACCAATTAGCTATCGCTCTAAGCGAAGGGACCACTACAATTGGGGAGGATGCATAATGCCAGAGGTTGATATTGAAATCGGCGGGCGCAATTTTCAGGTGTCTTGCCAAGTTGGTGAAGAGCCATATCTGCTGTCAGCAGCCAAAATGCTTGATCAGGAAGCATCTCAGTTAATCGGGCAAATCGGACGGGTGCCAGAGGAACGTATGCTATTGATGTCCGGCTTGATGTTGGCAGATAAAACAGCGGCACTGGAAGACAAATTAAATGCGGCTGAAAAAACTCTGCAAGAACTTAACTCTGAACTGGCTAAACTACGCAGTGCGCCGCCACCCGATCCTGTGCGTGTTGAGGTGCCAACTGTTCCAGTTGAAATATCCGAAGGCTTGGCAGAATTGGCTGCCCGCGCCGAATCCATTGCCGATCAGCTGGATAAATAGCGCAGGGCAGAACAAACCTGATATTAATAGAGTTCAGCCGTTAGCTTCGCGTATTTTATTTGCGGCGTCTTTGTCATAGGTCACGGAACTGTCATCAAAAAGAGTGTCCAACTCTGCCGATAAAGCCATTTCCGTGATGATATCACAACCGCCTACAAATTCGCCTTTGACATAGAGTTGCGGGATTGTTGGCCAATCTGAAAAGTCTTTAATGCCCTGCCGAATATTGTCGTCGGCTAGAACATTAATATCTTTATAGTCAACAGCCATGTAGTTTAAAACACCTGCAACCCGGCTGGAAAACCCGCATTGCGGCATTTCTTTTGTGCCTTTCATAAAAAGCACCACATCGTTTTCTTTGATTGTCTCATCAATTTGTTGTTTTGCGTCACTCATATTTACTCCTTTCTAAGCGGCCGTCAGTTTACTGCTCGCATCGCTCAGATTTCTGTTTTTAGGGGACTTTCGTGGTCAGCGCTAAAGCATGTAACTGTCCGTTTGCACCATCCATTTTACCTTTAAGAGCAGCATAAACCGCTCTTTGTTGCTGAACCCGATTTTTTCCACGAAAACTTTCATCTATGACCTCGGCAGCATAATGGTTGCCGTCTCCTGCCAAATCAGTGATGGTCACTTGAGCCTTTGGAAATTCTGCCCGGATCAAATCTTCGATCTCTTGAGCTTGTATTGCCATGTTCGTCGTCCTTGTGTCACTCAAACTAGATGTAGGATTGTATATAGGCTACCGCAAGGGGTATTAAAATCACAGCCTTTGTATTCTGTATCAAGAAAATTTGTCGCCAAAGGCATTGCTGTAAATTCCGCAAAGTTCGGTAATCTCTGCCGATTGAGACCCAAATTTAATAGCGCTTCCACCAAATTTACCAACAAAATTCAAAGCAACCTGTGCTTGGCTTGCCGCGCTCATAAGAGCTTCGGCTTGATCAAAATCACAAACCAGCAGATAGCGCGCTTGGTCTTCGCCAAAAAGTGTTTCAAGATCAGATGCATCTAACTGAACACCAACATCTGCTGCTGCGGCCATTTCAAAAGCAGCAAGCGCGAGACCACCGTCGGATATATCCGTGCACGCCTCAATGAGGGCCCGGTTTGATCGAACAAATTCACCATTTTTCTTTTCTGCTTCTAAATCCACAAAAGGCGCATCTCCGTCGCTGCGCTCACAGGCTGAATGCAATAAAGCCGATTGTCCCAAATGTCCGTTGCTGTCGCCTAAAACCAAGGCGACATGACCTTCACGCGCTTTCCCAATAATGGGTTCTTCACTTTCTGCAATAAGACCGACGGCCCCGATTGTAGGTGTCGGCAGGATCGCTGCGCCATCGGTTTCATTGTAAAGGCTAACATTGCCGGAAACGATGGGCATATCTAAAGCTAAAACGGCGTCCCCAATACCTTTAAGCGCGGTTACGAACTGGCCCATGATTTCAGGCTTTTCGGGATTTCCAAAGTTTAGGTTGTCGGTACTTGCTAGCGGGGTTGCGCCCACAGCGCTTAGGTTTCTATAGGCTTCTGCAACCGCCTGTTTGCCGCCCTCATAGGGGTTCGCCTGTACGTAACGCGGTGTTACATCGCTGGTAAATGCCAATGATTTATTTGTCCCATGCACCCGAACAATGCCCGCGCCATAACCGGGACAGTTTATAGTATCTGCCATGACCTGGCTGTCGTATTGTTCATAAACCCATTTTTTGCTTGCGTAATTCGGATCGGCCAAAAGCGCCTTTAACCCCTCTATTGGGTCAATATCTGGTACCTCTTGTATTGAGGGTGCGGGCAATGGCTCTTGCCATTCACGATCATATTCGGGGGCGTTTCCGGATAAAGCTTTTAGCGGAAGGTCGGCCTTTAAATTTCCATCAAGATAAATCAAAAAGCGATCTTCAGCGATGGTTTTTCCGACGATTGCAAAATCCAGATCCCACTTTTCAAAAACGCGCCTCGCCTCGGTTTCTTTGTCCGGGCTGAGCACCATGAGCATCCGTTCCTGCGATTCAGACAGCATCATTTCATAAGCTGTCATATTTGGTTCACGAACAGGAACTTTTTCCAGATCAAGATGAACACCAAGATTGCCTTTGTCGCCCATTTCCACGGCAGAGCAGGTGAGACCAGCTGCACCCATATCTTGAATGGAAATCACCGCGCCGGTCTGCATCAACTCAAGACAGGCTTCCATAAGCCGCTTTTCAGTAAAGGGATCGCCCACCTGAACCGTTGGCCTTTTTTCTTCGATACTGTCGTCAAATTCAGCCGACGCCATGGTTGCGCCGCCAACCCCGTCACGTCCGGTTTTTGCGCCCAAGTAAACCACCGGCATGCCAACGCCCGAAGCCGCCGAATAAAAAATCTTATCCGCATCTGCGAGACCAGCGGCAAAGGCATTGACCAGACAATTGCCATTGTAGGCGGGATCAAACCTAACTTCTCCGCCAACAGTTGGCACGCCAAAGCAGTTTCCATAACCGCCCACGCCTTCAACTACCCCATGCACCAATTGTTTGGTTTTTGGGTGATCTGGTCCGCCAAAGCTTAATGAATTCATTGCAGCTATTGGGCGCGCGCCCATGGTGAAAACATCACGCAAAATTCCGCCAACACCTGTGGCCGCGCCTTGGTAAGGCTCGATATAGGACGGGTGATTGTGGCTTTCCATTTTAAAGACCACCGCTTGCCCGTCACCAATATCAACCACACCGGCGTTTTCGCCCGGACCACAGATCACCTGCGGACCGCTGGTGGGCAGCGTGCGCAACCATTTTTTAGATGACTTGTACGAGCAGTGCTCGTTCCACATTGCTGAAAAAATACCAAGCTCGGTAAAAGTGGGTGATCGTCCAAGGATTTCTAGAATTTTTGAATATTCATCTGGCTTAAGCCCATGCGCCGCAATCAAGTCTTCTGAAATCTCTGGTTCGGTCATACTCAGGCCCTTAGGATCTATTTTGAGGCTGTCTTAAGCCAAGGGTGCCGTAAGAGCAAGTTGGGCCGCTGTGAAATTTCACAAGAAAAGGGAGCAATCGCTGTTAAAGTGTCGTCAATGGGCTTGCAATCAGTAATTTGTCTGTCACCACTGGAACAAACAGTTCTAGAGGGCTTATGAAAATACACCAGCAGTCCAGACATCTGTCTGCCGAACCGGAAGGTTTGTCCGATATACCATTTCCAAGTGTAAACGCATCCGCACCTAGACGCCTGCTTGGGCGGTGCCCAGATGCCGGCGATACAGCGCTGCATGTGCTTACAGAGTTTGGTGGGGCAGGCCAAGTTTTTGTCAAAGATGAACGCGCGCGCATGGGTTTGGGAAGCTTTAAGGCTTTGGGCGCGGCCTATGTCATCGCACATGCCGCCCAACACTCAAATGTTTCTGATGTGACATATGTCACCGCAAGTGCGGGAAATCACGGGCTATCGGTTGCCGCAGGCGCGCAAGTATTCGGTGCAAAAGCCGTTATTTACCTGTCTCAAGCCGTCCTTGAAAGATGTGCCACACAACTTCGCGCCCATAGCGCCGAGGTTGTACGCGCTGGCGAAAACTACGAATCCAGCATGGAGGCCGCACAAAAGGCGGCAACCGAAAATGGTTGGGTTTTATTGTCTGATAGCTCTTGGGAAGGGTACATAGAAATCCCTCACCGTTTGATGGAAGGCTATTTGGTCATGGCCGCTGAAGCTGTAGAGCAAGCGCCGCAAACCCCGACCCATATTTTTTTACAAGCCGGGGTTGGAGGTCTTGCAACTGCCGCAGCTGCTTATTTCCGCCATGCATGGGGCAATGAGCCTGTAATTATTGTCGTTGAACCAGAATCTGCACCGGCAATTTTCAACAGTATTATTGCGGGCAAAGCCACAAACACGCCCGGAGCTGTCTCAAACATGGGGCGTTTGGATTGCAAAGAGCCTTCTTTAATAGCGTTAAAAGGGCTCGCGCGTGACGCGGACATGTTTGCCTTGATTTCTGACGAGACCGCCGAACAGGCGATGCCGGTTTTGTCGACCAAGGGATTGGCAACAACCCCCTCTGGCGGCGCAGGATTGGCCGCACTTTTAAGTGGTTTTCCAGATATAGATCAGACTTCGCGCGTCCTTTGTATTCTAAGTGAGGAAAGTGATACATAATGCGTGGTTTTCACCCATCTGAATTTAAAACCAGAACGCAAAATGCACAGGTTGAAATGGCGCGCTCAGGACTAGACGCTCTACTTTTGACGACCGAGCCCGAGGTGCGCTATTTCACAGGATTTTTGACCAGGTTTTGGGAAAGCCCAACGCGGCCATGGTTTTTGGTGCTGCCGCAATCTGGAGATCCGATTGCAGTTATTCCCTCTATCGGGGCCGATTTAATGGCCAAAACTTGGATTGGTGATATTCGCACCTGGACAGCGCCCAATCCTGTTGATGATGGTATAAGTTTGCTAGCTGATACACTGTCAGAGGTTTTACCCAAATCTGCAAAAATTGGACTTCCCTCAGGTCATGAAAGTCAGCTTCGTATGCCTTTGCAAGACTTTGAACGCCTGAAACAGCGACTGCCAAACGTCGAGTTTACCGATGATGCAGGCATCATTCAAAAGCTAAGGTTGATTAAATCTGATGCCGAAATTTCAAAAATCTCGCAAGCTTGCAAGATTGCCGGTGCGGCATTCTCTCGTGTTAAAGAGGTGGCAAGCCAAGGCGCGTCTTTAGAATCTGTGTTTCGTGGGTTTCAAAAATTATGTTTGGACGAAGGCGCCGACTGGGTTCCGTATTTGGCTGGCGGCGCTGGACCACTAGGTTATGACGACGTTATTTCACCAGCAAATGATTCCCCTTTATGTAAGGGGGATATTTTGATGCTTGATACGGGATTGATGTACGATGGCTATTTTTGCGACTTTGATCGTAACTTTTCCATTGGCAAACCAGATAAACGGATTTCAGCAGGATACGCCCAACTCATCGAGGCGACTGAAGCCGGTAAAATAGCTGCAAAGGCAGGCAATACCGCTGCAGATGTTTTCCATGCGATGGATAATGTCCTGACCGGAGGAAAAGGCGGTGGTGATGTCGGTCGCTTGGGGCATGGCTTGGGGATGCAACTTACGGAATGGCCTTCATTTATTCCAGATGACCAGACGGTTTTAAAAGAGGGCATGGTCATCACCTTGGAACCTGCTGTCGCCATTCCAAATGGCGGTATGGTGGTGCATGAAGATAATTTTGTTATTCGCAAATCTGGTATTGAACAAATTTCACCGCAGGCGCCCAATACCATATTGGAAATTTAACGATGCAGAATATTTTCAAATACAGCCTGGATGAACCGGTAGGAAGCCGCGCTAATATTGGCCTTGTAACGCTGCAATCAGATGAAACCATTGAAAGCGATATGCGGCGATATTTTCCTGAAAAAGATGTTGGTCTTTACGTATCCCGGGTTGCAAGTGCCCCAGAAGTAAACAGCGATACACTTGCCATGATGGAGGCCGAACTTCCTAAAGCGGCCAAACTTTTACCGCCTCCTGTAGAATTTGATATTGTCGGTTACGGATGCACATCGGGAACTTCTGTCATAGGGGCAGAAAAAATCTCTGACTTAATCATTTCGGGGTGCAGGACCCCATTGGTCACTGATCCGCTAACCGCCTTAATCGCGGCTTGCCAAAAACTGAAAATTTCACAATTGGGATTTTTATCGCCTTATGTCGCTGAAGTATCGCTTACATTACGCAATGCTCTTGAAAAAAACGCGGTAAATTCTTTGGTTTTCGGATCGTTTGAGGAAGCCATTGAGACACGTGTGGCAAGAATTTCAGGTAGCTCGATTATCGATGCCTGCAAGACATTGTGTAATCTAGCTCCTGTTGAGGGAATATTCCTGTCCTGTACAAATCTGCAAACTATTGATGTGATTGAAGAAATAGAAACTCTTTGCGGGGTTCCAGTTCTTTCATCAAATCAAGTTCTGGCATGGCACATGCGAACCCTGTCAGGCCTAAAGCCAGGCCCAACCGGGGTTGGGCAATTAATGAGATAATCCCTTAATACGGCGTATAGTTCTGTATTTTTTACGTAATTTGAATTGGCCAAAAAAAAGGGCCGAGCAAAGCTCGGCCTTAGTCCAACAGGGAGGTACAAGAGCGGAAAACTCGTCGCTCTTGTAAGAATGATTTAGGGTTGGCTTTATGGATTTTCAAGAGAAAAATGACCCTCACCAAAGCAACTCCGCTATGCGTTCTATGCATAGCTCACCGAGCAGAAGAAGCATTTTCCAAATTGCGGAGTTTTTTTCTATGCTCAATAATTTCTGATTGGACAAAGTCGCGGAAAACTTCGATGCGCTTTGAATGGCGAAGCTCTTCCGGATACGCTAGGTAAACCGGCACTTCTACACTTTCGATATCGGCTAAAACCCGTTTTACTGTATCGAATTCTTCAGTGATATAATCGGGAAGTACACCAATGCCTAAATCATGCAGAACCGACTGCAGAACGCCAAAATAGTTGTTAACAGTCAAGGTTGTTGGAATGTCATAGGTTAACAAGCGTTGCACCAAGCTTAATCCTGCAGTCACCTGAGGGGAGTGGGTGTTTTGACAAATTAACCGATGATTTTTCATATCATCCAATGATTTAGGCTCACCATGGCGCGCCAAATAACTTGGTGATGCATAAAGTCGCATACGAACACTCATTAAACGTTTACGGATGAGATCTGCCTGGCTAGGCTCTTTCATTCTTATGGCGACATCGGCTTCGCGCATTGGCAAGTCCAAAACCCGCTCCATCAGCATTAAGTCAATTTTTAAATCAGGATAAGATTCATATAGTTTTGGTAACCTTGGAGCCAGCCAAAGCGATCCAAATCCAGTTGTTGTTGTAACTCTTAGTTCCCCGAAAACTTCTTCCTCGCTGTCTCTGATGCGCGCTGCAGCAGTATCCAAGCGTTTGTTCATCGCGCTGGTGGCATCAAAGAGCAATTCACCTTGTTCCGTCAAAATTAAACCGCGGGCATGACGATGAAAAAGGGTTGTGTTTAGGCTTTCTTCCAAAGCACGCACCTGACGGCTCACTGCGCTTTGTGACAAATGCAATGTGTCACCTGCATGCGTCAAGCTGCCGGCATCAGCGACAGCATGAAAGATCCGTAATTTATCCCAATCCATCTATTTCAATCCTATGGTTGCCGCGATTGATGATTCTGTCCTTTGAGACAGGTTATGCCAAATGACACGAGGTAAATCAAAAAAAGCTAGCTATGTCAGGTTTTGTGACCTATCTTTCTTTTATCTTATGTAATGCGCGTAGTAGGAGTTTACTTGTGAGCATCCAAACCGTCTCATTGGCAGATAAATTTGACTTATCAAAACAGTTTGTCCTGTTAAATGGAACACAGGCTCTGGTTCGCCTCATGCTGGCACAAAAAGCCCGCGATGTTAAAGCAGGTTGGAATACAGCCGGCTATGTGACCGGCTATCGCGGATCGCCGCTTGGGGCGGTTGATTTTCAAATGCAGCGTGCGAGCATAGCCCTATCTGAAGCAGATATTACTTTTCAAGAAGGTTTAAATGAGGATCTGGCGGCAACTGCGGTTTGGGGGTCACAGCAGGCCGAATTGCGCGGTGAGGGCCGTTTTGAAGGTGTTTTCGGGCTTTGGTATGGAAAAGGTCCCGGTGTGGATCGCAGTGGTGACGTGATGCGTCATGCCAACATGGCTGGCAGCAGTGCCAAAGGCGGCGTGGTTATGGCGATGGGGGATGATCACACCGGGGAAAGCTCGACAACGCTGCATCAATCTGATTGGGCCATGGTGGACGCTCATATGCCCGTTGTAAGTCCGGCAGGGGTACAAGAAATTCTTGACTTTGGACATTATGCTTTCGAATTGTCGCGGTTTTCTGGTCTTTGGGCCGGGTTGAAAACCATGAAGGACACTATTGAAGTAACTTCGGTTGTGGATGCTGATCCTCATCGTAAAGTTTTTCAACAGCCCGAAATTGCAATGCCCGATGGTGGATTGAACATTCGTTTGGCAGACACCCCAGCCGAGCAAGAAAAGCGGCTTTTGCAATATAAAGTCCAAGCCGCCGAAGCCTTTGCGCGTGCGAATAAAATGGACCAACGCGTGCACGGCCATGCCGGTGCAAAAATTGGATTTGTGGCTGCTGGCAAAAACTGGCTTGATCTGGTGCATGCACTGTCGTTGTTAAATATAGACGAAACCGAAGCAGAACGTTTGGGTATTACCACTTATAAAGTCGCCCAGACCTGGCCGTTGGATAAACTGTCAATACGTGAATGGGCCGAAGGTTTGGACTTAATTGTTGTGGTTGAGGAAAAGCGCAAGCTGATTGAGGTTCAGATTAAAGAGGCGCTGTTTGATGATTTAAGGGGCCGGCGTGTTTACGGCGGCATGAAAGGTCTTTCCGGCGAACAGCTGTTTCCAATTGAAGGTGCTCTAGATCCGATCTGGATTGCCGAAAAACTAGGCTCGATTCTGACCGAGGAAGGGTGCAATAGCACCCTCGTTGACGGGGGCATGGCACAGTTGAGCGAAGCGCGCCGCGCAGATAATGCCTCGGATATTGCAGCCCGAATTCCATATTTTTGCGCAGGATGTCCGCATAATAGCTCCACTAAAGTCCCAGAAGGAACGCGGGCCTATGCCGGAATTGGGTGTCATTTTATGGCGCAATGGATGGAACGTGAAACGCTTGGCTATACGCAAATGGGCGGAGAGGGTGCAAACTGGATCGGTGAGGCACCATTTTCAACGCGAAGCCATGTTTTTCAAAACTTAGGCGACGGAACGTATAACCACTCAGGCATTCAAGCTATTCGCGCAGCCGTCGCAGCCAATACCAATATTACCTATAAAATCCTGTTTAATGATGCAGTGGCCATGACCGGCGGGCAGGGCAATGATGGAGGCTTGAGCGCACCCAGAATAACCCGCGAACTCATGGCAATGGGAGTGACTGAAATCGCCCTTGTTTATGATGAAAAAGAAGATTTGGATTTTAACGCCTTTCCAAAAACAATCTCGCGCCATGAACGCGCAGAAATGCTTGATGTACAAAAAAAATTGTCGAAAGTAGAGGGTGTATCGGCGATTGTATATGTTCAAACTTGCGCCGCTGAAAAACGTCGCCGACGCAAAAAAAACGCATTTCCGGATCCTGATCAACGCATTTTTATCAATTCTGATATTTGTGAGGGCTGCGGCGATTGTGGCATTCAGTCAAACTGCGTTGCCATTTCTCCGGTTGAAACCGAACTCGGCCGCAAACGCGCCATTGATCAATCAGCATGCAACAAGGATTTCAGCTGCGTGAATGGATTTTGCCCTTCGTTTGTTTCACTTGAGGGCGCGCAGCCGAAAAAACGGCAAGCAAAATCTATCACATTGCCAGACATGCCTGAGCCTGCCATGGCGGCCATCAATGGAACGCATAATGTGGTAATTACCGGTGTTGGCGGCACTGGTGTGGTCACCATCGGTGCTATTCTGGCGCAAGCTGCCCATCTTGATGGAAAGGGGGCAGGTATGATGGAAATGGCCGGCCTGGCTCAAAAAGGTGGGGCGGTGCACATTCATTGCCGTTTGGCTGAGCACCCTAATTCAATTAGTGCTATTCGCGTTGCATTAGGTGAATGTGATGCCTTGATTGGCGGTGATTTGGTGGTCACAGCAGGCTCTAAAACTGTTGGCTTAACAGCGCAGGGCCGAACCGGCGCTGTGGTCAATTGCCAAGAAATTGTCACAGGTGACTTTACACGGAACGCTGAATTTAAAGTGCCGCAAGATCAGTTAACACTGGCGTTAGAAGCGCGGCTTCGAGATGATCTTTTGATGATTGATTCATCTGCCCTGGCCCGAGAGTTATTAGGAGATTCAGTTTTTTCAAATATGATCCTTTTCGGCGCAACATGGCAACGTGGATTATTGCCGATCACACATGCCGCCATTACAAAGGCGATAATCTTAAATGGTGCCGCTGTTGAGACCAATGAAAGAGCTTTTGAAATTGGCAGGTGGATCGCGCTCTACCCTCAGCAAGCACAAGAAATTATTCAACCAAAAGTGATTAAGTTACCAAAGAGCTTAGAGGAAAAAATTGATTTTAGAGCACACCATCTGCGACAGTATCAAAGTAAAAGATTGGCCACGAGATATAATAAAATGCTCAATAAATTTGAAGATTATGAGCTTAAAGAAGCCGTTGCGCTAGGCTATCACAAATTGCTTTCCTACAAAGATGAATATGAGGTCGCCAGATTGCACAAAATGACCTCTGAGCAGGTGAAAAATCAATTTCAAAGCGTCAAAAGAATTTCCTTTCATTTGGCTCCGCCTCTGTTTTCAAAGATAGGATCCGATGGTCGGCCGCAGAAACGTAAATTCGGGCCCAAAATGATGCGGGGATTTAAAATTTTGGCTCGAATGAAAATTCTGCGGGGAACACCTTTTGATATTTTTGGGTATTCTGAAGAAAGAAAGATCGAACGTAATTTAATTCGTCAGTACGAGCAGGATTTAAAGCGCGCACTGAAGCTTTATTCCGATGCCACAAAACCTGCAATTATCGAGTTGGCGAGGCTTCCACTATCGATCAAAGGATTTGGGCCCGTTAAAATGGACAACTACAGAAAAGCAGAAGCGAAACGAAAGGCGCTTTTAAGCTCTTTAAAGGAAAATACCCTAGGGTTAAACCAAGCCGCCGAATAGGCATAATGTAGGCTGGCACTGTGCCTTAAAATGACGTAACAAGCGCAAAAATTGAGGCTCTAGGGATGACACAGAAAAGCCAGATTGCGCAGGATATAAGCTATGCATCCTCGGCACAATCGCGTGGCGGGCAAGCTTTAATAAAGCTTATGGAAAATACGACTGGCCGGATGCGGCTAATGCGGCGCGCTCAGGGGTATGAAAAAGAAGTTGCCCAGGGTCGAAGTTTTTGGAGCGTAATGGTCCAGCGCTACGGTTTATCCTTGGATGTGGTGAACGGCTCGTTGGGCGATATTCCCCTAAAGGGACCTCTTATCTTGGTTGCCAATCATCCCTATGGAATTCTTGACGGATTAATGATGGGCCACGTTCTATCATCGGTTCGGGGTGATTTTAGAATTTTAGCAAATCAAGTTTTTAACAAAACAGAAAATTTAAGTCGAATAGTTCTGCCCATTTCATTTGATGAAACAAAAGAAGCGGTCAAGTCGAATATATTAACAAGAAAATATGCTTTAAAGTATCTTTCTGAAGAAGGCGCAATTGGAGTTTTCCCAGGCGGCACTGTTTCAACGGCTTTAAATCCGTTTTCACGCCCGATGGACCCAAGTTGGAGATCTTTTACTGCCCGCATGATCGCCAAATCAAATGCTCAGGTTGTGCCAATTTATTTTGATGGGCACACGAGCCGGATGTTTCAGATTGCCAGTCATCTTCACAATACCTTGCGTATGGGATTGTTGATCAATGAGTTTCGCAGTCGGGTTGACTCGCCGGTACGAGTTTCTATTGGGAAGCCGATCTCACAACACGAGATCAAAAACAATAGCACTGATGCCAAATCAATGATGGATTTTCTGCGAAGAAAAACCTATGAGTTGTCACCGACTCCTCTTAAAACGTTTGAATATGGCTTTGAGTTTGAAGAGCATCACAAAGTCAAAAGAAGGGCCTAAATTATGGCTGTTGGCATATTTGATTCCGGTCTGGGCGGTTTAACTGTGTTGGACGCCGTCCACCATAGAATGCCAGATTTACCTCTGGCCTACATGGGCGATAATGCGCATGCGCCTTATGGTGTTCGCGATGCGGATGATGTGTATCATCTGACGAAAAATGCCGTAGAGCGTTTGTGGCAAGAAGGGTGTGATCTTGTGATCCTTGCTTGCAATACGGCCTCTGCAGCGGCCCTAAGACGGATGCAAGAAAGCTGGATACCATCAGATAAGCGAGTGCTTGGCGTTTTTGTTCCGCTGATTGAGGCCCTGACCGAACGGCAATGGGGCGATAATTCACCGCCCAGAGAGGTTGCTGTAAAAAATGTGGCTCTTTTCGCAACGCCTGCAACAGTTTCAAGCCGCGCTTTTCAGCGGGAATTAGCCTTTCGGGCAATCGGTGTTGATGTTGAAGCGCAATCCTGTGGAGGTGTTGTCGATGCCATTGAAGAAGGTGATAAAATTTTAGCCGAAGCACTTGTACGAAGCCATGTGTCAGCTCTTTTGCGCAAAATGCCAAACCCGCAAGCTGCTATCCTCGGCTGTACACATTATCCGATCATGCAGGATATTTTTCAGGATGCTCTTGGGCCTAGCGTCAAAGTTTTTTCGCAAGCAAGCCTTGTCGCTGATAGCCTTGCTGATTATCTTGATCGCCATCCGAATATGAAGGGGTCTGGGCAAGTGCCAAAGTTCATTACCACAGGCGATGCAGAGCAAGTTTCTTTACAAGCAACCACGTTTTTGCGACGAAAAATAGTCTTTGATACCGTGTAAATTCCGTCTGAAACAAAAAATCAGGAAATAATATGACCTATCAGATCGCAATAATTGGTGCCTCTGGCTACACAGGCGCTGAATTGATACGGCTCATTGCGGAACACCCCTCAATGAAGATCAAGCACTTGATTGCCAATAGTAAGGCTGGGCAATCAATGGATCAGGTTTTTCCGCATTTAAGGCATCTTGAATTACCCGATCTGGTTACTGTTGCAGAAGTTGACTTTTTAGCTGTGGATTTAGCCTTTTGCGCCTTGCCTCACAAAACCTCACAGGAAGTCATCTCTGCACTGCCTAAAAGTTTAAAAATAGTGGATTTAAGCGCAGATTTTCGTTTGCGGAAAGCCGCAGACTATGAAAAATGGTATGGCAACCCACATGTTGCAGCCAAAGAACAGGCTGAAGCCGTTTATGGGATTAGTGAATTTTACCGTGAAGAAATTCGTGCCGCTCGGTTGGTTGCGGGAACCGGATGTAACGCTGCCACCGGACAATATATTCTGCGGCCTCTTATTAAAGCTGAAGTGATCGATCTAGATCAAATCATTTTAGATTTAAAATGTGCAGTCTCTGGTGCTGGGCGTGCGTTGAAAGAGAATTTGTTGCATGCTGAACTCTCGGAAGGCTACCACGCCTATGCGGTTGGAGGAACCCACCGGCACTTGGGCGAATTTGATCAAGAGTTTAGCGCGGTTGCAGGGCGGCCGTTGAGAATCCAGTTCACACCGCATTTAATTCCGGCCAACCGGGGTATTTTGGCAACTGGCTACGTTATGGGTGATCCTGAGATCGTTTATAAAACGCTCTGTGAGGCTTATGCGCAAGAACCGTTTATCCACGTTCTGCCTTTTGGACAAACGCCCAGCACACACCATGTGAGAGGGTCTAACCTCTGTCACATAGGGGTTGCAGGGGATAGAATACCTGGGCGTGCTATTGTGATCGGGGCGCTTGATAACCTGACCAAGGGCAGCAGCGGTCAGGCCCTTCAAAATGCTAATCTGATGCTTGGTTTGCCCGAAACAACAGGTTTAACCATGGCTCCGCTATATCCTTGACATTTGGAGGCCAGAGTGAGGAACCTTAAAAAACGGCGTCGAATTCAAGTTATAATTCTCACGTTTATTGCGCTTGGGTTATCTGTTGCCCTCATCGGTTACGGATTGCGCGATGGTATAAATTATTTCAGATCCCCAAGTCAGGTTTTGGAAAATCCACCAGACCCCTCTGAAGTCTTTAGAATTGGTGGTTTGGTGGAAGAAGGGTCGATAATAAGAGGTGGCGGCAAAGGTGTTCAATTTATAGTTACGGATACAAATGCGCGGGTTCTGGTGGAATACAGCGGCATTCTGCCGGATTTATTTGCCGAGAACCAAGGGATGATAGGCACTGGAAAATACATTAATAATATATTTCAAGCATCTGAAATATTAGCAAAACATGATGAATCATATATGCCAAAAGAAGTTGTCGAAATCTTAAAAGAACAAGGCGTTTATCAACCCAGCGGTGAATAGATAAAATTTCAAATGCACCACCGCGACAATCGGCCTTTGTTTTGATGTGGTCACTGATCTGAATGAAGATTATATTCACACTATGGTGACTGAATTTGGACATTTTGCGTTGATAGTCGCTCTGATTGTGGCCTGCATTCAGACCATTGTGCCTTTTGTAGGCCTTTATCTGCGTCGACAGGAACTTATTTCCATCGCATCGCCAGCCGCAACTGCACAGTTTTTTTTACTGAGTGGGGCTTTTGCCGCCCTGACCTATGCATTCGTCACATCCGACTTTACACTTCAGATTGTTGTGGCCAATTCACACTCTCTTAAACCGATGCTTTACAAAATAAGCGGGGTTTGGGGAAATCATGAAGGGTCCATGCTGCTATGGATTACAATTTTGGCCTTTTACGGCGCTTGCATTGGTTGGTTTGGTCAAAATTTAACACCCACGCTGCTTGCACGGGTAATAGCGGTTCAAGGTGCAATCGGGGTTGCCTTTATCAGCTTTGTGATTTTTACCTCTAATCCGTTCCTAAGAATGCCCATTCCCCCTTTTGACGGACAAGATTTAAATCCTTTGCTCCAAGATCCAGGTCTGGCGTTTCACCCTCCTATCTTATACCTCGGCTATGTTGGTTTGAGTGTGTCTTTTTCTTTTGCCATTGCTGCGCTGCTAGAGGGCCGTGTTGACGCCGCTTGGGCGCGCTGGGTCAGGCCGTGGACTTTGGCCGCTTGGATGTTTCTAACCCTAGGCATAGCGCTTGGCAGTTGGTGGGCCTATTATGAGCTGGGTTGGGGCGGGTTTTGGTTTTGGGATCCGGTGGAAAACGCGTCTTTCATGCCGTGGCTTTTTGCTGCGGCTCTGCTGCATTCTTCGATTGTTGTTGAAAAACGCGAGAGCCTTAAAAGCTGGACAATATTATTGGCTATTATGGCTTTTGGATTTGCATTAATT
>ERZ1046367.1085-NODE-1085-length-16705-cov-7.204505_pt1 | contig 16705 bp, 11 predicted proteins | sample MGYA00383091_ERZ1046367 | MGnify/ENA primary metagenome ERZ1046367 (study PRJEB29581, sample SAMEA5548361) | metagenome | biome: marine; feature: coastal; material: water | depth 50 m | study: Short-term variability in the microbial, nano- and picoplankton... | reverse complement strand
TAGAGCGCAGGATTCATAACCCTGAGGTCGGGAGTTCAAATCTCCCTCACGCTACATATAAAAAAAGCCCCTCAGAAGAGGGGCTTTTTAATTTTAAATATTTTAACTAATTACTCAATTATAAACTTTCTCTTAATATTTGTCTTCTCAGATTTTATATCAATAAAGTAAACCCCTTTAGAAAGAGTCGTAAGATCTAATTTTACTTTATTTGAGTTTACATTTAGTTTCATTACTTCCTGTCCTTGTAAATTATTTACAGATACAGTGTTAATCTTAATATCACTACTTATAACATTTAGATAATTATTAGCTGGATTAGGATAAATTAAAGTAGACTGGTCAATTGATTCATTGATACCAGCAATAACTAAAGTAATACAAGCATTTGGATCAGAACAAGTAACACTTGCATCATATTCATTGTAAAGAGGATCTCCACATCCATTAGGAAAATCACATGTACCATCATCTGTATTAGCTAATGGATCGTAGTTACATGCTATTGAATATGTACATCCAAGTAATGCATCTATACAAGATCCATTATCATAACATGCTAGTGGGTCAAAGTTAATTGCTAATGGATCAGTACAACCATCTATTAAACAGCATGATCCATCATCAAATAAAGCAAGTGGATTAAAGTTAAATGCAGTTGAATCTGTACACCCAAATTGAGCTGCAGTAAAAATACATGTATCTGCACATGTAGCTAATGGGTCATAATTTGTTGCAGCAGGATTCATACATCCATATTCAGTTAAACATGATCCATCATCACATGCCGCAGCAGGGTCATAATTACATGCTAAAACATCAGTACAACCAACTGTACCAATTAAACATGAACCATCATCACATTGAGCATTAGCATCATAATTACAAGCAGTTGGATCAGTACATCCTAAGATTGTTAAACAAGAACCATCATCACATAGTGCTAGTGAATCATAGTTGCATGCATTAACATCTGTACATCCATCAGGTAGAATACAAGAGTTGTCATCAAATGTTGCTAATGAGTCATAGTTACAAGCTAACTGATCAGAACATCCAACTACTAAGTTTAATGTTGCTACCATTCTTGGATTTAAGTAACCTTGAATAGTATCAATATAAGCTCTACCTTTTGTTGGTGACATATCAGGATTATCAGTAATTGCATCAGCGGCAAAATATCCTGGAGGTGCAGGTCCGTTTACTTGCTGAGCCATTGCTTCATAAGTAACATTATCCCACCAATCCCATGGAGATCCCCATTCTTCCCAAGGAGCTCCAAATGCATTTGGAACAGGATTAGGTGCAGGAGTTTGAAATACAAATAATCCTTCTAAACCGTTATTGTAATTATTTGCTGCAGTTGTCCAAACATCAGAAATTCCAGCAGAAGCAAAAGCATCATTATTTAAATATTGATTCTGGTAGTATTGTACAGTTCTACTTCCCATAACTTCAACAACAAAATCTCCAGTAGTTGGAACAATTACATCACCAGTATCAATAGGTCCATATGGATCCATTGCACAATGAAATGATACAGCTGGAACATCATTTGAAGATAGCCAAGATATGTCAGCTAAACATCCTCCTAAATTAAATGCCATATTTATATCGCTTGAATAAGTTGGATTATTAGGGATATTCCATAATTCATCTTGACCAGTAGGAGATACTGCTGCTGGCAATATTGTAGAGTCAGTTCCGTCAGGATTTCCAAAAAATGCTGGAAAAACATATGGGCTAGGAGGTGTTGTATTAAAATTAATAAATTTAGGTAGCATTAATTCAACAGCTGGGTCATCAAGAGCAGAATAAGCAAGTGAAACATAACCACCTGTTCCTTGGCCACCTAAAACTATTCTAGATTCATCAATACCGTAAGGATTTCCATTAACTTCAGTATCTCTAAGATATCTTACCATGGCTTTAGCATCTTGAATTCCTCTGTATGCTGCCTGTAGTAATGTTGACGTTCTAGTATCTTGATCGGTTGATGTTGGATTCCATCCTAAACGATTATCCATCGCAACTGCAACATATCCTTTCTTTGCCCATCTTGTGCATTGTTCTACAATAGAAGAATCAGTTTTGGATCCAGTTGGTTGTCCATTTGCAACCGCTGGCAAGAAACTACCAGTATGAAGTAAAATTACAACAGGTCTATTAGTTGAATAATCACCATCTGGCTCATAAATATCACATAATAGTGGAGCAGGACCTGGGGGTTGCGCGAATAATAAAGGAAGAACACTGATATTAGTTGCATATGTTACATCAGAAGTAACTGTAACAGATGAAAATACATCATCAATGAATCTAGATTGCGAATTAGCATCCAATCCTATTAAGAGCATGGATATAGCTAGAAACGACTGTAAAACTGTTTTCATAATTTTTTTAATATTGATTAGTAAGCTACAATATTACATAAATTATTCAATATCAAATAGCAATGAAGAATAAATCATTCTACCTATAAATGGACCTCCATATACTTCAAAATGATTATTATTCAAAAGATTTGTTGCCCCAATTTTAATATTTGCGTTTATTTCAGATATATCTTTACTAATTTGAATATCTAGAATATCATAAGATGGCACTACTCCAGTAAACTGTGGTGAACCCTCAAACATGAATTCTTCAACCCACTTATAGTTAATACTAAAGCTAAAATCTCTAAATAATTTATTAGTATTAGAAAAATGCAAGTCCCTTCCTGTTAATGATAGATTAAATTTATTCTCAGGTGTATTATAAGCAGGTATTATTGGATCATTAGTACCCTTTAAATTTAGTTTATTCCAAGAGTAATTTCCATTAACAGAATAATTTGAATGAATATAATAATTAATGCCAATTGAAGCTCCTTGTGTAGTTACTGTATTTTCTGCATTTGCAGCCATTCTATAAGCTTGTATTGAAGGAAGAGCAATTTCATAAGCCCCAGTTAAAGTATCATCTTGTAATGTATTAAATTTTGCACCTACTTTATAGCCAATAAAATCAGTATAGTAAGAATAGTAATAATTCATATCCATATATATTTTATCTGCAATTGTAGTTCTATATCCAATTTCTACAGATTTAGCTTTTTCTGGCTGTATAGGGTCAATGCTAAAAAACTTTAAACTATCTTTTGATAAAGCCACAGGCAAATAATAATTTGTTAATGATTCAATTGTAACAAGATTCTCACCGTAATCTACTCCATGTCCATTTAAATTGCCAATTAGAATAGCTCTACCTACATTGTAATATAAGTACTGATCAGATAATGTAGGATTTCTAATAGCAGAGGAGATAGATAATCTTAAAATATCTTTTGATGATGGTTTAAGTACTATAGATAACGCAGGAGAAAAATTAATATTGAAATTTTCATTCTTATCAGCTCTAATTGTACCACTAATTTTTAAATACTCTCCAAATAAATCTGTAGAAAATCCCGTATAAAAACCAACTTCATTGTTTGTTATCATCTCTTCTGAATCAAGAAATAAACTTCCTTTCGAATCAGGGTTATACTGTCTAAAGTTAGCGCCAATTTTAATTTTGGCAAATTTTGGATTAAATTGATACTCAGAATGTATATGATTTAGAGCAGATTTATCATAAAATCCTGTTCCTCCCTTTAAAGATGTTTTGGATGTTATCTCATCTAGTGCAGCGTTAAATTCCTCTGAACCAGGAATAAGTCTGCCAATATCAGTTTGTTCTCTTGTAGCATCATGAGAAGCTATTATTAAATTAGTATTTGCATTTAAAACAGAATCACTAATGGTGATAAATTCACTTTGATTGTAATTATTTCCGTTTATAATATAATTAACTTCAAATCCAGGTAATCCAGTAATAGGATCAATAATCTCAGTAAAATTTTGCTCAAAACCCCATCCAATATCAGTCCAATTGTATGATGAATTTGGAAAGCCTTGTGATGTTACAAGATTAAAATTGTCATTCCAATTAGCTTTATATGCACTATACCAATCTTCGTTATCTGTCTGATTATATTCTTGAAGTCTTAAAGCTGTAAAAACAGCATCATAACTATCCCCAGCATCTTCATTAGTTTTATAAGCTCTAACAAAAAACTTATTATTTTTTTTAATTTCTAGTTTATTCTGCCAAAATTGAATGTTTTTCAAACTAAATCGATTATCACCTTGATAAACAGTAGTTCCCGTGCTATAATTTAGTGAATAAATTAACTCAATCTCCGGCTTTATTTTATAATGAATAGAACTTTGGGCTTTAAAATTTTTTGTGTTGTAGTCAACTATATCTCTTTCTAAGTATCCTGTTCTATGAAACTTTTTAAGACCAGGTTGTTGTAAATAATTTAAGTTAAAGCTATTGGTAACATCATTAAGATTTCCATCAGTATCTTCATCTCCATATCTGTTAACCGCATCATAACCTCCAGGATTTAGCGCTGATGTTGTTCCATCTACTGCGCTCATATTATTTGCTTCCCAGTCATTAGCCATCATGTAAGAAACATTTATTTTGTATGCCAAATAGTCTTCTCCTTTTTTATTTTGAAACTTATTTGCTAGACGGAAAGAATTTTCAAAAAGTTTTCTACTACCAAATTTATATTGTACTAATAATCCTTGTTTTATAAATGGACTGAGTGTTGTCATACTTACAACACCATTAAATGCATTAGGGCCATAATATGCCGAACTAGCTCCTTGAATTATTTCGACTCTCATTATATCGAGTTCTGATGAACCTAAAAAGTTACCAAGAGAGAAATTAAGGCCAGGTGATTGATTATCTACTCCATCAATAATCTGTAAAGATCTTACAGGAGAAGTACTGTTAAAACCTCTTGTATTTATGACCTTAAAACCTAAACTTGCTGATGTTATATCAACACCTTTTAACGCACCTAATCCGTCATAAAAATTAGCACTTGGAGTTTCTTTAATTGCAATCATATCTAATGCTTCTACAGTAAGAGCTGATTCTTTTTGTTTCTGTGTTATTCTGTTATCAATTACCTTAACTTCTTTTAGGTTTTTTGAATCAGAATAAAGTAGTATAGGTTTTGGACTATAGGAATCAATCTTAACTTCAATGTTCTTATATCCAATGTAACTAATTATTAATGTTACAGGTAAAACACCACTAAATTCAATACTGTAATTTCCATTAAAATCAGTAGCAGTTCCAAGATTTGTGTTTTTAACAAACACATTTGCTCCAATTAGGGTCTCATTTGATAAACCATCAACAATAATACCATTTATATTATCTTGGGCATATAGAGAATGTGAGAACAATAAAAGATTTAAATAAAGTAAAAGTTTCTTCATAAAGATTTTTTGTAGGTTCGCAAATTACAAATAATAAGTTAATGAATTTAGTTTTTTTTAATGGTGAGCTCTTAGAAAAAAATGATATTGTTATATCTTCTTTTTACAGAGCAATTAATTACGGTGATGGTTTCTTTGAATCAATCAAGATAATTAATTCAACACCAATTAATCTTTCTCTTCACTTAAATAGAATAAAGCATTCATTAAATGTTTTACATCTTTCAAATAAATATATTTCTGAAGATATTATTGATCACATTCAAAATTTAATCAAATCAAATCAAATACTTAATGGCAGTTTAAAGATTAATATTACAAGATCTGGTAATGGAAAGTATTTACCTAATAATTTTACTTCAAACATATTAATTACGACTAAAACAGGCTTTTCTTATAAACAGAATAATGCAATTTCAATATGTTTATTTAGTGACGAATATAAATCTAGAGGATTATTGTCTTCATTAAAATCTTCTAACTCATTATTATACATATTAGGAACAATTTATGCAAAAAGTAAAGGATTTGAAAACGCATTAATTCTTAATGATCTTAATAATGTTATAGAAGCAACTAATTCTAATATATTTATTGTTAAAAACAATGAAATATCAACACCTCCAATAAAAGATGGATGTGTAGATGGAGTAATGAGGAAATGGATTACGAATAATGAAAATATTCATATTAAATCAATATCAATTAACGAAATATATGATTCAGAAGAAATATTTATATCTAATACAATTAGTGGCGTAACACCAGTAAAAAAGATTAATAATCAAGATTTTGATATTTTCAAAAACGCCAACAGATTACAGCATAAAATAATTAATTCATGTTCGGATCTTTAGGCATATTAGCCCATATTGCATAATTAGACTTTTTGACTTTAATTAAATTAGTCCATAACTGATTATTTGAATAATTCATACATGTACTAACATCTATATCATTAACAATCCAGCTTCTATCTTTTATTTCTAAATTTAATTGGTTATGGTCCCAGCCAGAATATCCAGCAAAAAACCTAATTTGATATCTTGTTAGTTTATTCATTAATATTAGTTCTAATACTCGATTAAAATCACCACCCCAATATAGACCATCAATAATTTTTATTGAATTCGGAATTGAATCACCTAAGGTGTGAATATATTGTATCTTATTTTGCTCAACGGGACCTCCAATATAAAGAGGAAAATCAGATTTGGGTACGTTCTTTAAAACTTCACATAATAGAATAGTTGTTGGCTGATTAATAATTAATCCTATGGATTCATCTTCAGAATGATGTGTTAGTAAAATAACACTCTTAAAAAATGTGTCATCATTTAAGGAAGGTACAGAAATTAAAATTTTACCTTTTTTGATATTATACATAAATAGATATCTTTGTTTATCATTTGTAAATATACACTTTGAAACTAAAAACATATGGATTTAAAAAATTTGAGACTTAGCTATGGAAAAAACAAGATTGATTTTAAAAATCTTGAAGAAGATCCAATTGTATTTTTTAAACGTTGGTTTGAAGTTGCATTAAAGTATACAAATTCAGAAGCTAATTCTTGCTTTCTCTCAACAATTACTAAACTTAATACTCCATCTACAAGAGTTGTATTACTTAAAGATATTACTAATAATGGTTTTGTTTTTTTTACTAACTTTAATAGTAGTAAGTCTGTAGATATCTTAAATAATAATAATGTTTCACTAAATTTTTATTGGCCTGAAATAGAAAGACAAGTTAGAATAAACGGAACTGTAACAAAGATTAATAGAGAGGAATCTGTTGAATATTTTCAATCAAGGCCTAGAGAAAGTCAATTGGGAGCATGGCTTAGCGAACAAAGTTCAAGAATTAATTTTGATCACTCATTTGATAGTGAACTTAATATAATTGAAGATAAATTTAAAGATAAAGATATTGAATGTCCATTACATTGGGGTGGATATTGTGTAAAACCTTTAAAGTTTGAATTTTGGCAAGGAAGACCATCAAGATTACATGACAGATTATTATATGAATTTGAGTCTAATTGTTGGAAATTAAAGAGATTGGCTCCTTGATTTAAATATTTATTTATTTGTATTTTCAGATATATACTTTTCTTCAATTTCTTTAGAGGCCTTAATACTATTTCGAAGCCACTTAAGCAATATGTTATTTTGTTCATCTAAAGTTAATTTCCAATTAAACTTACTCTTTCGTAGTTTATGTGTAAGATGGTGTAAGCATAATGATACAGAAACTGAAACATTAAAACTTTCAGTAAAACCATAAGATGGAATTCTCATGAGCTTATCTGCGTATTTAAGAGCCTCATTACTGCATCCGTGAACTTCAGAACCAAAAAGAAGCGCAGTTTTTTTATTAACATCTATTTCGTCTAAATCACAGTTAGTATTATGTGGTGTAGTAACAACAATTTGATATCCTTGACTTTTTAAATCTTTAATAGCTGCTATTGTATTATGTTTTTCTTTATTATATCTATGAGTACAAATCCACTTTTCTGCACCCATTGAAACTTCTGAATCATCATTAAATATATTATCGTTTTCTATAATATGTACATCTTGAATTCCAAAACAATCTGCTGATCTAATTGATGCTGAAATATTTCTGCCCTGAAAAACATTTTCTAGAACAATAGTTAAATGTTTAGTTCTTTGTTGAATCTTATCTTCAAAAAGTATTCTGCGTTCATCTACTACAAAACCTTTAAGATAATCAACAAGATTTGCAGTTAATTTTCTCATAGAAATCTATGAAATTTAGTTATTTTGTTTCCAAGGAGAAACTGACTAATAGTAATAGGGTTTTTACCCTCAATTTGTAATCTTAAGATAGATATTAAACCTTCACCTGTTGGCACATGCAAGTAAGATTTATTATCTGTTTTTAAATCAGGAGAAGTTGAATGATTATGAATGATTTCTGTTAAATGAATTTTTATTCTTTTATTTTCTCCTTTTCCATCATCTAAATAAGTCCAAGCAGAAGGAAAAATAGCAACATTCTTAACTATTAGATTCTTTGTGTATGGAGATAAACCCCTAACTAGATTATGTATCTTTTCTGCTTTAAGTGTCCAATTAATTTTTAATATTTCTTTGTTAATTTTTGGAGCGAGATTATAAGTTAAAGTATTATTCTGTTTAGAACTTTTAATACAATTACTATTTATCATTTTAACAGTATTAACTAAAACTGATTTCCCTTTTTCAAGTAAAATATCATGTAAATCAGCAGCAGTTAAATCGTAATTTAATACTACATCTTCTTGTAATAAAATTTCTCCTGAGTCAATATCCTGATCAATATAAAATGTTGTAACACCAGTATTTTTTTCACCATTAATCAAAACCCAATTGATAGGAGCAGCGCCTTTATAATTTGGTAATAATGAAGTGTGTAAATTAATTGTTCTTTTCGGTGGTATCTTCCAAACAATTTCAGGAAGCATTCTAAAAGCTACAACAATAAATAAATCAGCATCAAGCTTATATAGATCATTAATAAAATTACTGTCCCTTAACTTATGAGGTTGTAGAACAGGAATATTTCTTTTAATAGCTCTTTTTTTTACATCACAAGCTTTCAATACTTTTCCACGTCCAGATTTACTATCAGGAGGTGTTACAACTGTAATAACATCAAAACCATAATTTAATAAAGCATCTAAATTATCTGCAGCAAAACCTGGTGTACCAAAAAAAACTATCTTCATAAGGCAAATTTATTCTTTATATTAACACAATAATACTTTTAAAGGCAAATTACTAAATAGAGTTTCTTTTTTTGATTATACAAACATCACAAACACCACAATCTTCATCAATAATTTCACCAAAATATTTCAATAACATAGAGCTTCTACAAAGAGATTTATTTAAAATATAACTTGAAATAAAATTCAGTTTTTTGGTGTCAAAATATTTCCAGCTTTCTAGTTTATCTTTATTAAAAAAATTAATATTTAAATCAAGTCTCTCTCTTAAATATTCAATTTTCGGATCGTTATTTTCTTCTTGAAAATCTATTATCTCTAATTCTTTTAATTTATTAAATAATATTAGAATATTATCAGTATTAGAATTAGTCTTTTTTGCAAGTGAAATGATATCTACAGTAACAAAATTATTAAACGCATTACTATATGTTCTTAATAAAATCCTTATGAAAGAATCAAAATATCTATTTGAAATTTGAAACTTATATAATTCATTATTTGTTTTGATAAATTTAAATCGTGACTTCGAGAAACTCTCATCAGAAAACTTTAAAAGTTCTTCCTTTTCAAGATATTTAATGCTATAGTAAACCTGTAATGTAGAATGTCCGTATCGTTTAGCAAACTTTTCAATATCAAATGCTAAGTACTCCTCAATATTATCACCGACTGCAATTTGAAGATAACTAGATATATTCTGATAAATATTAATAATATCTTTAATGTCTGGGTATTTCGTTTGTAATAAATTCTCTTGTTTCGTTATATCATTTTTGTTAGCAAGTAAAAAAGAGAATGCAGTTTCTCCATTTCTTCCAGCACGACCTGCTTCTTGAAAATATGACTCTATAGATGAGGGCATATGCATATGTACAACTAATTTAACATCAGGTTTATCAATACCCATACCAAATGAATTAGTTGCAACAATAATTCTTGTTTCATTATTACTCCAACTTAATTGTCTTTTAGTACGATCATCTGGATGAACACCAGCATGATAGAAAGATGAAGTAAACCCTTCATTATTTAAGTATAGACTTATCTCTTCAGATTTTCTTCTAGTATCAACATATATGATGACAGAACTTTTAATTTTGTTTAATAACTTAATTAATCTTTTTCTCTTATCAATAATATCATCAACAACATAAGATAGTTTTGGTCTTATTAAACTTGATTTTATGATATTTGATGAATTAAACTTTAAAGTTTTTTGAATATCATCTATAACATTAGAATTAGCAGTTGCAGTTAGAGCAAGTATTGATACATCAGGTAATATCTCACGAAATTCTGAAATTTTTCTATAGGCTGGTCTAAAATTATGTCCCCATTCTGATATACAATGTGCTTCATCTATTGCAATTAGATTAATAGTCATTTCTTTAATTCTAGAAATAACTAAATTATTTTTAAGCTTTTCTGGAGAAAGAAACAAAAACTTAATCCCGCCATAAATACAATTAGTTAGTGCAGTATCAGTTTGAGAATAACTCATGCTACTACTAATAGAAACAGATTTAATACCTTTTGATTTTAGATGCTTAACTTGATCTTGCATCAATGAAATAAGTGGAGAAATAACAATACATACTCCTTCCTTAATTAGTGCTGGGATTTGATAGCACACTGATTTCCCACCGCCAGTCGGTAATAAAGCAAGAACGTCTTTTTGATTTAGTACGTTATCAATTATTAATTCTTGTTTAGAACGAAATTTAGTGTGACCCCAATATTTTATTAAAATATCAATTGGATTCATAAAGAATCAAAAGTACAAAATTAATGTACCAATAAAAAAGACGCTTTTTTTAGATATTATATTTGATCAGCAAGAAACCTTTCAGCATCTAAAGCTGCCATACAACCGGTACCTGCAGATGTTACTGCTTGTCTGTATACATGATCAGCAACATCACCAGCAGCAAAAACTCCAGGAATTTTAGTTTTTGATGTCCCTGGCTCAATAATTAAATATCCATTCTCGTCCATATCTAATTGATCTTTAAAAAGCTCTGTAGTTGGCTTGTGTCCAATTGCAACGAAGAAACCTGATGCAGGTATAGTAATTTCTTTTCCATCTTTATTATTAATAGCAGTTACACTTTCAACACCAGTAGGACCAGGCTCACCATTAATACTTTTAGTTTCATAATTATAAAGTACTTCAAGGTTAGGAGTGTTATTAACTCTATGCTGCATAGCTTTAGATGCTCTCATAAAATCTTTTCGAACTAACATTGTAACCTTTGTACACATTTTAGCTAAATAAGTAGCCTCTTCAGCAGCTGTATCACCAGCTCCTACTACTACAACATCTTTACCTTTATAAAAGAAACCATCACATGTAGCACATGCAGATACTCCATAACCGTTTAATCTTTTTTCATCTTCTATTCCAAGCCATTTTGCTGAAGCTCCAGTTGCAATAATTACAGATTCAGCAAGCATATTAGTTTTTTCATCTACTTCAATTAAAAATGGTCTTTTAGAAAAATCAACTTTTGTAACCATCCCCCATCTAGTATCTGTTCCAAATCTTTCAGCCTGAGCTTTAAAATCTTCCATCATTTCAGGACCCATTATACCATCTTTGTATCCTGGATAATTATCAACATCTGTTGTAGTTGTTAATTGCCCTCCTGGCTGTAACCCTTGTATAAGTACGGGTTTCATGTCAGCTCTAGCAGCATAAATTGCTGCGGTATATCCAGCAGGTCCAGATCCAATAATTAAAACTTCTACTTTCTCAATCTCTTTATTCATTTTTATTTTTTTTGTAAATTTAAAATATATCTATTATCTCAGGAAAATATTGATCAAAAATTGTTGTATCAATAACAATAGGTACTTTGTAGTAAACAGGACTGTATCCTGTCCAAACTCCTAAACCACCGTCAATATTACTCACTAAATTTAAAGGCTCAGCAAATGGATTCCCATTATTACCAGCTTGTCTTACTAATCCTCTCCAAAACTTTAATGAAGGTTCATCAATCTGACAGAACTTTATCAAAACAATATCTTCAGGAAATACTAAATCCGTTCCATCATCACAATTTTTAGTTCTAAAGCTATTATATTTTCCTGTTGGAAATCCATTATCTTTAGGCCTTGGAAAGTAAGTTTCAAATGACTCCCCATTAATTAGAACGTCTGATCCAGAATCAACAAGCTTTAAGTTAAAGTCAGGAGTGTTTTCATTTGAACAAATTAAGCTATCTTCCTGTTCATAATGTACTGTTCTTTTACTTCTAATTAAAATATTATTTTGCTCATTAACAGGGTCAGAATACATTGCTCTTATTTCACATTTAAACTCATTATCTGTAGTTACATCACTTTGTTCAACCCATAAACAGTCTAAAGGCGTAGCTCTCGGAATTGTAGTGAATGATGAAATTATCTTGTTATTCCAGTGAATCTCAAGAAAATATGTTTTTTCTTCTTGACTGAAAGAATAATTTGATGGATTATTGAAATATTCAAGATCTGTATAAATAGGAGGTAGTGAGTCTAATCCACTAATTTTTTCCAAATTTATTTTAATTTTTTCGCCAGCATCATCAAAAAACCATACCATAACTGAATCTACATCATCAATAAATAGATTGTCATAAGTGTTTTCGTCAATACTTTCAAAATATCCTTGATTGTTAGTTAAAATAACATAAGGGGGAAAGCCTGGTTCAATAGCACCTTCTACAACCAACTTATTCTCAGCTTGTGGTAATGCTAATGTAATTTCGTCTTGACAGGAAAATAAAATTAAAGTAATAAATAATAAAATGTAATATCTCATAATTAAAAATTAAAGTTCCATGTAACTGAAGGCAAAATTGGAAATATAGATACCTGATATGCTTTTGGTGTTAGATTACCTTCAATCAAACTACCATCTACACCTTCAGGAGCTTCTAAAGCAAAATAAATAAAATATGGGTTCTTTCTACTGTAAAGATTATAAATTGAGAAGTTCCATGATGATTGGTATTTTTTTTTCTTTTTAGGTGTGTAAGTAGCTCCTATATCAAGCCTATGATAAGGGTCAATTCTAAAACCATTTCTACTTGTAAATTCTGTATATATGTTTTCTCCGATAACATATCTTTCCGTAGGAAGAGTTATTGAATTCCCAGTAGCATAAACAAAAACACCACTAAAAGTCCATTTTTTTGAATATTTATGAGTTGCAGTAATTGAAAGGTCATGTCTTCTATCATATTTTGCAGGAAATGCATTTCCATTATTAACTTCATCAAAAAAACGTGTTGTCTTGGACCACGTATATCCAATCCATCCAGTAGTTTTCCCTTTATTCTTTTTAACTAAGAATTCCAATCCATATGAATCACCATCTCCAAAAGTAAATGCATCGTCACTATTTGAATTTGTATTATCTTCTGGTAAGACTCCTTCCTTATATTCAATAAGATTTGTCATTTCTTTATAATAAGCTTCAATTGAAGTCTCGTACATATTATCATTTAAATTTTTAAAATATCCAAGCGCAAACTGATCAGCAAATTTTGGCTCTATAGCCTTAGAACTTGGCACCCATAAGTCAGTTGGTAAGCTAACACTTGAAGTAGAAGCTAAGTGGATATACTGATAATTCTGTGTGTATGCACCTTTAATTGAGCTTGAGGTTGACAGCTTATAACGAAATGATAGTCTCGGCTCTATATGCCTATAGTTATCATCGCTTCCTGTAAAATCATTTTTAATATAATCTCTAAAGCTAATATAGCCACTGTGCTGAAAAGAGGAGTACCTAAGTCCAGCATGAACTTTTAATACATCCGAAATTTCAAAATCATCAGAAAAATATAATGCTCCTTCATTTGAATATTGTCTAAAAATTTCTTCAGGCTCAAATACTACTTCTCCAGATTTACCTGTAGCGTTTCCAGGTGTGAACTCATGGTAGGTATAATTTGTTCCAAATTTAATAGTGTGTCTTTGATTTGGTTGGTACAAGAAATCAACTTTTGTATTCCAATCGTTTATTCCTGAAAATATCTTTAACTCAAAATCTTGCTGTGCCAAGTTAAATTCAAACCTATAGTCAGAAAAAATCAATGAAGTATTCATAAATAATTTATCATTAAATAAATGATTCCATCGAAGTGATGTTGTAGCATTACCCCAAGGTATTTGAATACCAAAACCATTTTTAGAGTTAGCAAAATTAAATACATCTCTACCAAAATATCCACTTAAATATATTCTGTCTTTATCTGATAAACGATAATTTATTTTTGTAGTCAAGTCATAAAAATAATATCCTGAACCATTAAATGCATTTTCTTCTCCAATGAAAGGATCTGATAAAACATCAATGTAAGTCCTTCTTCCAGATACAATGAAAGAACTTTTATTCTTTTGGACAGGACCTTGAAGTGTTAATCTAGATGATAGTAAGCCAATTCCTCCATCAGCTTGATATTTTTTATTGTTACCATCTTTCATGGTAATATCTAATACAGATGATAATCTTCCTCCATACTCTGCTGGCATTCCACCCTTAATAATATTTATATCTTTAATAGCATCAGCATTAAATACAGAAAAGAAACCAAATAGATGTGCAGCATTATAAACTACTGCTTCATCTAAAAGAATTAAATTTTGATCTGGACCACCACCTCTAACATAAAGACCTGAGTTGCCTTCACCACCAGATTGAATGCCTGGTAATAGTTGTGCAGCTTTTAGTATATCAACTTCTCCTAATATTACAGGTATTTGTTTAATATTACTTACAGCAATTTTAGCTTGACTCATATCTGAACTACTTACATTTTTATCAAGTCTTTCACCTGTAACAATAACTTCTTCAGTTAATATGGCATCACTATTTAATGAGATGTTTAATCTAACATCTTTATTTAGATTAATGTTTTTTGAAATTGTTTTATAACCGATAAATGAATATAAAATTTCATACTCTCCTTCATCTAACGTTAAAGAATAAAAACCATATTGATTTGTTGATGTTCCTTTAAATGTTGCTTTGTCATAAATGGATACACCAATCAAGTTCTCTCCTGACTCATTATCTTGTACATATCCACTAATAGTATATGAATTCTGTGAAAAGCAAGTAAGTGTAAATAAAGATAATAATAAAAAAGTGTAGATACGATACATTAGCTATAATTAGATAGATAATTTTTTGCAAAAATAATGAACAAAAAGCAAAATATAATTAAATTTTTTAGAAAAAAATTGATATATTTTGTCAAACTTTTATTATTAAATTATTTAAGTTTACAAAAAAAACAATGAAAAGAATTTTAATAATATTATTCATCTTTTTTTATAATTTTTCTAATGCACAATCAGGTCTCTTAAATGGCAGTGGAAGTGCACCCGATTTTACAGTAGTAGATTTAAATGGTAATAGTCATAATCTATATTCTTATTTAGATAGTGGTTTTGTTACAGTACTAGAGCTTCTTAGCGTTACCTGCGGACACTGTCAGATGCATGCTTCTGGAACAAATAATTCATATTCTTTAAATGGTCCAAACGGAAATAATTCTGCTAGATTTTTAGGTTTGGAGGTTAATGGCTTTAATGATAGTGCTACAGTGGCAAATTATGTGAATTCTTTTAATGTCTTATTTCCAATGGCTAATAATGTTTCACCAGCAGTAATTAATTATCAAATTAATTATACTCCTACATATTATGTAGTTTTCCCAGACAGAACATATACAACAATATGCACTAATTGTATTACCCCAACTTCATCATCAACTATAGAATCACTTTTAAATAATGCTATAAATTCATGGCCTCCTGTTTATGGATGTATTGATTCAACTGCAGTAAATTATGACTCTAATGCAAATAGTGATGATGGTAGTTGTAATTATACTTCTTATACAATTAAAACCCTTGGCATGACTTTCTCTCCGGACACTACTTATTGTAATTTAGGAGATACCATTAACTTTGTTTTAGGACAGGCACATAATGCTGTTGAAGTTGATCAGTCAACTTATTTATCTGGTGGCAATTTATCTAACGGTGGTTTTAGCTTTGGGTATGGTGGTACTGGAATGTTTATACCAAACAATATTCAAGATTATTATTATGTGTGTCAGCCTCATGCAAGTGCAGGTATGCTTGGGATGATAAATGTAAGTCCTCCTCAAATCTATGGATGTATTGATTCTTTAGCATTTAATTATGATTCGCTTGCAAACACTAATGATAATAGCTGCAAATATCCAAGTATCACTATTACAAATCCTCTCAATATGTCAAATATTTTTACATCTAATGTAAACATTGATTTCACAGTAAATGACTTTTTAGTAGGTTTTCCATCATCATTTGTTGATGGACATATTCACTATTACGTAAATGGTGTAATGACGCCGCACTATGATGTTACTAGTATTTTATTACCTAATCTGACTAATGGTAGTTATGAAATTGTTCTGCGTTTATTTGATAATAATCATCAGCCATTACAAGTAGATGTTGCAGATACAATTACATTCTTTGTAAATATAACTAACGGTTGCACAGACCCTCTAGCATCTAACTTTGACCCTGATGCGACTATAGATGATGGTTCATGTAGTTACGGTCCTTCACTATGTGCTGGTTCTG